>Ga0115564_10000929_pt1 | contig 28031 bp, 27 predicted proteins | sample COGITO_mtgs_1105_7_FD_88680 | JGI IMG/M metagenome (GOLD analysis project Ga0115564, IMG submission 88680) | Pelagic marine microbial communities from North Sea - COGITO_mtgs_110523 | ecosystem: Environmental > Aquatic > Marine > Epipelagic | place: Germany:Helgoland, sampling site Kabeltonne...
ATCGGAACTTTAGAATTAAATATCTAATTTAGGCCTGCCTTAAAGCAATCAATAGGCCTCATAGTTCAACGGATAGAATAGAAGTTTCCTAAACTTTAGATCCAGGTTCGATTCCTGGTGAGGCTACTAATACGTCCTTTAAACCCTTTATTTATAAGAGTTTTGTTTTTTATTGGCATCTTATTGGCATCAATTTAATTTTTAAGCTCTGATATATACAAAATAAAAAACCTAAAAAATTTCACTGCATTACTTAATTAAAACAGAGGGGGTGGGTTTACAGAAATGATTTTCTTTTTTAAGATTGATCGTAAAGTCTATATATAACCCAAATACTCCATACCTAACTCACACTTTTTTTAATATTTCTAAAATTTTCACCATGGCATAAGTGTCCAATTTACAGTATTCTAAGAGCTGACTTCTAACTTTTGCCTTGTCACCTTTAAATGACCCATTAACCATCGATAAAAAAGTATTTGAGGCTTTCCCGCCTTCTTTTATTTCAAGTTCGTTATATGAAAGTTCAGGCACTAATGCGGGTAGTACAAACTTTATTGAATAACTACCTTTCATTTCAGGTGTGTAATACCACTTTTTCTGAAATGGCATCATTAAGTCTTTAAGTCTATTAACAATATCTTTTATAGTATTGGAATATATTGGAAATACCTCAGCAAGATCGTTTAGTTTCCCTCTTTCAAAGCTGATATTATAGACTAACACATCACCAATAGTGCCACAGTCGTTAATGAGTTGTTCTATAAATCCAATTCTAGGATCCTTTTTAGGGTCTGCGAGGTATTCTCTGTGTTTTAATTCAGATGTGGGAGTTTCTTGAATATGAAGTGAGTATTGAAAAACTAATTGTTGATATGGTTTACTTCCGTCATATATAGGAATTGCAGGATTAATTGTTTCGAAATCAAGAAAATAAAGTGGATAGCTTAATTCCTCAACAAAACCTCTTATTTGATCAATTTCAATATGAGTTGTTCCATTAACTTCTGATTCAACTTGCAATACTTGGTTTGCATTCAGAGACGTCTCCCGAAGATCAATCTGATCTAATGACATCAAACCTTGATTGTATAGGTCAAACTTTTTTTTATTTCTGAGATTGGCGATATTAAAAACAGAATAGTCAGGAACATGCTTCCAACACGTTCCTTTGAAGTCACAATCATAAGGATCCGAGCAATGTAGTCCAATGTCTATTTCAGGGATTTCAGGACTCTCAATGATATTTTTGAGCCTTTTAACTTCATTTGGTATTCGGGGGAGAAACTCTAAAACTTGATTGTACACAGATTCAATAGTAAATAATTGATGAATATCTAGTTTTCCATTTCTCACATACTTGTTGTTAACATAAACAATAGATATGTCTTTAAGATCTATCCCTGAATTTGAAATTGTGTAGTATTGTATTGCAGCATCCTTGATATAGGTATTGGATACCTTGGTAGAACTTTTTACTTCATATGCTTTCCAACCATCTTTATCTTTTACTAAAATATCTAAAGCGGCAAGTACATCATCGAAAAGAAAGGTAGCTTCATAGATAATGTTTTCACCTTTATTTATAAAGTCTAGCGTTTTTCCTGCTGACTCAAACATTTTAAAATGATTCTCTGGAGATGCATCAGCTCCATTTGGAAAAAGTTCTTGAGCTAAAATTCCAATATTATTTCCCTGATTAAAAACCGCTTGCAGTGATGAGGAAGTGGAATCTTTTAATTCATAATGATTCTTGTAGAGATAAAGAGATTTTTCACACTGAAGGCCTCGGAGAAATGATGATTTAGAAAGTCTAATCTTAGTCATAAAAAAGTTTAAATACATTTAAGCTTGGAAATTTTAACCCAACTAAGGACTATCATTTTCATTGTAAAGTTTTAAAAAGCTCTACTCTTATGATTAATATTTTAATCTATTGATAAAGAATTTAATTTATAAATATCTTCAATCGAAAGCCCATACTCTCGATAATACTTTTCAATTATATCTTTTATTTCGGAGTATTTTTTTTCATTCTCATCAAATAATAATTCATTCTCAAAACAACTTTCATAAAGTTTCATTAGAAATTGATCTTTATCTTTGAAGATATTATTAAATAGATCTTTTAAGTTTAAATCTTTTATTAGATTTCCTTTATCATTTTTTTCGAATTTAAAACCTTTATCAATCAACATTTCATAAAAATTTTTAATTTCTTCTACTCTTTTAATAGGTAATAAAAGATTTCTTTCAATCTTCTTTATAAAATTTGAAATAGTTTTTCTTTCACTTAAGTATTCAATATTTGTAGTAGATATATCACTTAATTCCTGGAGAATTATTCCACCATTATTCAATAATAATTTCACATTGGTGAAGTAATTAAAATCTTCACTATTTTCGATATATGATGATCTTTTTATCTTTTCGTTTTCAGAAATAGAGAATTGTTCTAATTCTAAATAAATATCATTGGGAACTAAAATATTTGTTTTAACGAAATTCCAACACTCTAAAGTTTTTGTTTTTTCTTGAGCAGCAGCTCCACCATACTTTGCTATTTGACTCCACGTTAATTTTATTAGTTTTTCTAAAACTGAATCTAAATCAGAATCGATACGATCATTGCTGTTGATTGCTTTAACCATATTATATTCAAAATTATAAAACCCCCAGTAATCTAATTTTCCATTTGTAATTTTATGAATCAAACATGTAGTATAAATAGCTGTGCTCATTGCAACAGGTGCGTGAGTATTTGTTATAGGGTCTATAGTTAAACTTGGGTATACTTTTCCTTTGGCTGTACCGCATAGTTTTTTAACTCTTTTGAATAGTAAACCAAGTCCAATTAGACTTTTATAATTATTAAAATTAATGTCTTCCCTTTGAAAATTCGTGTTGTTCATGTAATCTTTGAACTGTTTTTGAGCACCTGTCGCAGCTACATGTGGTAATTCTTGAATTATATTTGCCCAACGGGCTAAATCAATTTTATCAAACATTAAATTATTAGGATGAGACTCTAACCATCTTTGCTGACTTTTCCCAGTTCCACTAGTTAATTTTGAGACATTATATTGTCCTTTCATTCTCTCGAAGAAATAAAATATATTTCTATTATCATCGGTTTGAATTGGGTTTCTCGATGATAATTTTTCAATTTCTACTAACATCTTGTCATTAGCAAAAAAGTCGCTCTCAGAAACAGCTGATTGTGTATTTGCAGCCTGAGAAATCTTATTTACAATTGTTGAATAGTCTTTGTTCTTTTTTAGTTCTGTAATTTTTACAGCTATATACACTTCTTTTAATGAGAATTTGTCTCTTTTTCTACTGTAATGTATTGTAGCTGTTGTTTGCCCACCGTTTACAATTTGAAAATCATTGATTTTTACTATTTCTCCTTTTTCAATTTTAATTTCTTCAGCAGTTGCAGAAATACCATTATTAAAAGAGAAAAACTTATGTGCATCTTCGCCATCATTTGATCCAATTGTTTGCCTTATGGCTTTATTAGCCTTTCTAGTTGCAGACAAAAAAACTCTAACATTATTTTCCAATAAACTAGTATTATGGGACTCATATAAATCAGCAATTAAATCCCCTGGAAAAATTGATAAGTAATATGTCATTTTACCTAATATTTCTTTTTTCACAAAAGGAATCTTGTAAAAGCAATAAGATTCAGATTTAAAATCAATATTTATAGATTCTCTTTTCGACTTGCTTCTCTTTAAGTCATTCCATCTTTTTAAATCCCAATATTTAATTCTACATTCTAGATCTATATTTTTAAGTTTTACTTTTTCAGGAAATTTATCTATCTCAATTATGTTATCAGAAATTATACAGATCTCCAATAACTCTAAATTATCCAGCTTATATTGATTCAGTATTTGTTGTTGTAAATCTCTAGACTCATTAATGTCATTTATAAATTCATTAGAGAATGTTTTTTCTAGAAATCGAACAGTTTCTTTAATACACTTTTCAATTTCAGACTTTGGTGTTATTTTAACGTTATTATCCTCTGAAAACACTCCATTAAATAATGTATATTCCCATTTAATTGTAAATAATTCATCACTGTGATCGATTAAGATACCTTCACCATCTGAATCTAAATCCATATCATCATTTTCTTCCCTAAATGTATTTACACTATAGCCGAGTAAACTCCACTTACTATTTTTAAATACTCCATTACTCCGAGCAATTGTAGGGTTTTTAAAAACATTAATCTCATCTAAAAACTCTGTGAAATTTAAAAATTTACAATCTTCAAGTGGAATATCGTCATTGTCATAACGATTGTATGCTTCGGCGAATAGTTGTCTTTTAGTAACTTCAAGAGCTGTTGCCATAGAATTATATTTTAAAATTTTCTATTGACGATATGTCAAGGTTATAAGAAACCTTTGAAATTCCTATATCTAAATTATTTTTTCTAATCCTTGGGAAATCATTCTGTTCTACGGTGTATAAGAAATCTTCAATTATTGTGAATTTATAATCTAAAGGCATGTGATCAGGCCCTAAATATTCACAGAATGAATCTTCAGCGCATTTTATTTCAAAAGTGTTTACCAATCCTGGTTGAAGTTTTTCTTTAATTTCATTGTATAAATTGCCTAGAGAATCTATTTGACTTTTGTTTATATTTTCGATTCTGTAAACTTTCAGGTAAAGATGTTTTTCTTCAAATGCAGTTAATTGATCCTCAGATGTTACTTTAAAAGTTGTATTTGTCCTTGATATAGTTTTTACTTCAAGGGTATAGTCTTTATAATCAAAATCATGATTGGCAGGTGCAGGTCTATGCCAACTTTCTAGTATTTCATCTTGAGTGTATTTTTTTTCATCTAACTGAGATTTTAAAACCAATAATTCTCCATAAAGCCCTCTTGCTGATGTCATAGATAATTTTTTCTCTTTTTGCCCTAGTAAAACAATTGCTTTAATTTCATTATTAAATTTTTCAATAAGGGTTTCACTACTGTCATTAGAATTTATTTTTTCTAAAAATCTTTCTGTCCAATCATTAAATTGCTCTCTAAATGTTGGGTTTTTAAGATTCACTGCAATGATTTTATTGTCAGATATAAAACCGATATTCTCTAATTTAGGAGTAAATAAAGTTCTGATATCATTTTCATAAGGAAATTCAATCTCCAAAATTTTTGTTATAACTCCCTCTGATTCAGATTCAATTATTCTAGCAATCTTATTTTTTTTACTCATAATTGAAATTATTATTTGTTTCTTATTATATATGTTACTTTTTGAGCATTGTCCAAAGTAGGTACAAAGCAATAAAACAAAGGAAAAACTTCTATACTTCGGGCTTTATCTGATTGTGCAGGGTAGATTAGCATCAGAGGCTTTTTTGATTTATTTCTATATTTTTTTACAACATCTGATTGTCTGTTTAGATTGCTTTTTTTAGGATCTATAAACTCTTCATAGTTAGAATTGTCTATTATATCAAAAATGTTATCATTTTGCTGGTCTAGTATTGACTTAAAGTAGATTGCATTATTATATTCTTCATTTTCAGCACTTGAATCTCTATTTACTATGCCTATTGGTTTACCTACTTGTCTTTCATCATTTTCATAAAAATCACCTACTAATAATGAGCCTTTATCTTTACCTCTATTGACAAGCACCAAAGACCATTTTTCAAGCTCTACTTTATTTTCTTTAATAAAAGAAGTTAAAGCTACTATATCATCTTTTATCATGGGGTGAGCTTCATATTTTGTTAAAAATGTAGTTATATATTTATAGTTTACATTAATGTAATTACTGTTTTTATTATTTCTAATTTTCTTTGGTACCTGGTAATTAGTTACATCAAATAATTCTGCTGTTGAATCCTTCTTTACAGCTTCAAATAAATCTTTAACAGCATTTAAGTTATTTGCTTGAACTTTTTTGTTATCTATAATTCTGTTTGTTTTGGTTGTACCCGTTTTAGACATTGCTTGTTTCCTTGTATTTCTTAACTTATTTGGATCACAAATAGATGGAAATTTTTTCCTGATACCATTAGGAATATACATGTCGTCTTGGGTATAGTAAGCCATCTTAATTACTGCGTCTCTAGGTAGTAATTTAACATCTTCTTCTTCTTCATTATTATTTTCAAAATTTTTCCGTAGATCCATTTCTAATTTATAAACTCCTTCAAACCATAAAATTTGATCCGTTGGCATAAAAATTCTAACTAAATCTTCGAAGCCTACTCTATATCCAAACCAACGGGCCATTTGATACAATGAATCTTGACGAGTTGTATTTCTTACAAAATAGGATGTAGTTAAGCCCTCTAATGTTAAACCCCTCGAAAGTCTATTGCCACCCACTACAATGTAATTTTTAAATCTTTTCTTTCCGTTTTTTTCTTTTAAATCAAAACTTAAATCATGGTTTTTATGCTCCAAATTTTTATCACTTGATGAATGATAACTAACCACCTCAAATGGAGCATAGTAATATTTATGGTTGTGATCCATTTTTGATAACAAAATATTTAAAACATTATCTTTTGTGATTTTTTCAGGAAATTGAGACTCAGTATTAAAATATTTTTGAAATAATTTATTTTTAGAAATTTGTTTAATTTGGTTAAACATACTTTCTATTCTAGTTAAATAATCTCCTTTGTTTCCTAATAAATTTATTTCTAATTTTTTTAGAAAAAGTTCAATTTTGAGGGATAAATAATCAGCATTAGCAGTTAAGTGTGATGTATGTACTAATAGACTATTATAGTCTTTATGACCTCTATGCTTTCGGATAATAATTGAAATTAAAAAATGAAGGATTGCATCTTCTAAACTTTTTGGTATATCTGAAAAAGAATAGCTAAACCCTCTTTTAGTTGGGAAGTAATTATTATCCAAATCTTCATTTGGATAACTTGTTGAAACATTAACGACAACAGGAAGCTTGTTAGATTTATTAGTTGTAAAAATTCTTTCTATGCCCATGTATTTGGAGCCGGCTGTAATTGGAATAATAAAATGCTCAGGGAATAAGTCTGAATTTGCATCAATTGCAAATGTTTTATCACCAATAGTTACAGATCTTTCTAAGTCTTTTTCCGATTGGTTAATTATTGAATATGGTGTAGCTGTATAAGCAACAAAAGTCTTATGAGACATTAAAGATAAAGCCACTCTTATATTACGGTTGATTGCTTTAATTACTCTTTCTTGGGCAGACTTTAATGCATTCTCTTGAATTGGAGTTAATTCGTCAATATCAAGATCCGCTAACTTTTGTCCTTCGCCCCAACTTTCATAGTCCTTTTTACTCATAGATTGTATGGATGCATTATCAGCTTCATCGTCAATCACTAAAAAAGGAACATAATTAATTTTACCATCTTTACCACCAGAGCGTTGTTTATCTAACCACAAAATTAGGTTTTCTAGTACCGTTTTATTTTTTTTAATAACCCAAATGGAGTTCTCTTTAACACTAAAGTTTGAACCTATTAAGTCTCTGTTACCTCTACTTAAGTCGTCACTTAAAGTTGTTGCAGGCATTACTTTTGATAATTTTTGAAAAGACTTATTTTTACCAATACCTAATTCTTGACCACTTCTCTGTCCAACCACACCCTCATCTATTCTTCTTTGTGTCTGACTTCTTAAATCTTCTGTCATACCTGTAAGCACAATTACAACTTTATAACCTGCATCAAAAGCTCGATTAATTAAGCCAATATAGTTGGCAGTTTTCCCTGATTGAACATGGCCATAAACTAAACCCCTTCTATCCCATTCTTCACTGAGTTCATTGGGATTGTGACAACTATCAAGAATTTTATAAGTATCAGCATCCATCTGAGTTATAATTTCTCCTTTCCCCTGATCTGATAGTAATTCTTTATATGCTTTAAAACGTGTTTCACCATTATTCCTAATTGAGCTATTCAGCCAGGTTTCCAAATATTCTTCGGCAAATGCTTGTGTGGGTTGTTTTTTTTCAAACCTTTTTACAAGTTCATTTTTAAAATCATCAAAACTAAAATCATTCCTCAGGTTATTATCTATCATTTCATAATAAACTCTAATTATGCGTATGATAAAATCTTGATGAATAAAATTTTCCTGATTTACTTCTTCATTATTAATATGCCTTAAACAAAATATTTGGGCATTTTCTAATTGTAAATCAATCATATCATTCATAATAATTCTTTTTTTAGTTGCTCTTCACAATAACAATATGGCTCGAAATTTAACAACCAAGAAAACGCTACTGCCTTAGTTTCTTTTTGCATTTTATTTTCAAATAGTAATTTTGCAATTTCTAAATCAGTTTTAGACAAATTGTTTTGAGACAACATACGATCATGTTTAGATGGATCTCTATCATTGTTATCAATTATTTTTGCAACTGGTAAGTTTTCAGAAATTAATTTCAATAAAAAGTTTAAATCTTTTTCCTTGAATTTTTTTTCATCTATTAATTCTTTAAATATTGGATGTTCGGTGTCAACTAAATACTTATATGAATTAAATTCTTTATTATCAGAAACTTTCCAAATATTAGAATGACTCAAACTTAAAGACCTATTTACACTTCTATTTCCTCTTACAATTTTTCTAACTGATCCTTTTTTTGCTGTATCAATTAATTTTGTAATTTCTCGTTTAAATTCATAAGGAATTGATGCGTTGGTTTTAGTAACATCTAGACTCCATAATGCGTCAGCATCGTTTGGATAGTCAATCACAACACGTGCTAATTTTGAAGCATTTCCTTTTTTAATCAAACCCAACCATCCCCCTCTAGGAGTAAGGAGTCTATCGCATCGGTATATATAAATTCCTTGTTGCCTTTCAAAACCATCAAACAATCGAAAAGAGTTAAATCTGCTTATATTTTCATAATCTTCATCCCAATTTTTAGGATGTTGTAAAATATATGATGTTTGCATTGCATTATTATTTTTAGCTAATGGTATACTAGAAAATTTTGAAGCGCCTTCGCCAAATGGGATTGGGCTACAAGACTCTAAAGAATAATCATTACAACAAATAGAAATTCCTTTTTCGATAAAACGATGAAAACAAACACTTAAATAATCATTTATTTGAGAATTTAAAGCTAAAAGGTCATCTTCTGATTTTGGTGCTCTATCCCAATCATCCCATCTTATAATTGTTCCTGAATCCAAGTTTTTTAAGTAACCTATTTCCGCTTTATATAAATCTTCATTAACTTCCCTTAACAGCCACTTACCATTGTCTCTAATGAAGTTTAAGTCTAAAGAAAAGGCTAAAGTGTCATGGCCTTTTTTTTTAGTAATTACAGTTAAAATACGTGCCTGACTTAGAGAAGCTGTTTTCATTCCAAAACCAAAACGACCAAGATCATTGGGATCTCTTTTCTCTAAGGGATTTTTAGATCCTAATCTAAAACTATTAACCAAATCGTTATTAGTATTTGACATCCCAACACCATTGTCTTTCAATAAAAAATAAGGATTTCCATTATTTGGGTGTATTTCATAAGAAATATAAGTTGCTTTTGCGGAAATGGAATTGTCAATTAAGTCTGAAATTGCTTCCTCAATAGAATAACCTAAATTGCGATTAGATTCTAATAACGATATTGGATCTGGTGTGAAGTCTAAAGTATCTATCCCCATTGTAATGCCATTGCTTTTGCAATTCCCGGGAAGGTTTTACTTCTTAAATGTCCATTTCCAGCTGCTTGATTATACCATTTAGCCATTCGTTTACCACTTGAAAAAGTAACAAATTCCCCTTTGTTAACCTCATTAGGCAGTTCAGCAAAGACTACCGATTTTTGTTTTTTAATTTCATCTTTTTTGTTATAAAGGAGTGGTGATAATCCTTTTAGCCATAAACAGGTAGCTTTGGAATACGGATCTCCGAAATGATATGGATGAATAATTTGATTGGGTTTCCTATATTTAGTACTCATAATTCCAATAGGATTTTCAATTGCTATTTTTGGAATTGGAGCGTTTACCATTTTCATGAAAAAATCAATTCCTTGTTGCTGTCTTCCGTCTTTTATCTTTTGTTTAAAATGCCTTGCACCACTAACTGCTAAATGTGTGCAAGGAGGAAAAGCAATCATCATATCCCAACCCTTGTCTAGTATTTCTAAAACATCTCCTTTAATATGCCATTCAGGGTGCGGTCCTGAGCATTCAAGCATATCAGCTGAAAATGCTTCATGGCCTAGTTTTCTGAATTCTAAACAAACAGCTTGACTTTCTTCACACGCTAATAATATTTTCATTTTAATATATAAAGTAATTTTTCTTGGATTTTAGTTATTTTACATTGTGCTTCTAAGTTAACAAATCAGTTTTATTAACAAAGCTTAATTAAGCTTTTAGTCACTTATAATTCTTGAAAACTACTTTATTTTCTATATCTAATAGAAGAGAATAAGCTTTTGGATCTGAAATTTCATGCCTAATCTTTTGTATGACTCCAATTCTATTTATCTTTTAAAAATTCTGTGAAATGGATTTTGCCCCATCCTTGTTTTTCAAACTCATTAATTAGCTCAAAAGGAAATTCCTTTGGCCTTTTTTCTCCAATTTTCATTCTTCTGCCCATTGAACTTATTTTTGATGTTGGCGTAAAGGAAACCCAATCATAAAAATTAGCACTACTGTTTGGGTGAATTTTAAACCTATCTAATCCCATAAGCTTCTTTAATCATCAATTTAAATGCACTGCTTTTCACCTCTAAGTTAGTGAATCAATTTAATTGACTAATTTTAAAACAAGAGTTATTTTGATTTACAAAAAAAATACGCTGGGGCTTAGATAATATATTTAAAAGCAAATATTATGGGATACTTTATAGCATTTACATTCTTTTTATTAATTATTGGGTTTACGTATTTTTTAAAATCTGGTAAAGATCAAGAGTCATCAAATTCACAGCCCAAAAAAGATGATAGTGAAGACTGGATTAATGAAAGAGATAATAAAATAGAAATCCTAGAGTTTAAAAACGTAGTTGATCAATTTCTAAAAAAAATGTTAGATCCAAAAATTAAGCCTTGGTTTGAAATAATCCAAACTAGATCTGATTTACAAGCTAGAATGTGTGATACTTTTAACGTCAAAATGGAAGATTATAGTTATTGGGCAAAAGATCATTTGGATGAATACACCCAAAGAATGGGTTCGAATTTGAAAGATGAAGATCCTATGAAAATCGATGAAAAAGCCTTAAATTTTAGAATTGATGTTTTTAGTGAAATCATCATAGAATTCGACATTGTAATTAAAAAAGCTATTGAGCTTAATCTTAATATTACAAATGAAATGGCCAATGATTACCATACAGCAAGAGCTTCATTAATTGCTGCAGAATTAGCTTTAAAAAATTTAAATAATAAAACAGATATGGAAAAAGAAGATTTATTAGAAATCACAAAAACCAGATTCTTTGTATCAGAGGACATATATCAAAGTTTAAAAAATGATGATAAATTAATCTTCAAGCTAAATGTTCATCCAAATAGGGGCAAGCACCCTAATGGATTTTATCTAATTCCAAATGATATTATAGTCACATTTATTGAAGGAAAAAAAGTCAAAAATGGAGAACCAACATACAATTGGCAAATGCATAAAAATTTTAACCAAGATGGAATTCCAAGAGGATTGAAAGAATACTTTACTGAAACAAAATAATTGATAATTATATTTCTAAATTTTAAAAAATCATATGGGAATTTTAAATAAGTTATTTAGAGAAAATAATAAAGAGGAAAAAGCTGAAGAACACTTCAAAAAATCTTTAGAACACTTAAACTTTGGTGACTTTGAATTAGGGATTAACGAATTAAACAAAGCTATTGAACTAAATCCTACTAGTAGTATATACTATTATAACCGTGGTACTGCAAAAAAAATGATGCTTAATTATAAAGAAGCTATCCCTGATTTAACAAAATCTATAGAGTTAAACTTCAATAAAGCTGAAAATGCATACTTCAATAGAGCCCTTTCAAGATTTCATACAAAAGATATTGCCGGAGCAAAACTAGACAATCAAAAGGCGAAGGCACTTGGGTATAGACTAGAAGACATTGAACAACTTGAGGAATGGATAATTGAAGTGGAAGATATAGGCTATGACAAGTTCATTAAACAATGGAATTGAAACTTCCATTACAGATAGAATGGACTCCTATTTATTGATGTCATCTCCACATTTAAAACAAAAATTATCACTTGAAGATACACTCTCACCACAATTAGTGCAAAAGCCTACATCCTTCAAAGTTTCGCTTATATCATTATTTGAATTATTGCTTACATCTTCATCGAGTTCAATCTCTTTATCATCATCTATCTTATTGCCGCACTTATCGCAGTAATTTTCACTTAATTCAATTGGATTGCCACAACTATTACAGATTCGAGATTTACTTGAATCTGATTTTTGTGAATTATTACAAACAGTTTCTAAAATTTCGTCCAACTCACTAGGCAACTTTAAGTTAGTCCTATCATATGTATCAAATAAGTAAACTATTAAAGATTGAAATTTAAAATTATTACACCAAAGTATAAGCGCACTAAAACATCTCTCAATATACTCCTGTTGCTTAATATCTAATGTTTTAATCTCATTAAAGACATCTTGCTTTATAGGTAAAGGTGGCATTTTAATTTCTGAATCATTTGCGTCAAATATGCTAAAAGAACTATCGATTATTTTTAATAAATACACATATGCTGTTGTGTTTTTTTCATCAATTAGATCATTTGCTTTTTGCTTTATATTTAAATTAAGACTTAATCTAAGTTTTCGAGATAGTAGGTCTAATGAAACCTTACTTAATTCATCCAATTCATTATCATCAACTTTATTCTCTAATATGCTTGGATCATAATTTGGATAAAGTTTATCTAACATCATTTTTCCCGAAGTTAAATCCAATAAAATAAACTTTACAGCGGAATATAGAGAGGCTTTGGAATGGAAAAGATATTTTGCACATAAAATATTATCATCACTAGTTCTAAATTTAAACTTCTCTAATTCTGTGAGGTGATTGAATATTTCCAAAAAACATATCAGCCTAGGCTTTATGAATTTTATTTTTTCATAGTTAATGCTTTCTATCATTCTATAATGGTATTCTTCATAATGACCATTAATTAATCTTGAAAGATTAGATTCGTCTTGAATTGGGTCTTTTACCCTAGTTTCAATGATATCAAACCAATAATTGTATTTGTAAATATCTCCTTTTTCAGGATCAGTAATTTGAGATAGCTTACTTTTAATCTTATCCAATTCTAATCTCAAATCTTTAATTTGATTACTGCCGTCTACTTCTTTTACACCATTTTTTTTAAATCTGTAAACTATAAAAATTACAATCACAATAAATATGAGAGCCATTAATAAAATTATACCATCTGACATAACTATTAGTTTTAAAATCCGAATTTAACAATACTCTCTTCGACTAAAATATTTATAGAGTTTTTAAAACCAAAATAAACAGATAGAAGAACAACTGGAATTTCTATATATAAAGGAATGGTAAGGATATCAGGAAAAAAATACTCTTTAGCAAAATACCAGAAACTCAATCCAATTGTATGCTGAACTGAAAGTAAAAACCTCATTAAAACTCTTTGAATTTTTCTATTGAAAATTAAAATAGGTAGGCTCAAAATAAATAAAGGAATTGATAATACCGTTGTAATTATAACAGCTGGGCTATATAATAAAATTTCAGCTACTGGGTTGTCTTTCCATACAACTTCTTCTCTTTTAAAAAACCTCATAATTTATTTCCACATTGACCACAATAAACACTTTCTGGCTTAGCTGCCGAGTTGCAAGAGGGGCAAACTAATTCTTCATTAAAAACATGCTCATCTAATAATTTTATAAAAAGATTACCCGCCTCTATTCCTTTTTCTTGGATAATATCACCCATTTTATTGTAAATATCAGATTTCAGGTTGTGTTCAGAGGTAGCGTAATCAAGAATAGCTTCTATACTTTCATCTGTCGCACTCAACATCTGGGAAAATTGCACAATTAAGTATAACTCTACATAATCAAATTTACCGTCCGAGAGCGCTACTTCGATCATAGACTCTATGACAAATAGTTTGTCCTCCTCTTTCATGTCTTCCAAAGAATCATAATGAGAACTGTCAATATTTTCAATATCTAAATCACCATTAATATTCCATTTATCTCTAAGTCTATTAATTATTTCCTTAGATTTCTCCATTTCAGATGGGTGTACTTCTCCATCTGAATGAGCCAACATAAATAAGTTAGCTACAATAATTTCTAATTGCTTTTTTGAAATGTTTCTTTTTTTGCTAAAAGCGCTAAATATTGACATGTTTATTTGTTTTTTGGTTAGTTATTATTTTTCTAAAATCTTATAAATTCTATTCTACATTATTATCATTAATTGTTTGTATTTAGTTTGTCAAATTCTTTAAGGCACTAATTATTTAAAGAACTGAACTGTATAAAGTCTATTTAAATTTCGTCTCAAATACCTTTAACCATTTGGTGTTTTTAAACTATAAGTTTTAGCTAAAACTTAAAACTGTCAAATAATTTACCGCCAACCGGGAGATCCTTTCCGGTTAATCCAATTACTTTAGCTGCTGTTGCGGTAGCTAACAAACGAGCTTTTGCAGCTTCAATATCCCATTTTAACCTCTCAATGTGTTTTTTTCCGGTGAGTTTAGATTTTAGGAGATCTAACTGCTCTATAAGTAAGTAATGATCAGAGTAAGATTGTTTGATTTTGTTTTTTAATTCTTCATCTTCTTTTGAATGAGACACATCTCCCCATATAAAATCATAAAATCCGTTACCTACATTAGTAGAGCCTGAAATTTTCAACATCTCTGCCATTGATCTTACGTTAACAAGAAAACACTCTTCTAACTTCCGAGATCTTAATGCTTCCTTGAATTGTTTAATAATTTTATTGTTAAGTTTAAAGTAATCTGTACTACCAAAAACAAGTGATTCTTCGTACAAATCCTCCAAAAGGTCTTTTTCACTAACAGACTTATTTAAATTTTTAATTGAAGAGTTTTGAGAATCATTTTCAAATGTCACAGGTCCGTTATCTAGTTTTTCTATTAAATTACCCAATAAATCATACTCTTGCTCTTCAACTATTTCATCATTTTTGTAAATTCTTTTGATTTTGATAGCTCCAGATGGATAGTATTCTATTTGTTCTCCTTGATATTCACCGTTAACTAGATTAGATTTTTTAATCAGATTGCCTTGTTCATCATAGCTTCTAACTGATCCGTGTTGAACACCATTATTCCAATTAGTTATGAATTGGAGTTTACCATTTGAGTGGTATCCTTTTATTTCACCATTTTTTACTATATTTTTTTTAATTATACTCCAGTAGAAAGTATATAGAGCGGATCCAAAAGTAAAAACGATTATTATAATTATTATATACCCTATCATGTTTGTTTCTTTCTTTAGTGATTCATGCAACCATTATCAATTTATATTCGTATCAACTTTATTTATTTATTTGATTTAGGTAGTATATAGCTTCTTCATGGTTTGGTTCTATTTCTAAAACCTTTTTTAAATCTTTTTTAGCTAGATTAATATTTTCTAAAGCCAAATGTATCTTTGCCCTTGTAAAGTAATGATCTTCAACAGGATCATTATCATCTACTAACAATGAGTCCTGCATTACCTGCAGAACTTATAGTTTGGTCTTTTACCTGTCTTCCTGTGGCAGGATCATTGCCGCCTTCACCTGTGTATAGTATCTCATCTCCATAATCGTAATCATCCTTATATCCACCAGATAAGACTATTGCGGCAGTGCCTTCATCAACATTACCATCGATACCCCTTTGAGGGCTTCTGTGAAGTCTGGCTTCAACCAGTGAAATTCTATCAGGAAATATATCTCCTGCTTTAACCCCTTTGGGGATTCCGAAACTAATATTTGCCATTATTATCTAATACTATCAAATAATCTACCACCAACTGGGAGATCCTCTCCAGTCATCCCTATTTCATTAACTGCTGTTGCAGTAGCCAAAAAACGAACTTTTACGGCTTCAATATCCCAATTTAACCTCTCAAAGTGTTCTTTTTCGGTGAGTTCAGATTTTAGGATATTTAACTGTTCTATAAGTAAGTAATGATCAGAGTAAGATTGTTTAATTTTGCTTTTTAATTCTTCATCTTCTTTTGATTGAGATACATCTCCCCATATAAAATCATAAAATCCGTTACCTACATCTGTAGCTGAAGAGCCTGAAACCTTTATTATATCTGCCATTGATCTAACTTCAACAAGAAAGCACTCTTCTAGCTTTTGAGATTTTAATGCTTCCTTGAATTTTTTAATAATTTTATTATCAAGTTTAAAATAATCTAAACTGCCAAAAACTAACGATTCTTTATATAAATCCTCCAATAAGTCCCTCTCATTAATAGTCTTAGTTAAATCTTCAATTGATTTTTCTTTTGCTCCTTTTTCTACTTTTAATGACGCTAAATCCGATTCTGATGAGTTTAGAGAATTAGTCTCTTTGTCCTTCATGATTGTTTCATCCTCTAAATCGATTGATTTATTTTTTTCTTTTTCAACTATTTTTGAATTGAGAGCATAGAAAAAAGCAACCACGAGTATTAAAATTATTACATATCCTATCATATTTATTTCATTAGTGATTTATGTTAACATTATCAATGCCCATTCGTATTAAGTTTTATTTAAAACATATTATCTAAAGTGTTCCCTAAGTTTTCCTCATCAGGTTCAAACCAAGATATTTCCTCTTCTAGTTGCTCAGCAAATTCGTCTGTATCCCATCCATCAAATAAAATAGGCTTCTTAATTTCTTTGTCAATCCAAAAAAATAGTCGCAAAACTTCTAATATCTCCATTTATCTTTTCAAAATCTTTTATTTTAGAAATTACGTCCTCATCTTCTTCTTCACTTGAAAGTGAAATTTCACATTCAAGATATTGTAGGAATCAATAAAAATATTGATAGTATTGCGCCTGAAACAATTAAAATATCCCTATTGGTAGTGTCAAAAAAAGATTGTTGGGTAAGTTTGTGAATTTCAGTGTTGTTATATATTCTATCTTTTCTCGTTGAATGTGCCATTTCATTTATTTTTTATTGCATTAATTAACGAGAGAGCTGAGCTATCTTTGGGTTTTAGTTTTAAATATTCTGTTAAATATTCAGTCGCTTTTTCCAGATTATGCAACTCACAACTATCACTTGCATACGCAACTCCAAGCATATATAAAGAATCACTATTATTTTCATCTATTTTTAGTGCATTTTCAAAATCATTAATACAGGTAGTAAAATCTCCTAATTTAATTTTCACTACCCCTAGATAATGATGTGAGTGTAACCAATTGTCGGGGTTTAATTCTATCGATTTTTCAAAGCATTGTTTAGCTTCGTTTAAATGGTTTAACACCAAGTAGCTCTTACCTAAATTAAAAGATACCCCGGAGATAGGTATAACATTTGATTCTCCTTCATCATTAGGTTTACAGACATAATAATCCTCATTTTGAATGCTTCCTGGATCCTTAAAAATCAGCTCTAAAACATATGTGTATAGAGCGCATGCTTCATTATTTTCACCTTTGTTTTGCAATATATTTGCATGGATAAACATATCATGAATATCTAACTCCTCTTTTTTGTATGACATTTTTTTTATGTCAGACATAATAATACCATCCAACATATCTCCACCTTCTTTTATAAACGCAATTGAAACGTGTTTACCTGAAGAGTCTTTAGGGCTATTGTCTTTAATCAGGTTAATTAATTCTTGTTTTATTGAGTTAAATTCAGCTTCGTCTTTTGAGGCATTTAATTTATCTCGTAAAAGATACATTTCCTCGACGGGAGAATCTGAGGCTTTATTAATATCCCCTTTTAACTCCTCTATCATAGCTAACTGAAGCGCTAAATCCGATTCTGGTGAGTTTAGAGGATCGGTTTCTTTGTCCTCCATCTTTGTTTTATCTTCTATATCGATTGCTTTACTTTTTTTGCTCCTTACATAAACAATAATTGCGCTAGCTATTACTATGCCTAAAAAGAAAATATAAAATATATTGTCGTTCATAACTTTGGGTTTTTTTAATTATCAGATAATGTTCGTTTTGGGTTTTTTTAGTGTTTTTTATACAAACATTATCATTAATCATTCGTATCAACTTTATTTAAATGTAATTGATTAAAATGAGTGCAGCAAGAAATGCTTGCATAATAAAATGAACATCAATGCGATAGCCTAAGTTATGTTAGGGGTTCATGATGTATGCGTTTCACTAAACACATGTTCATTAGTAAACTAAAAATAAACAGGTTCAAGCTTTATTATTAAATAGGAGCATAAAATAGTTTTACCTATTCGGCTTGAGTTTTTATTTTTAACGTTCTTCCAATTTTTGACAATTCGCCTTTGTCGCCATTTGATGTAATTAACCAAAATACTTTACATGCTGGTTTGATTTTAGGAAAATCTGCGTAACCATCAGTAAAATAGATACATCCGTCAAAAGCATTCTGTTTATGGCTATTAATATATTTAAAAACAGGATCGAAGTTCGTCCCTCCTCTGCCATGTATAAATCCGGGGAATTTTCCTGTAAATGGGTATGTTTTTTGAACTTTTGCGTCACATTCAATCACTTCAATTTCTGCCCCATTTCTCCAAATCCAATAAATCTCATTAAAAAATAAATTAATCTCCTCAAGATTTATCGATGCTGAGGTGTCAACGGCTACAGCAATCTTTTGATTCCTTTTTACTTTAATACCAGGACGTGTGCCAAATCTTTTACTTAATCGACGGTTAGTGAATTTTATATTAGTTTTTACACTACTACTTGAAAAAAGTTTTAATGATCTTTTCCAATTAACTTGTTCCTTTCTTTTTTCAATAATTAGATTAATCCTCTCTTTAATATCGTTAGGGAGTAGGCTATATTCTTCAATAGAAATTCTATTTTTAGCTTGGATAATTAGTCGATCTAACTCAGTTTCAGCGTATTTAGAAATATTTGAAATTGATGAATTAATCCATTTAGAGTGATCACTATGACTCTGCTCATTTAATATTTTTTCAAAAAGAAAATAGCTTTTATTATCTTTTGATTGCTTTTTAACTTTAACTAATTTATTATAGTACCACTCAACGGATTGATTCGGCTTTAAATCGAAATCCGGAAAGGATGATAGTGAAACCGCAGAGTCTGGAAGCTTCCATTTGCCTATTAGCTGGTTCACAACTAAGTCTGCTGCAATGTTATATAATTGCATATTATACTTTAAAGGGTCTGCTCGCAGCAAATGCTTAAAAACTAAGTGAAGAGTTTCATGTTTTATAACTGCTACACGTGAACTAAATGTTTTAAGCTCCTTTAAAAAGAAGTCTTCGTTAATATATAAATTTATTTGGTTACCATTCAGTCCAACCGCTGCTGTTGGCACTTCATTTGAAATATTCCTTATAATTCCACTTAAAAAATGCGCATAAAAAGGTTCATCAACCAACATTCGAATGATACATCTTGAAATCTCATTATTGATGTTTTTTGATTGCATTTACTACATGGAATCAATTAAGAATGACGCTAAACGTTTGTCTCTTATCATTTTTTTAATTTGCTCATTATTTGATTTTTGTAAATCCATAAACAAGCTCATTGAAAGATCCTTAGGCAAACATTTTAAAAGAAAAAATTGAATTAAATTATCACTGTGATTACTTTTTACTTCATATTTTTCACTTGTGATCAATAGATATAGTCTAGTTGTAATTGTAGATAATCGATCAACTCTTTTTTCGCCTTCTCCATCAGTTGAAACAGTACTTATCTTTTTTTCAATTTCACCAAAGTTAGTAGCATCTAATATTTCCTCTGGATCAATAAGCTGTTGTAAATCATTATTAATAAAATTGATAAAGGAGTTGGCTGTAATTTCATCTAAGGCGCTTTGTGCAAGAGTAAAAACTAAACTTAGATTTTCTTTAAGATTTGAAATATTCTTAATTAATTCAAAAAATTGAGTCAAACTCCTTGGGGTAGTTCGGTTAGTGTTTATGAGTTCAGGATATGTTAAAACAAAAGAGATACCTCTTTTATCTACACCATTTTTAGTAGCCCAAGCTGCCCACACTTTATGATCGAAAACATATTTAAAATGAATCATTCTAGTAACCATCGCATCATCAAGTGGTGTAACTGAGTAATCAGATCCCTCTGGATTAGCAGTTGCTATTATTTGCCATTTATCTGGAAGTTTCCAAGAGGATAATTCATAGTTTTGAAGAAGCTGCATGCAACCTCGTAGGATTCTATCGTCTGCTCTATTAATATCATCAATTAGTAAAATCCCCGGCCCTTCATCGTTTGGCACCCACTCTGGAGGACTATATTTTGTTATTTCACCTTTAGATGTCTTCACCTCTTTAGGAATACCATGCAAGTCTCCCATTTCTTCAAACTGCGCCGGAGCAATATACTTAAATCCCCAGCCTCTAGACAAGGCGTAGTCTCTAACCATTTCTGTTTTACCTAAACCATGAGTTCCCCAAATACAAATTGGCGTTGGATTTTTATTCTTTGAAATTGCATTTTCATTAAACAAATGCTTAAAAATATTCTCTAGCTCATTGCTATTACATGCTGGTCCATATTGGATTGTAAATTCCTCCATTATATTTTAATTAAAAATGCTTTTATAAATAATATTTTATTTAACTGTTAAAAATATTCTGACGTCATACATTTTACAAAAAAAGGGATTTGAATTTTTCGATTGACATAGGTTTACCAAACAAAGGAGTAGCTTTTAAATGATCTTTTACAACATCTGCATATAATTCTGATCCCAAAAAAGTAGTGTCTCCTGAGAGCCTAGCTACAGCATTTCCTAACATCATTTTTATACTCCCAAGACTATGCCCAGTTTCCTTAACACATAATTCAGGATTATTCCTATAGTTTTTTAAAATAAATTCTATTTGTTTTCTTGTATATGGTACCTTCTCTTTGCTATTTTTCATAATTCAAATCAAATTTTATTATTTCAATATATTATTTAGACAATTCAAATTCATAGAAATATCTCTCCATTTTAGAGCTTATTTTATGCTTGAGCAGCTTAAAGAATTAATTATAATTTTTTTTAATTATCCTTTTACTGTTTGAATAAGCGCTAGTTTCTATATAATAAGTGGAAAGTTGATCTAACAACTCTTTGTCAATAATTTCGTCAGGGATTTTATCTTGGGAACCGATTTTCAAGCGTAAATATTTCAATTTACTATTACCTTTTAAAGTCGTGAAATCAACTTTTTCATGGACGTATTCGACAATAGATAATTTTTCAAGGTTTCCTAAATACTTTAAAAAATATAAATCCTCTGGACTTCTATATCCAGTATCAATATATAATTCTTTTAATCCTAAATTATTATTAATAGCCTTGTTAATTATATTCCACTCATAACATTTAAAAGTTAACTTTTCAAGAAGCGCACACTCTTCAAGCCCTTTTATAAAAGAATTACTTATATACTCTTTAAATTCAATTGATTTAATATTGGGAAAACATTCATTAATTTGTATGTCATTACCTTTTTTTAAAACTAGGTTTATTTCATTCTCAGTGTAAAATAAACTTGATTTAATACCATTTAAAATATCTATTTTAAGATTTTTCAGATTGCTAAATTTTTCAATAGAAAATTTATTATATCGAACATCGCTTCTAGTGCGGTAATCATAATCATCATTAATTTGAAGATTGACAATGTTTTTTATAAGTATACTTCTATCGAGTGGAACATCTTGCGGACAATTTGCAATTAAATTTATAAGAGCATAATTTAAAAATGGTTGAGCTGGTCCTGAACCTGAGAATAATTTATTTGTGATAAGATTACCTTCTTTATCAATCTTACAATCTTTTAAAAATGTTTCGAATAAGTTTTTGTCATTTAAACCAATTAGCAATTCAATCCCTAGATCAATATTGTCAAAATTTCTCTCTAATAATAATTTTTTAATTTTTGTTATTTTTTGCTTTTCTGCAATTGTAAGTTTTGATGCATCAACTTTATATACTGGTGCTTTTCTCTCTTCCTCAAATGGATAAAATTCTTTTTTAAGAGATTCAGTACCCTTTAAAAATCCGTGTGTTTTTTTTAATTTTTTATTTGGTTGCCACTGTCTTAAATCATGATTAAATGATTTAGCATTGATGAGCATTCCATCAATATTTTCAGCATTTGAAATATTCCATTTACCTATTGGTTGATTAAATGATTCAGCATTTTTAAAAACTGATTTTAATTTCCATTGTGTTGATACATTCCACGAACTAATATCTTGATTAAATGATTTAGCACCCATAAAAATCTCTTCTATTGAATACACTTGATTTTTTAACTTCCAATTGTTTAAAGGTTGATTAAAATTTAAGGCTCCTTTAAAAAGTTTAGACAATGATCCGCAAACCTTCCAATTGTTTAGAGGTTGATTGAATGATTCTGCGTTTTCGAAAAATGAGTTTATATTAGTAATTAAAACGTCCCAATCATTTATATTTTGATTGAATGAAGTAGCTCCACTAAAAAAATGAGACATTTTATCAGCTTTACTAACATTCCATTTTCCAATAGGTTGATTAAAACTAATTGCATCCTTAAACATATAATTCATGTTGACCGCCTTATGTACATCCCAATCACCAATAGGTTGATTAAATGATTTTGCCCCTTCAAACATTGATGTGAAAGTTTTTACATTTTTTGTTTTCCAGTTTCCGATGGGTTGATTAAATGCTTCTGCTCCACAAAACATGAATCCCATGGTTCTAACTTTACTTACATCCCAACTTCCAATAGGTTGATTAAATCTTTTAGCACCATTAAATAACTCCAACATTGAGGTTACATTACTTACATCCCATGATGATATATCTTGATTAAAATCCTCGTCTAAATAACTATGTAAATAACTCAGTTTATCTATAAAAGTTGTTACAACTTTAGTTAAGTCCTTATTTTGCTCAATTAAATGAATCAAATCCCATTCATCTTTGGCAACATAGTATTCATCACCATTTAAAATGTATGTGTTTCCTTTAACAGCCTCTTTTTTAGCTTTAACAGTAATTCCATTGTTATCTAAGTAGATCATATTGTACTTTAAAATAATTAAACTTAATTGTATAATATATTATCAATACGAATTCGTATCAAGTTTATATTACAATTTAGACCTTTTATTGATTAGCGCCAAAAATACTTTTATAAAGAAATTATAATCAGCGTTTTATACGCTAATTAAATCCTTGCTTTGTTTAGGGCTGGAAAGCTTAGAGAGAGGTTTAATCTTTTGGTTTTAAATGCCAAACCCTTTTAGTTAAATAAGGGGTTAGGGGGATACCTTTTTTTTTAAAAAAATATAAACAATCAACCATACAATTAAAAAAGTTGATTGCATTAGGTATCCCCCCTATCCCCTATTTTTTATATGCAAAACAATAATAATTTGATCCATTGATCTTTTTCCTTGTTTTCTCACCCTCTGGTGTCATTTTATTCAGACTACTACCTAAAAGGCTGTCGGAAACAAGTCTATGACCTAATTGGTTTACACTTTCTCTAATACTGGAAAAGGTTAATCTTGCTTTGGGGTCATACTCTAGAAGTATTGATAGTGAATCCTCTAAAGGTGATTTATAAACAAATGCTTGAGCTTGTTCATTAATTAATTTTAAGTCTTCAGAATTAAAATAAACCTTTTCTTTTTGGTTAGCCACTTGATCTCTAATTTGGGCCCAAAATTGAAATTTATCAATACTATTAAATAACTTAATATCAACACTCCCCTTTTGCAAGAAAGGCATAAATCTATTTTCTGAAGGATCTTTTATTAATCCAATATGATTAGAAGACCCGCAAAACGTAACCCTTCTTTGCAAAGAATGAGTTTTACTCATATAAAGGTACCTAACAGATAACATTGTGGATGAAATTAGACTCCTAAAAGCCCCCGTTGCTTTGATCATTACATCGGTTAGGTCATCAAATTGATAAAGCATATTAGACACTTGCTCTAGCTTAAATTGCATTTTATCACTAGGAAGATCTCCCTGCGTTTCACAATAAAACTCTGCTCCAGTTATACCGGTTGTCTTTTTAACAACTCCACTTAAACCAAGTTTCTTCCAGAAGGTAGACTTTCCAGTTCCTTTTTGCTCGTTAACTAGTATGGCTACAACTCTTGAATAGCACTCATCGGGAATTAATGGATCAATCCCTCTGAAAGCAAAACCGTATGTAGTACAAAAGAATTTATTCAATAGATATAAATTATGCTCAAAATCTCCTGCTAAATTTGCACTTCTGATCACATCTCTAATTCTATCTGTCCCATCCCATGGAGTAAGTTGTAGTTGATTGTAAAGAATCGTAAGAGGCTGTAATTTATCAATATAATCTGAATCAATAATCCTCTTGTAATCCGAATCATTAATTTTCATTCCATGATCCTTCAAGTCAAGATATAAATCATTCAAGCTCTTTGTTTGTGAATAATCAATAGATTTATCTGGATTTTTCCTTACAAATCTGTCACAAATAGGAATATAGCTCAAAATGTTGCCTAAATACTCTCTATAATTTTTAAAATTCCTGGGGTGATCACTAAAGTTTGCGAAAACAAATGAATTTTTCGGAGCAATCTTCTCGTTGAGTTTGTAAATAATTACTTTAGCCTCATCATCATTGGCACTACTGTACCAATACTCGTTCAAAATTTCCTTATCCAAAGATAAATGGGAACATACCTCCCTATAACTATTAATGTCATAGCTCTCAGACCTCATCTCAATGGCTAGTGATTTGAGCTCCTTTTCGGTTAACTGGCTTTTATATTTTTCTATTTTTGGTAAACAATCTTTTACTACGCTTGGCTCTTTTCGAACAAGATCTTTAAAAGCAGTCTTAAAATCCCCCTTAAAGTTTTTAATCATGTTAGCTGTAAATGGTGAAATATAAGTTTCAGCTGGGTACTGAGTATTCGTTGAAAACAAATACATGCCTCCTGAATCATGATATACATAACCACTAGATTTAGACTTTGTATTGCCATTTCTTAGTATTACGTATCCAATTTTAGAATCCCTTACTACCTTAAATTCATCAGCGACAATATCTAAAATTGAATTATCATTGTTATATCTATTGATAATTTCAATGCTTGAAAAGGAAAGGTCCTTTTTGTAGTGCTCATCAAGATTTTTCATAACAGTCTTTCTTTCATCAAAACTTTTGAAGTATTTGAATAGCAAGGACCTCTCCTCATTTGTTATGTATTTAAGAGAAAAATAATCTCTCCCCCAAACCTGGTTGTCTGGGTATAAATATCCATAACCACCAACACCTCTAGTCTCAAAAAGTGTTTTATCAATTTTAATTTTAGCTAGTACCTGGTTTCCTTCCTTTTTCTTGGTTTTATATAATAGGTGATAGCCTCCACTAATAGTTTCATATAGAGCAAGCTTATTCGAGGCATCTTTAATATTTTCTTCAATAAAGAGTAATGTCTCGTTATAGAGGTTATCTTTTTCCTCTTCAGTTTCGAGCACTTTAAAATCAAGATCCAAAATTTCAACGTCATTGACTCCACAAATCAATCCATAGTTTTTTGAATTTGCCATTTCAATAGGACTTTTTGTTTTGGTTTGTAAATGCTTCCATGGACCGATAGGTTCTTTGTTATCCTTTAAAGGCAAAAGACCATAACCTTCATTATATAGCTTAACGGCTATTTTAAAATGATTCGTTGCTTCCATCATGATCTTTTCGCTTTTAGTTCTACTAGAGACTCGAAAATCTCACTCCTTTTAAAATACCTTCTACTTCCAATAGCGTAGCTTTTGAGTTTACTCTTATTCACCCATGCATGTAATGTGCTGAGATCAATATCCAAAAGATCTGCTGCTTGTTCGCGAGTTAAGAGTTCTTCCTTAGGTGATTTGTTATCACCTCTTTCCAAAGCAGATTTAACTGCTTGCCCAACAATTAAGGTTAGTTCCTCAGTTGTAAGGTCTTGTAAATAAAATTTGGCCATATTCAATGGTTTAAACATTAATAATTGCCGAAATTTTTGGTGGGAAGAAAAAAAGATTTAAGTTTGGGTACGAATTCATACTAAAGCCGTTAATCTTCGCCAGCCGAAATTTCGGCTTTTTTTGTGCTTCTATTTAAACACGTGGTAAGCAATTATAATTTTTTCCTTTGATTAATTTTTTTGTAATGGAAAATTGTTTTTAACAGTAAATGTCAAAATGTCCACTAAGCCCTTTAAAATAGGGAACAAAAAATTATCCAAATTTATCTACTATTGGCTTCTAAAATGTATTTGGCCTTATTATAGATACTTCAAAAAAGCTTTTGCTTGTTGGTCTTTTGTAAATTTATGACCTATGTAATCAAAAAAAGTGGATTCTCTCCTGTGACCGGTTATCTGCATCAAAAGCGATACAGGTACACCTTTGTAAAAGTGGTTTGTAGCGAAAGATCTCCTTAAATCGTGGCTAGATATAAATTTCCACTTAGGAGCTGTTATTAATTCCTTTCTTCCATTATCCCCCATTAAGTAGCCCGTTGTCTCGGCGTTAATTCCACAGGCCTTAAAGAGCAGTTTTAAGTACTTATTAAAGTTCTGATCAGATATTTTATGAGGAAACTGATTAGTGATAATCTCAAATACAACTGGATCTTTGATAGGAATCGTAAGACTAATCCCTGTTTTTTTTTGGGTGATATCTACTAGAGCAATACCTGGGGCATCTAGTCTAATATTAGCTGAGGTTAGACTAAGCAAGTCAGACACTCTTTGACCAATATGCAAGCCAATTAACATCCACTTCCTAGTGTTTTCTAAATAGCTGTTTTCGGGCTTATAGTCCTTTATTAGCTCTAAATCTTTTTCATCAATGATAGTGAGGTGCTTTTGTAAATGGATTGGTTTTGACTTGTGAACAGTGTAATAACTGTTAACCTTTATGCCCGACGCAGAGGCAACTCTACATATAGTCTTAAGCCTTGTAATTTGTCTATTTATATGCCCGGGACTATAATTCCTATTGTATAATAACCAAGAGTATAGCTCATGAAATGCGTCTTTGTCTAGAAAATCAAAACGTAAAGGTTTTTCAATCTCCTGCTCATAGTCGACTAAAATTTTATAAAACGACTTATAAACCTTGATAGTATTTGCCTTGAGCCCAACTGAACCTCCTTTGTTCATACTAACCTTGTATAAAAAGTCTTTGTAAAAGTTTAGTATGTAAATGGGGTCTTTGTTTTCTACTCGATTGAAGTAGCTGTCAACCATCTTTTTAAACCAGGTTTTATTTAACCCAACACCATCAATAATAGCATTATTAATTCTTATCTCAAGAAAAGTACTCAGATCGTTTAATGTGTAGTTTAAATCTTGTAAACTACCATCTCTGCTTTTTGCTCTTTGTTTTTGTTTACTCCAAAGAGCTGGATTTATAGAAAGTCCCGTCCTAGTTTCTATGGTGCCTGAGTTAGTTGGCCTAAAGTTAACATAAATACTAACTGCTTTATTTATGCTAGATTTCAATCTAAATCCTATCTTTGACATAATACAAATATAATTAATTGGCATCATATTGGCATCAAATACATCAATCTAAATCAATTTTATTCAATCTTATTCTATTAATTGAAAATAGAAAACAATGAAAATGCTTGATTATATTGATTTAAACAAGGAATTTTAAAACAAAAGCAGAATAGCAAAATAGCAGGATTCGATTCCTGGTGAGGTCACGCAATTTAAAGTAGTCTATGGAAGTCTTACATACCCTATCCCAAACTTTTTCATTTTTTGAATTATTAGAACGCTTTGTTTTAAA
>Ga0115564_10000930_pt1 | contig 28024 bp, 20 predicted proteins | sample COGITO_mtgs_1105_7_FD_88680 | JGI IMG/M metagenome (GOLD analysis project Ga0115564, IMG submission 88680) | Pelagic marine microbial communities from North Sea - COGITO_mtgs_110523 | ecosystem: Environmental > Aquatic > Marine > Epipelagic | place: Germany:Helgoland, sampling site Kabeltonne...
ATAAGGTTCAGCTAGCGCTGGATAAGCTGATGAAAGGCCGCACCACTGTCATTATTGCTCATCGCCTGGCCACCATTTTGCACGCGGACTTGATTGTAGTGATGGATGGTGGTCAAAAAGTGGCTCAGGGCAGCCATCAGCAGCTGCTGAAGTCCAGCGATTTATACGCCAGACTGGCCAGCCTGCAGTTTTCTTCTGAAGGAAAATAAACTTCTAGGAGTGGCAAGAGACCCTGGATCGCGGCAGAGGGGAGTCATCCGGCGTTTCGGGGGATATTTTCCGGTTATCTGATGCCGTTCGGGAGTGTCACTAAGATTATTACTTCTCGGCCCGGAACAGTGATTTCTGTTCCATCCAGACTGTTGATCGCATAAGCTTTGGCATTCGTATTAATAATTGAGACATACATTGCCACTGTGCCTTAAAAGCGCGGTTAAAAAATAAAAAAAGAAGCTCAATATGAAATCGATTGCCGGCCTTATCACTACTACTGTTATCTCATTATCACTTGCTTCCTGTAGCCTGTTTCAGCCCCCCGAGATGGAACCTCAGCGCCTCGCCGAGCACAGAATTGGCACATCAACCGGCATTACTCAGGGTCAGATTTCAGACCCAGCATTGGTGTCCTGGTTTGATATTCCTTTTGCCCAGCCGCCCCTAGCTGATCTGCGCTGGAAGGCTCCACGAACACTCAATAGCCCCGAACAAGTTATTATCGAGCGCGAAACCGACGGCTGTGTGCAATTAGCCAGCCGTTACGGCGGTGCCGATGGCGATGGTATTGTTGGCTCCGAAGACTGCTTATACCTGGATATAAAAGCCCCGGTAGATTTTGCAGAAAAACAGTACCCAGTGATGTTCTGGATCCATGGAGGCAGCAACACCACCGGACTCAAAGATTTTTATGACTTCAGTAAAATGGTGGCCAGTCAGGATGTTGTAGTGGTCACTACCAATTATCGCTTAAGCGCGCTGGGCTGGTTTGCCCATCCGGCCATTCAAGATCTACAACAGGGCTTGGACAAGACCAGCAACTTTGGCACTTTGGATATTATCGAGTCATTAAAATGGGTGCAGAGCAATATTGGCAAGTTTGGTGGAGATGCCAACAATGTCACTATTTTTGGTGAGTCTGCCGGTGGTCACAATGTATTAACGCTGCTGGCTTCGCCCTTGGCCGATGGGCTGTTTCACCGCGCCATCTCCCAGTCTGGCTACACCACAAGTTCCAGTTTGGCGGAAGCCTATAATAAAGACAGTGCCAACCCGCTGATAGAGCGGGGCAGTTGGCAAATGACTGAACAGATCATTAATACTGCATTACAGCGTCCTCAGTCAGATTACAGTGCCCAAGAACTGCGCGACCTGCTCAAGAGCATGGATGCTGCAGACTTGATGAGGCTCTACCATGATGGCAGTGTGCGCTTTGATTCAATTCCCTTGACCATTGCGGACGGTATTGTGGTGCCAGAACAGGGCACCTTGGCCGCGCTGGCCAGTGCCGAGTATGCCAAAAATATTCCGGTGATTGCGGGTTCCACCAAAGACGAAGTGGCCCTGTGGTTGGCCATGCATCGCTACTTTATGGACGCAAAATATTATTTCACTAAACTGCTGCCTCCAAAAATTGATACTAAAGACGCCGAACTCTACGAGCTGTGGGTGCGACTGCGTTCCCATGCCTGGAAGTTAAAGGGCGTGGATCAGGCCCTAGCGGCGATGGATTCAGCTGGCTACCAAAATCTATATGCCTACCAGTTTGACTGGGACCACCAGCAAGAGTCGTTCTTTATTGATTTCCCCAGATTATTTGGCGCCGCCCATGGCACAGATATCGCGTTTGTCACCGGCAACTTTGTTTACGGCCCGATCAGCAACTATATCTACCCGGAGGGTCCAGCGCGTGACGAGATGGAGAGCACAATGATGAGTGCCTGGTCAAACTTTGCCAAATCAGCAACCCCAGACACTGGCAAAGGGGTGACGTGGCAGCCATTTACCAGCGCCGCGCCCGCGTACCTGCATCTTGATAAAGACGACTTGCTACGTATGGACAGTGAAGTAGAGACCATAGAGTCGCTGTTAGCAGCTCTGGCAGTGCACAAAGTCCCCACAGATTACGAACGCTGTTATATAGCCTGGGAGACCTACAACAATGTCGGCGACCCAGACCCTCAGGCATATCTTGAGTGGAATAATGGACTTTGCGTCGATGTGGATATGCGCGCTGAGCAAAGAGCATTGGCGACCCGGCTGCTCGAAGAATTTGGTTCAATAGGCGTGCTTTAACGAGCAACTTTAAAACGCGATAATAGGTTAAAACAATGATAAAAAATATGCTGGCGTTACTGCAATTACCTTATGGCTGGTGGCCAAAACTGGTGCTGTTTGGGCTGGCTGCATTCTTTATTAACGTGGGTGTGGACCATTTTGTAAACCCCGGTTTCTATCTGGGGATTATGCCCCCCGCGCTGCCCCTGCATCTGGAAGCAGTCTATATTAGTGGCTTCTTTGAGATCGCTGGCGGTGTTGGCGTATTGATCCCGAGACTGCGGGTTGTTGCTGGCTGGAGCCTGATTGCCCTTTTGGTTGCTGTGTATCCAGCCAATATTTATATGTTGATGACCCCCGAGGCATTTCCCGATATTCCTTACGAATTTCTATGGTTGCGCATGCCATTTCAATTTCTTTTTGCCTACTGGGCATACACAGTTACCAAACCTTCTTATAACCCTGGCGCAGTAGCAGTTTAGGTGCCGGATCAGCCAAACGTTTGTGCTATATCCAATCAACAGGGTGACTGGAAGGAACCCAGTTCGCGGGCTCAGATCATCTGATCCTAAGTGCCCAAACAAGTGCCATTACTTCAATGCTGTGGTTTGCAACCAGTCTGGCTCAGAGTGTCTGCGCGAACTGAACAGAGGCGCCTTCAATGGCAGCCTCAATCTATGACAACAACCTCAGTATAGATGCAACGATTGAACCGATTAGTCATTGTTATTGGTTTACAGGGCGCTGCCAGATGATAATACTTGTCCCCTACAAGTTTTATTGAGCCTACAGATATATGACTGTTTATAAAGTACCGCAAAAGGACATTTCCTTTATTTTAGAAGAGCTGGTTGGTTACGACGAGCACAGCAACTTGCCCGGCTATGAAGACGCCAGCAGCGATATGGTCGAGGCTATTTTGCCCGAGGCGGCAAAGTTCTTTGAAGAGGTTGTAGCGCCTAGCAATTGGGAGGCCGACACACAGCCCGCGCATCTGCATGAGGACACAGTGGTGACTGCGCCTATGCTAGATGGTATTTACAAACAGATGGTCGACGCCGGCTGGTGCTGCTTAAGTGGTGATACCAAATATGATGGTGCCGGATTTCCCGGTGTTATCGATGTGGCGGTACAGGAGATGCTACAGTCGGCTAATCTAGGCTTCAGTTTACTACCCATGCTAACTCGGGGGGTTATTCATGCCCTGAACCTATATGGTACCGACGAGCAAAAACAAACCTATCTGAGCCAACTAATTTCCGGTAATTGGTCCGGGACTATGAATCTGACCGAGCCGCAGGCGGGCACTGACTTATCAGCGGTAAAAACCAAAGCCGTCCCCGAGGGAGATCATTACTTGGTCAGTGGACAAAAAATTTACATTACCTGGGGCGACCACGAACTCGCCAACAACGTGATCCACCTAGTACTGGCGCGACTGCCAGATGCGCCTGCAGGAAACCATGGTATCTCGCTCTTCTTGGTACCCAAATACCTTATAAATGCCGATGGCAGCCTGGGTGAGCGCAACGATGTAAAACCTGTTGGCGTAGAGCACAAACTTGGTATTCATAGTAGTCCTACTTGTACCATGGCCTTTGGTGACAACGGCGGTGCAGTGGGTTATCTAGTTGGCCCCTTAAATCAGGGCCTAATGTGCATGTTCAGCATGATGAACAATGCCCGATTATCCGTGGGTCATCAGGGTATTGGTATTGGCGAGCGCGCCTACCAGCAAGCCGTAGCTTATGCCTCAGATCGCGTGCAGGGTAAAGTGCAGGGCGTCGAGGGCAATGCCCCTATTATTCATCACCCAGATGTTAAGCGTATGCTTATGCAGATGCGTGCACTGACCGAAGCTGGTCGCGCTATGTCGTTCTTTACGATTGCTGCGGAAGATCGTAGCCATCGTCATCCCGATGCCGATCAGCGCGCTGCTGATGCGCTGTTAGTGGAACTGATGACTCCTCTGGTTAAAGGCTGGTGTACCGAAGTGTCCATGGAGAGCACCTCATTGGGAGTGCAGGTTCATGGAGGTATGGGCTTTATCGAAGAGACCGGAGCTGCCCAGCATATGCGCGATGCTCGTATCTTGCCTATCTATGAGGGCACCAATGGTATTCAGGCGCTGGATTTTGTCGGCCGCAAATGTCTGCGTGACGGCGGTGAAACCATTGCTCGGTTACTTGCAGATATGCAACAGACAGTCTCTGAAACCTCGTCTGCCACTGGTGCAGTTAAAGACTTGGCTTCGGCGTTGGCAACTACCATCGAACAGTGCCAGCAGGCGCTGGATTATGTGTTGGCTAATAGCGCCAAATCACCTTCATTGGCGTACAACTTTTTGATGCTATTTGGTAATAGCGTCTCTTTTTGGCTACTCGTTAAGTTGGCGGCAGCGGCACAGAAACATATTGATGAGGGTTCTAATGATCCTTTTTATGGTCAAAAAATAAAAACCGCGAGCTTCTTTTCAAGCCAAATCCTAACCCGCAATTTAGCCTATTTGGCAAGCGTAATTACCGATTCCAATTATGCTGAAGAACTAGTTGCAGCAGACTTTCAAACGCTGTAAATTGCGCCTCAGAAATCATGTCAGGCCGCTTTATAGCGGTCTGATTGCCATTTCTTTTTAACTCAAAAGCGGCTTTAGCCGAGCTAATTAATAGACGCTCAGTCAAGAGTCGCAATATCCAAAATAAATCCTAATGTACCTTCGTACGTAAAAATGGACCATAAGAACTCATGGGGAGTCGTCTTGAACAAATTATTATCTAAATCAATCTTAGCCGTCGCTATTTCTGCTTCGGCTACCGTATCCAATGCAGCCTTACTTGAAGAAATTGTCGTGACAGCGCAACAGCGCTCAGAGTCATTGCAGGATGTTCCAGTCTCGGTTGCCGCCGTAACCGCAGAGAAAATGTCCAATGCAGGCATCGTAGATCTGCAGGGCCTTTCGGAACTAGTGCCTAACTTCAGTATCAACGAAACCGGTATTTCTACCACCGTGACTATTCGTGGTATCAGTTCTGGTATTAACCCGGGCTTTGAACAGTCTGTGGGTATCTATAACGACGGTATTTTCTTCGGTCGCGACCAGCTAGCTCGGATCCCAATGATGGATATGGAGCGCGTTGAAGTGCTGCGTGGCCCACAGGGTATTTTATTCGGTAAAAACAGCATCGCCGGTGCCGTTAGCCAAGTCAGTGCCAAGCCTACCGATGACTTCGAAGGGTCGGTTACAGCGCTGTATGAGCCGGATCATGGTGAGCAAGATGTACGCCTAGTCTTGTCTGGCCCTATTACTGACAGTCTTAGCGGTCGCATAGCGGTTCTAGATCGCTCACTCGATGGTTATGTGTTTAACACTGTTTCGCAGCAGGATGAGCAAAACGAAGATGAGCAGGTTATTCGTGGTTCATTGCGCTGGGACGTAAATGAAGATGTGACTGCAAACTTAAAAGTATCTCATTCAACGTTCGACACCGTCGGCCGTAATATGGAAGTCTATAACAGTATTGGTACACCACCGCATATTGCCACATTGAATGCATTGCAGGCTTACCCAGTAGAGGCAGAGCTAAACTTCAGCGCTGACAGCAATGGCCATTTCAGTGATAACGAAGTCAGTGTTGCAACACTGTCTGTCGACTGGGATATGGAAGGTTTCTCGCTAACCTCGATCACCGGCTTTGCCGAGTATGAGTTTGATGAGAACTGTGACTGTGACTTTACCGGCGCCACGGTTTTTAACGCTACGCGTCAGGAAGAATACGAGCAGTTTAGTCAGGAATTGCGTTTTACCTCCGATTTAGGTGGTGACTTTGACTATATTGGCGGTCTTTTCTTTCAGTCGACCGAGTTAAAGTATAAGGATTCGATAATTCTGCCCGATCCAACCGTGATCAGCACTGCGCTAGCACTGCTTGGCGCTAACGCGCTAGTGCCATTTGCACCGGGTTCGTCTACTGACCGTACCTTTAACCAGGAAGGGGATGTCTGGGCCGCTTTTGCACAGGGTAGCTGGACATTGTCAGATGATCTACGTCTAACCATTGGTGGACGTTATACTCAGGAAACAAAGGATGCGACTCGTTCGCAGCTGCATCGAGCCAATGCAGCATTTGGTGGTCAGTTACAGTCTCCGGCTACTGTTGACGCGGTTTCTGGGGCCTACAATGTTCTCTATGGTATTTTTGCCGTTGAAGCCTATACACCCATCTCAGGTGACCTGGATGACAGTTCATTTACGCCCGTAGTAACACTTGAATGGGATGCTAATGAAGACACCATGGCCTACCTCACGTGGACCAAAGGCTTTAAATCTGGTGGCTTTGATGCGCGCTCCAACGGACACCCTGATGCAGCTGTGACTAACGGTCAAAAAAGCGGCAACCAGATTACCGGTAGCTGGGAATTTGATCGCGAAGAGGCCACCAGCATTGAGTTGGGTTCAAAAATGACTCTAGCCGATGGCGCTGCAGAGCTTAATGTTGCTCTGTATATGACAGAGTACAGCGATCTGCAGGTCTCTCAGTTTGACGGAACCCTAGGTTTTAACGTGACCAATGCGGGTGAAGCCACGGTACAGGGCCTTGAAGCTGATGGCCGTTGGGCTGTATCAGAAAACGTCACATTGACGGGGTCGGCAGCTTATCTTGATTTCAACTATGACAAGTTCCCTAACTCACAGTGCTACTTTGGTCAGACGGCTAACTCAACTGTCGCTGCAGGACTCTGTGATGTGTCTGGACAGCGCAAAGAGTACACCCCTGAACTGCAAGCTAACATTGGTGCAGCCTGGATCGGTGATATAGCCGAGGGCTTGGTACTTAATGCATCGGTTGATCTGGTCTATATGGATGAGTACATCTACGCCGCAAACCTTGATCCGCGCACCAAACAAGATGCCACCACTCAGGTTAGTGCTCGCGTTTCATTGAGTGATAATGAAGGTGCTTGGGAAGTTGCTCTGATCGGCCGCAACCTTACCGACGAGACAGTGATTAACTTCGGTGGCAACACGCCATTGGGTGGAACTCTGACAGGTGGCGGTGGCAATTCTTACTACGCCTTTGTTAACCGTCCAATGAATGTTGCACTGCAAGCTAAGTACAATTTCTAAGGGTTATTAGCAGTAACTGAAAGGCCACCTTATTTTGTAAGGTGGCCTTTTTTGTCCTGTTTAGGATGACGATGCACCAATGTCATCCTGATATAGCGCAGGGACTGAAGGATCTCTGGACGGCTGCTTGAAGGTGTTTTTTTATAGTGGCGATGCAGGACGGGATCGTTCGTTTTACTCAGGATGAAAAACTGCGCTTTTCAATTACTACTGAGTACAAACCCTACTATTGTAGCTATGGTTGCTATGAACAGAGCGGTAAAAACAAACCCGCCGATAATAAATGTCAGCGGGCTGCCTGTCGTGAAATCGCGCTCACGATTCTTATCGGTCTGCACGCCAATGCCGGCAGCCAAAATACTTTTTACCACCGCACCTAAGCTGGGCCTGATTGATTTCTTCTCGTCAGTCACCGGATGTCCTGTCTAATCATTGAGAATAGGGGTCAACCAACGCTCCATATCAGGCAGTGAAAACCCTTTGCGTTGAGCCAGCGATTCTACCTGATCAGGGGCAATCTTACCTGTATTAAAATACTTTGCATCTGGGTTGCCAAAGTACCAGCCGCTAACCGCTGCCGCCGGGGTCATGGCAAAACTTTCGGTTAATTCCAGACCTGTATGCTCGGTCGCATTCAGCAGCTTAAATAGCGAAGCCTTCTCGGTATGATCCGGGCAGGCAGGGTAGCCTGGTGCTGGGCGAATGCCGCGATACTTCTCTTTGATCAACGCCTCATTATCCAGCGCTTCGTCAGTGGCATAGCCCCAGTATTCAGTACGCACGCGATGATGCAGATGTTCGGCAAACGCCTCTGCCAATCGGTCGGCCAAAGCTTTGACCATAATAGAGTTGTAATCATCATGCTGGGCTTCGTACTCGGCAGCCAGCTCGTGGGCGCCAATACCGGTGGTGACGGCAAAGCCGCCCATATAGTCGGTTAACCCGCTTTCTTTGGGCGCGATAAAGTCGGCGAGCGAGGCGAGTTCTTCGCTGGCGCCGGGCTTTTGTATTTGCTGGCGAATCTGGTGCAGTGTGGCCGTTGTTGAACCATCGGATGCATAGACTTCAATATCATCATGGTTGACCGTATTGGCCTCCCACAGCCCAAAGACAGCCCGCGCTGTTAAGCGCTTATTGTCGATAATATCCTTGAGCAGTGCCTGGGCATCGGCAAACAGATTGGTTGCGGCTTCGCCGACCACTTCGTCGTTTAATATCTTCGGGTACTTGCCCACTAGATCCCAGGTAATAAAGAATGGTGTCCAATCGATGTAGGGCACCAGTGCTTCCAGCGGGTAATCATCCAGCACAGTAACCCCAAGCTGATTGGGAATCTCCGGCTGGTAGTCGCGCCAGTTAAGTTGAGGCTTTTGCTTAACCGCATCGGAATAGGCAAAAAGTGTTCCCCTTGGGGTTCTATTAGCGGTGCGCAGTCTTACCGCATCGTAGTCGAGCTGTATCTCGGCGATAAAGTCATTGCGGTTTTCTTTACTGATCAGCTTACTGGCCACGCCCACAGCACGAGATGCATCAGATACATAGATAGCCTGGTTATTTTTATAGCCGGGGGCTATTTTAACCGCAGTATGGGCCTTGGAGGTGGTAGCACCACCAATCATCAGTGGCACATTAAAATCTTGGCGTTGCATCTCTTTACCCAATGTCACCATCTCATCAAGAGACGGAGTAATCAGACCAGACAGGCCAATAATATCTACATTGTGTTCTTTAGCCGCATCCAAAATCTTTTGCGCGGGCACCATTACGCCGAGGTCGATCACCTCATAGTTATTGCACTGCAGCACTACGCCGACAATATTTTTGCCAATATCGTGCACATCACCTTTAACCGTGGCCATTAAGATTTTGCCACTGGCACTAGCAGCCGCATCTTTCTCATCTTCAATATAGGGCTGTAAATAGGCTACGGCCTGCTTCATGACGCGGGCCGATTTAACCACCTGCGGCAGAAACATTTTGCCTGAGCCAAACAGGTCGCCGACGATATTCATGCCGTCCATCAGCGCGCCTTCGATGACATGCAGGGGGCGTTCAGCGCCCTGGCGAGCCTCTTCGGTGTCTTCTTCAATAAACTCAGTAATGCCTTTTACTAGCGCATGCTCAAGGCGACGATTCACATTGCCTTCGCGCCAGGTTAGATCTTCAGTCTTGGCTTGAGTAGAACCGTCACCGCGGTACTTATCGGCAATGGCGAGCAGGTTATCAGTGCCCGCAGGAGTGCGGAATAGCACCACATCTTCAACAATATCGCGCAGCTCAGTTGGCAGGTCGTCATACACGGCTAGCTGTCCGGCATTAACAATGCCCATGCTCAGGCCTTCGCGAATAGCATGGTAGAGAAACACCGAGTGAATGGCTTCGCGCACGGGGTTATTGCCCCGGAACGAGAACGAGACATTAGAGATACCGCCACTAATCAGCGCATGGGGCAGATTCTGTTTAATCCAGCCGCTGGCTTCAATAAAATCGAGACCATAGCGATTGTGTTCTTCAATACCCGTAGCCACTGCAAACACATTGGGGTCAAAGATAATATCTTCGGCGGGGAAACCAATCTCATTGACCAACATATCGTAGCTGCGCTGACAGATTTGCTGGCGACGCTCGAGGTTATCGGCCTGACCATCTTCATCAAAGGCCATCACCACAATCGCAGCACCATGCTTTTTGCACAGTTTGGCTTTTTCAATAAACTCAGCTTCACCTTCTTTGAGACTGATGCTGTTGACCACTGACTTGCCTTGAATGCACTTGAGGCCAGCTTCAATCACTTCCCATTTTGAAGAGTCGACCATGATCGGCACGCGAGAGATTTCCGGTTCCGAGGCAATCAGATTTAAAAAGGTGACCATAGCAGGCAGTGACTCGAGCATGCCTTCGTCCATATTAACATCGATAATCTGCGCGCCATTAATCACTTGTTGGCGGGCAACCGCCAAGGCGGCATCGTAATTCTCTTCCAGAATCAGGCGCTTAAAAACTGCCGAGCCGGTGACATTACAACGCTCGCCCACATTGACAAACAGAGACTCAGAGGTGATGGTAAAGGGCTCTAAACCGGAGAGGCGGCAGGCGGGCTCGATGGTGGGAATCTGTCGAGGCCTTATGGTGGCCACAGCATCGGCAATGGCGCGAATATGCTCCGGCGTGGTGCCGCAACAACCACCCACAATATTTAGCAGGCCAGCACTGGCAAACTCCGCCACCGTCTCAGCCATATTCACGGGATCCAGATCGTAGCCACCAAACTCATTGGGCAGGCCGGCATTGGGATGGGCGGTAACCAAGGTGTTGGCCACCGTGGAAATTTCCAGCAGATGAGGGCGTAGCTCTTTGGGGCCCAGAGCGCAATTTAAGCCAACACTAACTGGGTTGCTGTGGCGCACAGAGTTCCAGAATGCTTCAGGGGTTTGCCCGGACAGAGTTCGTCCGCTGGCATCGGTAATGGTGCCACTGATCATAATGGGAAGTTCTATGCCCAGCTCTTCAAACACCTGCTGCACCGCAAAAAGCGCCGCTTTGGCATTTAGCGTATCAAAGATCGTCTCAACCATAATCAGGTCCACGCTGCCTTCGATGAGTGCGTGGGTGGATTCGGTGTAGTTCTCAACCAGCTGGTCAAACGTGACATTTCGTGCGCCGGGGTCGTTAACATCGGGCGACAGGGAGGCGGTGCGGCTGGTGGGCCCGAGAATGCCGGCAACAAAGCGCGGGCGCTCGGGCGTGGCGAACTCATCCGCGGCCTTGCGCGCAAGCAGGGCAGAGGCAACATTGATCTCTCGAGAGATCGCCTCCATTTGATAATCTGCCTGAGAAACCTGGGTCGAGTTAAAGGTATTGGTCTCAATAATATCTGCACCGGCCTCAAGGTAGGCCCGGTGGATATCGCAGATAATCTCTGGCTGAGTCAGGCTAAGCAGGTCGTTATTGCCCTTAAGGTCGGTATGCCAGTCGGCAAAACACTCCCCGCGGAAATGTTCTTCCTCAAGGGTATGACGCTGAATCATGGTACCCATGGCGCCATCCAGAACTAAAATGCGTTGCTGGGCTGCGTCTAGTATCTTTTGCGACATAATGCTGCTCCGTGCCTTTATTTTCCTATTGTATCAAAATATTTTGATGGATGCGCATGATACCAAGATAAATCTAAAAAGCGACCTTTAATATCAAGTAAGCGTTGGCCTGATCAGGGCGATGGCGTAAAATGCCCCAGATATTTGCTTAAACATAGACTCTCTAGATTGGATTTTAGGATATAACCATGCTTAACGTGACCATTACAGAATCAGCGCAAGTGTATCTTGCTGGCCTGCTGGAAAAACAAAACTGCGAGGGTATTGGAGTGCGAATGTTTGTCAGCGACCCGGGCACACCCAAAGCTGAAACCTGTATTGCCTATAGCCGCCCCGGCGAGCACAACGAAGAAGATATGGTTGTTGAGTACGAAGCGTTTAATGCCTACTTTGAGCAGCGCAGCATCCCCTTTCTAGATGAAGCCAAAGTCGACTTTGCCGAAGACAAGTTTGGTGGCCAGCTAACGATTCGCGCGCCCAACTCAAGGTTGCCCAATGTGACTGACGATAGCCCCATTGAAGATAAAGTGAATTATCTGCTGTATAACGAGATTAATCCTGGTTTAGCGTCTCATGGAGGGGTTGTGTCGCTTTCTGAGATGGCCGAAGGCTTCGCTGTGCTAGAGTTCGGCGGCGGTTGCCAGGGTTGTTCGGCGGTGGATCTTACGTTGAAAGAAGGCGTTGAGAAAACGCTGATGGAAAAGATCCCTGAGTTGAAGGGCGTTAAGGATGTAACCGACCATACAGATACCACCAACGCTTATATGTGACAGGCCGTTGGCCTGTCAGCCAGAGAGAGTTTAAACCCGTTCATCCTGAGCGAGCTCAACTCCTATATCCTTAGGGGCGCGCAGCGAGTCGAAGGATCTCAGCCTCTGCCTAGTGCCTAAATTTTTTTAGAACATCGTTGTCCAGCCGGAGAAGTTTGTGGCGCAGGCGTTGGTGTTGTGGTCGGTGTTGGTTTCAGGTCTCAGTCTTTAGATCAGGCCTTTTCCTAAGCCATAAAAAAAACCCCGCTTTTGCGGGGTTTTTTTATTTGAGCCTAAAAGTCGGTTTAGCTGACTTCGATAATCTGCTCTGCCGCAATCAGCTTGCCTTCCTCCGCTGACTTCTGGAATGACTCAATCTGGTCAAAGTTCATATAGCTATAAACCTCAGCCGCCATTGAATCGATCTTGCTGGCATATTCCATATACTCGGCAGGCGTTGGCAGTCGACCCAAAATACCACCCACAGAGGCGAGCTCTGCACTGGTCAGGTAAACATTGGCGCCATCACCCAAACGGTTGGGGAAGTTACGGGTAGACGTCGACAGTACGGTTGCACCGGCTAATACACGCGCCTGGTTACCCATACACAATGAACAGCCTGGCATCTCAGTACGAGCGCCAACTTTGCCATAGATATTGTAGTAGCCTTCTTCCATCAGCGTGTGGGCATCCATACGCGTCGGAGGGCAGATCCAGAATCTGGAGTCTACTGAACCGGCTTCGTCTAGGAGTTTACCGGCGGCGCGGAAGTGGCCGATGTTAGTCATACAGGAACCAATAAAGATTTCGTCAACTTTGTCGCCGGCAACTTCTGAAAGCAGCTTGGCATCATCTGGATCATTGGGGCAGCAGACGATGGGCTCTTTAATATCGGCCAGATCAATTTCAATAACCGCAGCATATTCTGCGTCAGCATCCGCAGACATCAGTGTCGGCTCTGCAAGCCACTCTTCCATTTTGCGTACGCGGCGCTCTAAGGTACGCACATCGCCATAGCCTTCGGCGATCATCCAGCGCAGCAGGGTGGCGTTTGATTTTAGATACTCAGCAACTGAATCTTCACCTAGCTTAATGGTGCAGCCTGCGGCTGAACGTTCGGCGGAGGCGTCTGATAATTCAAAGGCTTGCTCAACGGTTAGGCCTTCGATGCCTTCACCTTCAATTTCCAAGATGCGGCCGCTGAAGAAGTTCTTTTTGCCTTTCTTTTCTACGGTCAACAACCCTTCTTTAATACCATAGTAAGGAATGGCATGCACCAGATCACGCAATGTGATGCCGGGCTGCATTTTGCCTTTAAAGCGCACTAGCACTGACTCTGGCATATCCAATGGCATAACACCGGTTGCCGCTGCGAAAGCGACTAGGCCGGAACCGCCGGGGAATGAAATGCCCATAGGGAATCTTGTGTGTGAATCGCCACCTGTTCCCACTGTATCTGGGAGTAGCATACGGTTAAGCCAGCTGTGAATAATGCCGTCACCAGGACGCAGTGAAACACCGCCGCGATTCATTATAAAGTCGGGCAGGCTGTGCTGGGTGCTGATATCAACGGGCTTGGGATAGGCCGCGGTGTGACAGAATGACTGCATCACCAAGTCGGTTGAGAAGCCCAGGCAAGCAAGGTCTTTTAGCTCATCTCTGGTCATTGGGCCGGTGGTGTCCTGTGAACCAACGGTGGTCATTTTGGGTTCGCAGTAAGTGCCGGGGCGGATACCGTCGGTGCCACAGGCTTTGCCGACCATTTTCTGGGCTAGCGTGTAGCCTGCGTCAGATTCTATGGGTGCGGTTGGCTGACGGAATACGTCTGATGGGGCAAGACCCATATGCTCGCGGGCACGTTGGGTTAGACCACGGCCTACGATCAGGTTGATACGGCCATCGGCCTGTACTTCATCGAGAATCACTTCTGATTTGTGTTCAAATTCTGAAACGATTTCGCCAGCTTCGTTAAGGATTTTGCCTTCATAAGGGAAGATCTCAATCACGTCGCCATTGTTAATATTGTCTACTGGAGCTTCAAAGACTAAGGCGCCGGCATCTTCCATGGTGTTAAAGAAGATGGGGGCGACTTTGCTGCCGAAGCAGATGCCGCCGCTGCGCTTGTTAGGCACGCCGGGCATATCTTCGCCGAAGAACCACAGCACTGAGTTTGTAGCTGACTTACGAGATGAGCCTGTTCCTACTACGTCACCGATAAAGGCTACAGGCAAACCGCGGGCTTTTAGTTCGTCGATTTGGGTCATGGGGCCGGTTACACCGTGCTCTTCTGGGTGCATGCCATCGCGGGTCATTTTAAACATGGCGCGGGCGTGTAAGGGGATATCGGGGCGCGACCAAGCGTCCTGTGCAGGGGAGAGGTCATCGGTATTGATTTCGCCGGTGGCTTTAAATACGGCTACTTTGATGCTCTGTGGTACGGCATCGTTATTAGTGAACCATTCGGCATCGGCCCATGACTGCATTACTGCTTTGGCACTGGTGTTGCCAGCGTCTGCTTTTTCGGCAACGTCATGGAAGGCGTCAAAGACTAACAGAGTGCTCTTAAGCTCTTCTGCGGCTTGGCCTGCCAGCTCGGCATCGTCAAGCAGGGCGACCAATGTAGCTACGTTGTAGCCGCCATGCATATTGCCCAACAGTGTCGCTGCGGCGCTGCGGTCGATCAGGGGAGAAGAGGCTTCACCATTAACAATAGCACTTAAAAAGCCGGCTTTAACATAGGCCGCTTCATCGACACCAGGGGGCACGCGGTTGGCAATCAGGTCGAGCAGAAAGTCTTCTTCACCGGCCGGTGGGTTCTTTAATAACTCAACTAACCCGGCGGTCCATTCTGGATCCAGTGGCTTGGGTGGAATATTGTCTAATGCTCGTTCTGCGACATGGGCGCGATAGGCTGCTAGCACGGGGTGCTTCTCCTTTACTATTATGATTACGCCAGCACGCAAAGACGGTGCCGGAATTCGAGCGAAATTATACGGGAATCTGTAGTTTATTTACAGGAATATGCATTATAACGGCTATACTTGCCCGTGATATTAAAACAAGTTTTACAGAGGCGTCAGATGATTAAGTTGTACGGTTCTGCAATTAGTAATTATTACTGCATGGCTAAGGTTTTTATGCTCGAAAAGGGCTTTGATTTTGAGGAGATTCACATCGCCCCAACCTACAGCGAGCCCTATCTGGAGCTGAGCCCCATGGGTAAAATCCCCTGTATTGAAGTGGACGACGGCTACCTTAGCGAGACGACGGCCATATTGAGTTTTCTAGAGAGCGTCGTGCCGGAAGTGCCGATGATGGAGCAGGATGGGTTTCGTCGCGCGCAGATGGTGCAGTTAATTAAGGTAATTGAGCTGTATATTGGCATTGAGTCCGCGCGACTGAATAGTTCGGTGTTTTTTGGTGGCGAGTTAAATCAGGCCATTGCCGACGGCGTAAAGCCAACTATGGTGAAGGGCGTTGCCGCATTTAATCGCCTTACCCGTTTCTCGCCGTATCTTATGGGCAGTGAGATTACCATGGCAGACTTTTTTGCCTACTACACCTTTAGCAACGCTCGTATTATCGCCAAGAAAACCTGGGGCTGGGATTTGGTTGCTGATATTCCGGGGCTGCGCGAATGGGTGCAGCTGATGTCTGAACGGCCGACGATTGTGCAGGTTAATAAAGAGAATAAAGAGGCAATGGCTGGGTTGTCGGCGGGTTGAGATCCTTCGACTGCGCCTCGGCATGGCGGTTTTTAGTGGGACGATAGAGTTAAGAGAGTAGAAATAATTTATGACAGCAGTTGCTTTAAAGTCAGTTGATTCGGATGTTTTGGCAGAGATTCAGGGCTTTTTACCCTGTGCTACGCCAGACCGTTGGATCGAAAATGCGCTGGAGCATCCTGCTCTTATGCTAATCGATCATGCTAATTGTGAGAAAAAAGCGGCGAGTACAGCCATCAGTTTAATTAATCGCTACACCAATAATTTTGAATTATTAAATAAGATGTCGCGTTTGGCGCGTGAAGAAATGCGTCATTTTGAGCAGGTTATTGCGCTGATGAAGCGCAGGAGAGTTACCTATACCCATGTCAGTGCATCGCGTTATGCCGCTGGGTTGCGTGAATTGGCGCGTCGAGATGATCCGGGTAAGTTGATTGATGTGCTGGTAATCGGCGCTTTTATTGAGGCGCGTTCCTGTGAGCGCTTTGCCCGTTTGGCACCGCACTTGGATGCTGAGCTGGCGGAGTTTTATACCTCGCTGCTTAAGTCTGAAGGGCGCCATTATCAGGACTATTTAGGGCTGGCTATAAAGGTGGCTAGTGGTGACTGTATTGATGGGCGTATTGCGTTGTTTGCAGAGCGAGAACAGCGATTAATTGAAGCGCCTGATACTGAGTTTCGGTTTCATTCTGGGCCTGTTTAGGGGGGGTGCTGTGCATTGTTGAAGGACCTCTTATAATAGACACAAAAAAGGCAGCCTAGGCTGCCTTTTCTCTATCAAAAATTCCAAACAGAATTATCGATCTTCAACCGGCGTGTAATCGCGAACATCTTCACCAGTGTATAACTGACGTGGACGACCAATACGGTAAGGGTGAGTAATCATCTCATTCCAATGCGAAATCCAGCCAACGGTGCGGCCTGTGGCGAAGATCACAGTAAACATCTCAACGGGAATACCCAGTGCTTTAAGAATAATACCGGAATAGAAATCGACGTTGGGGTAGAGTTTCTTGCTGACGAAGTACTCGTCTTCAAGGGCAATTTTCTCAAGTTTCTTGGCCAGACGGAACAGTGGGTCATTTTCCAGTCCCAAGACTTCAAGGACTTCGTCACAGCTCTCACGCATAACCGTGGCGCGGGGGTCGTAGTTCTTGTAAACACGGTGTCCAAAGCCCATTAGGCGGAATGGATCGTTTTTGTCTTTGGCCTTGGCAATATATTCTTCGATATTGTCTTCGTGACCAATCTCGTCAAGCATTACCAGTACTGCTTCGTTGGCGCCGCCGTGAGCTGGTCCCCAAAGGGCGGCTATGCCCGCAGCAATACAGGAGAATGGGTTGGCGCCAGAGGAACCAGCCAGTCGCACTGTGGAGGTGGAGGCGTTTTGTTCATGGTCTGCGTGCAATAAGAAAATACGGTCCATGGCTTTAGCAATTGCGGGCTCTACTTTGTAGGGTTCGCAAGGTGTGCCAAACATCATGTGCAGGAAGTTTTCTGAGTAAGACAGGCTGTTATCTGGGTAGATAAACGGCTGGCCGCTAAAGTGTTTGTGACACATGGCGGCAATGGTTGGAATCTTAGCAATCAAGCGATGCGCCGAAATTTTGCGATGCTCTTCGTTAGTGATATCCAGCGAGTCATGGTAGAACGATGACATGGCACCCACCACACCACACAACATAGCCATTGGATGAGCGTCGTAGCGGAAGCCGCTAATAAAATGCTCAACCGAGCGGTTTACCATGGTGTGATATTTAATCGTGTTTTCAAACTCTGCTTTCTGTTCTGCATTGGGCAATGCGCCTTCGAGTAACAGGTAGCAGGTTTCTAAGTAGTCTGACTTATTAGCCAACTCTTCGATCGGGTAGCCGCGGTGCAGCAAAATGCCTTTGTCGCCATCAATATACGTAATATCTGACTGGCAGGCTGCGGTGGCAGAAAATCCTGGGTCGTAAGTAAAGAAGCCGTGGCTGCCTAGAGAGCCAATGTCCACTACATCTTGCCCAAGGGTGCCACTGCGAATAGGAAGTTCTATAGGGGCTTCGCCATCAATGCTCAGAATTGCTTTGCGATCGGTCATACAGGGTCCTCAGGGAAAAACAAATTGGAGTGGGGCTAAAAATTCGACTGCAATCATAGATGCTCAGCTTAAATTGTCAACTCAAATGCTATTGATTGCGATGCGCCAACCCCTAATATCTAGGGGTATAGGGGGCTTTTAGATACCCGCTATTCATTGACCGAATGCAGGGTTAGACCGCATTGTGCGTCGTTCGAAGCAGCCTAATTTGGAGCTGTGAACTGCGGGAAACCTGCAGTCACAATTAAAAAGGTAGTCTGGATTGTTTGCCGATGCCGTAGGTGTTTTAGTGAATTGAATTTGCGTGCCGATGTAACTATACTGCGGCGCCATCAAAGAGCGGGTCTAAGGCGATATCTTTCGTTGCTTGAATCTGCGTTGTACTAAATTCATTTAAAGCCATTTCCGTTGATACGGATCACCTTAAAAGGGATTACCCGTCGTGGATAAGAAAAGACCTGTAAATCTTGATCTCGGGACTATTAAGCTCCCCATAACGTCTTATGTTTCTATTTTGCATCGCGCCTCTGGCGTGATTATGTTTTTCGCCGTGGCCGTATTGTTGTGGTTGCTCGAAGCGAGTCTATCTTCGGAAGCCAGCTTTAATGAGCTGGGCAATCTGTTGGCTAACCCGATTTGTCAGGTCATTATCTGGGGCAGTCTGGCTGCGCTGGCTTACCATGCAGTTGCCGGTATTCGGCACTTGATTATGGATTTTGGTGTGGGTGAGGACAGCTTTGGCGCTGGCCGTCTTAGCGCCTGGGTTGCAGTGGTGGTTGCCGCTGTTGTTATTGTACTGATTACTGGTTGGGTGTTCCTATGATTACTACTGTTACTAGCCTGGGCCGCAGCGGCCTGTCTGATTGGCTTATCCAGCGCATTTCTGCGTTTGTGATGACTGCGTACCTTTTCTTCATTGTTGGCTACCTTATTGCCAACCCTGAGCTTAACTACAGTCAGTGGGCCGCACTAAATAGTAGCCTACCAATGCGTATGTTTAGCCTGCTAACCATGTTATCGATTGCAGCGCATGCCTGGATTGGCATGTGGTGTGTTTTGACTGACTATATTACAGAGCGATTGATTGGGCCAAAGGCCACCGCAATCCGTATCTTTTTTCAGCTGGGCATGATCGCGGTGACAATGCTTTACGTGATTTGGGCTATCGACATTCTGTGGGGAATCTAAGTACATGGCTAACATGAGAACAATGAGTTTTGATGCTGTAATCGTCGGTGGCGGCGGTTCTGGCATGCGCGCTGCGCTGCAGCTGTCGCAATCTGGTTACAAAACAGCAGTAATCACCAAGGTATTTCCAACTCGCTCGCACACTGTGTCGGCTCAGGGTGGCATTACCTGTGCAATCGCCAGCGACGATCCTAATGATCAGTGGCAGTGGCATATGTATGACACTATCAAAGGCTCTGACTATATTGGTGATCAGGAAGCCATTGAATATATGTGTCAGACCGGCCCAGAGGCGATCTTTGAGCTGGAGCATATGGGTCTGCCTTTTTCGCGTACCGAAGAGGGCCGCATCTATCAGCGTCCATTTGGTGGCCAGTCTAAAGATTTTGGTAATGGCGGCCAGGCTGCTCGTACCTGTGCAGCAGCTGATCGAACCGGTCACGCGCTACTGCATACTCTCTATCAGGGTAACCTTAAGAGTGAAACCACATTCCTTAATGAATGGTATGCGGTTGATATTGTGAAGAACGAAGACAACGCCGTTGTCGGCGTTGTTGCCATTGATATCGAAACTGGTGAAACGGTTTATGTAAAATCTAAGGCTACTGTCTTCGCCACAGGCGGAGCAGGGCGCATCTATGCTTCTACTACTAATGCACATATCTGTACCGGCGATGGTGTGGGCATGGCACTGCGCGCGGGCTTCCCGGTGCAGGATATCGAGATGTGGCAGTTCCATCCAACCGGTATTCATGGTGCAGGGACTTTGGTAACAGAGGGCTGTCGTGGTGAAGGTGGTTACCTTATCAATAAAGACGGCGAGCGCTTTATGGAGCGTTATGCTCCCAACGCCAAAGATCTGGCTGGTCGCGATGTGGTTGCTCGCTCCATGGTACTGGAGATTCTGGAAGGCCGCGGCTGTGGTCCAGACGGGGACCATGTTTACCTGAAGTTAGATCATTTGGGTGAAGAGACGCTAAACGCGAAGTTGCCGGGCATTCTTGAACTGTCGCGCACCTTTGCACATGCCGATCCGGTGGTAGAGCCGATTCCTGTTGTACCCACCTGTCACTACATGATGGGCGGTATCCCAACCAATGTTGATGGCCAGGCACTGACCATTGATAAAGACGGCAATGATCAGGTGATCGATGGCTTTTACGCCTGTGGCGAAGCGGCCTGTGTCTCTGTGCACGGCGCTAACCGTCTGGGCGGTAATTCGCTGCTCGATCTGGTGGTGTTTGGTCGCGCTTCTGGTATGTTTATTGAGAAGCAGCTGCGTGAAGGTATTAACCTTAAAGAGGCCAGCGAAGCGGATATTGAGCGCGCTATGACCGGCCTTAACCGCATCAATAACTCTGCCGATGGTGAGCAGGCATCAGTATTGCGCGCCGAGCTACAGACCATTATGCAGAACTACTTTGGCGTGTTCCGTCGCGGTGATTTTATGCAGCAGGGCATTGAGAAGCTTAACGCACTGCGTCCACGTATTGAGAATGTGGCTCTGGACGACAAGAGTAACGCCTTTAATACAGCACGTATTGAAGCTCTTGAGCTTCAAAATCTCTTTGCTACTGCAGAGGCCACGGCTATTGCGGCTGAAGGCCGAACGGAAAGTCGCGGTGCTCATGCCCGTGAAGACTTCCAAGAGCGCGATGATGAAAACTGGTTGTGCCACTCGGTGTATTTCCCCGATAGCAAAACCCTTGGCAAGCGTGGTGTTAATTTCAATTTGAAAACCCGCGAAGCATTCGAACCTAAAATACGTACCTATTAATAGGGGCTGACAGAATTATGTTAAATGTAAGTATTTATCGCTATAACCCTGATGTCGATGCAGAGCCTTATATGCAAGACTATCAGGTCGACACCCAGGGCAAGGACGTAATGGTCTTGGATGTATTGGAAAAACTGAAAACAGAAGATCCGAGCCTGAGCTTCCGTCGCTCATGCCGCGAGGGCGTCTGTGGTTCAGATGGTTTAAATATCTCGGGCAAAAATGGTCTGGCCTGTATTACGCCACTGTCATCTGCGGTGAAGGGCAATAAGTTAGTCATTCGTCCACTGCCTGGCCTGCCCGTTATTCGCGATCTGGTGATTGATATGAGCCAGTTCTACGCTCAGTACGAAAAGATCCAGCCATACATGATCAATAACTCGCCAGCGCCCGCTATTGAGCGTCTGCAGTCGCCAGAAGAGCGCGCCAAGTTAGATGGCTTGTATGAATGTATTCTTTGTGCCTGCTGCTCGACGGCTTGCCCATCTTTTTGGTGGAACCCAGAGAAGTTTATTGGCCCATCTGGCCTGTTGCAGGCCTATCGCTTTTTGGCCGATAGCCGAGATACAGCGACAGAGGAGCGACTGGCAAATCTAGATGATCCGTTCAGTGTTTTCCGCTGTCACGGCATTATGAATTGCGTGCAGGTGTGTCCAAAAGGGCTTAATCCGACCAAGGCTATTGGCCATATTCGCAATATGCTGATCAGAAGCGCTACTTAAATTGGTAGATAGCCTCTTGTTAGGGGTTAAATCGCTCCAAACGGCCAGTTTTTACTGGCCGTTTTGCTATTAGAGGTTTAGAATACCGCCCATATTTTTAGGCTGATACCGAGTATTTAAAGGGGAAAAACACTAATGCCTGAGGGCTTAATGGAGCAATTTCTCAGCTCCTCCCACTTTTCTGGTGGAAATGCGGCATATATTGAAGGACTCTACGAAACCTATTTGCATGATCCTAACGGAGTGCCAGAGGAGTGGAGCAGCTTTTTCGACTCTCTACCGCGCACCAATGGCAGCATCACTCCCGATATTTCCCACGACACCATTATTCAGCACTTTGAGCTATTGGGTCGCCGTCAGGCGCGCCCAACACCTGCACCGGGCTCTGGTGGCATTCATCTTGAGCACGAGCGCAAGCAGGTTAAAGTTGTTCAGCTCATCAGTTCTTACCGCTTCCGTGGCCATCAAAAAGCCAGCCTTGATCCCCTGGGGATTATGCAGCGCGAAGATGTGCCCGATCTGCACCTGCATTTTCATGGCCTTACCGACGCTGATCTAGATACTACCTTCCAAACTAGCCCGCTGTATATGGGCAAGCCCGAAGCCACTCTGCGTGAAATTGTTGAGACTTTAGAAGAGACTTACTGTGGTCATCTTGGTCCAGAGTTTATGCATATCACCAGCTTTGCCGAAAAGCAGTGGCTGGCGCAGCGTTTTGAATCTGTGCGTTCCAAGCCAACCTATGGCGATGAGGCGCGTATTGATGTACTCAATCGTCTTACTGCAGCCGAGGGTCTGGAAAAACATCTGGATTCAAAATACCCGGGCACCAAGCGTTTTGGTCTTGAGGGTGGCGAAAGCCTAATCCCATTGCTGGACTGTTTGGTAAGACGCTCTGGCGAATATGGTGGTAAAGAAATTGTCATGGCTATGGCTCACCGCGGCCGCCTCAATGTATTGGTTAATATTCTTGGTAAAAATCCCGCCGAGATGTTTGAAGAATTTGAAGGTAAACGTCTGGTTAATACCTCGGGCGATGTGAAATACCATCAGGGTTTCTCATCCAATGTGATGACCCCCGGTGGCGAAGTACATATGGCGCTGGGCTTTAATCCATCGCACTTGGAAATTTCATGCCCTGTGGTGGTTGGCTCTGGTCGCGCGCGACAGGATCGCCGCAATGACCCCACTGGCCAGAAGGTTGTGCCTATATTAATGCACGGTGATGCGGCATTTGCCGGTCAGGGTGTAGTTATGGAGACCTTCCAGCTATCTCAGACCCGCGCCTATAAAACCGGCGGCACTATTCATATTGTGATCAATAATCAGGTTGGTTTTACCACCAGTCGTCAGGACGATGCCCGTTCAACCGAATACTGCACTGATATTGCCAAGATGGTTCAGGCGCCCATTCTGCATGTGAATGGCGACAACCCAGATGCAGTAATGTTTGCCGCGATGTTAGCGATGGATTATCGCTATGAGTTTGGCAAAGATGTGGTGATTGATTTGGTTTGTTACCGCCGTCGCGGTCACAACGAAACCGACGAGCCGTCTTCGACTCAGCCGTTAATGTATGACGTTATTCGTAAGCACTCGACCACCAGAACGCTGTATGCTCAGAAGCTGGTCAGTGAGGGCGTGCTTGAGCAGGACCAGGCCAATGAAATGGCCAATGAATATCGCGCCAGCCTAGATAACGGTGACTTTGTGGTGCACAACCTTGTGCGCGAGCCAGACACCAGCCTGTTTGTTAACTGGGAACCCTACCTGGGTCACGACTGGCGCACGCCAGCCAAAACCGGTATCGATCTCAAGGTGTTGCAAGACACAGCCGCGCAGATTACCAGTGTCCCAGATGGGGTTCAGGTGCAGCGTCAGGTGGCTAAAATTTACGATGACCGTCGCAAGATGGCAGGTGGCGCACTGCCGCTAAACTGGGGTATGGCCGAACTACTTGCCTATGGCACGCTGCTTGAAGAGGGCTACCCGATTCGAATTACCGGTCAAGATGTGCGTCGCGGTACGTTCTCCCATCGCCATGCGGTGGTATTGAACCAGAAAGATGGCGAAGCCTACCTGCCGTTGGCCAACCTGTCCGACGATCAGCCGCGCTTTGATATCTACGATTCAGTGCTGTCGGAAGAGGCGGTACTGGCCTTTGAATATGGCTATGCCACCACGGCGCCTGCCGGTTTAATTATCTGGGAAGCGCAATTTGGTGATTTTGCCAATGGGGCTCAGGTGGTGATCGATCAGTTTATTGCCAGTGGCGAACACAAGTGGGGGCGCCTGTCGGGCCTTACTATGATGTTGCCCCACGGGTTTGAAGGGCAGGGGCCAGAGCATTCCTCTGCGCGTCTGGAGCGCTTCCTGCAGCTATGTGCTGAGCACAATATGCAGATTTGTAACCCCACGACCCCAGCGCAGATTTTCCATTTACTGCGTCGTCAGGCTATCCGCCCGATGCGCCGCCCACTCGTGATTATGAGCCCCAAGTGGATTCTGCGTCACAAACTGGCGACCTCCTCACTGGAAGAGCTGGCCAATGGTGAGTTTAACAATGTTATTGCTGACCCCAGCATAGAAGCAGCAGATGCAAAACGCGTTGTGCTGTGCTCGGGCAAGGTCTATTACCATATGCTCGAAGAGCGTGAAGCGCGCGGTATTACTGATGTTGCGCTGGTGCGTTTAGAGCAACTCTACCCATTCCCAGATCTGGAATTGGAAGAGGTGCTTAAGCCCTACGTCAATATCAAAGATATTATCTGGTGTCAGGAAGAGCCAATGAACCAGGGCGCCTGGTACAGCAGTCAGCACCATATGCGCCATGTTATACAGCGTACACATCCGCAATTGCACCTTAGCTATGTTGGCCGTGAGAGTTCGGCGGCACCTGCAGCGGGATACATGTCTGTTCATTTAGAAGAACAGAAGAAATTTATTGATGAAGCGCTGAGCTTCGACTCTTAATCAAACCAGGAATAGATTAATGGCCATTGAAATTAAGGCACCGACCTACCCAGAATCAGTACAAGAAGGCACTTTGGCGACTTGGCACAAAAACGTGGGCGACACGGTTACCCGTGACGAGCTAATTGTTGATATTGAAACTGACAAAGTTGTACTGGAAGTCGTTGCGCCGGCAAACGGCGTGTTAGCAGAAGTACTCAAAGCCGAAGGCGATATTGTCGAGAGCAATGAAATTATTGCTCGCATTGAAGAGGGCGCAGCAGCTGCTCCTGGTACAGCGACACCGGCGGCTAAGCAACAAGAAGCCGATATTCAGGTGGCTGAGTCTCTGGTTAATCCGGCAGCGAAAAAACTAGCCGATGAGCGCGGCATTGATCTGGCTCAGGTCGCTGGCACTGGTAAAGGTGGCAGAATCACTAAGGAAGATGTGGTCAACTTTGTTCCCCCAACGGCAGTAGCGACACCGGCAGTAGCCGCAGCGCCTGCAGTGGTTGAAGCAGAACTTGAAGTCGGTGATCGCGTTGAGCGCCGTGTGGCCATGTCACGCATGCGCACACGCATTGCTGAGCGTCTGTTGGATGTTACCCATACCACGGCATCGCTCACTACCTTTAACGAAGTGGATATGTCGGCACTGATGGACCTGCGTCGTCAGTACCAAGACGAATTTACCAAGACTCACAACGGTACCCGTTTGGGCTTTATGGGTTTCTTTGTTAAAGCCGCTGTTGAAGCTCTAAAGCGCTTCCCGCTGGTCAACGCATCGATCGACGGTACCGATATTGTCTACCACGGTTATCAGGATATCGGCGTGGCCGTATCCACTGACCGCGGACTGGTTGTTCCGGTACTGCGTAACGCCGAGAATATGAGTATTGCCACTGTTGAAAACAGCATTGGCGCATACGCCGGCAAGGCGCGTGATGGTAAGCTCACTATTGATGAGATGACCGGTGGCACCTTTACCATTACCAATGGTGGTGTCTATGGTTCATTGCTTTCAACGCCTATTATCAACCCGCCACAGTCAGCAATTCTTGGCATGCACACCATTCAGAAGCGTCCGGTCGCGGTCAATGGGCAGGTTGAAATTCGCCCGATGATGTACCTGGCGATGTCCTATGATCACCGTCTGATCGACGGCAAGGAAGCAGTACAATTCTTGGTTACGATTAAGCAGCTAATCGAAGATCCAGCTAAGATTCTACTAGAAATTTAATACATAAGTTATTGATAAATAGGTAATTAAATGTCAGATAAATATGATGTAGTAGTCATCGGCAGTGGTCCCGCTGGTTATGTAGCCGCTATTCGCGCCGCCCAATTAGGTCTTAAAACAGCCTGTATTGAGAAGTGGAAAAACGACGAAGGCAAGGGCGTCAACGGCGGCACCTGTCTCAATGTTGGCTGTATTCCCTCGAAGGCACTACTCGATAGCTCGTTTAAATATCATGAAGCCAAAGAGGATCTGGGCATTCATGGTATTAGCACCAAAGGTGTGGCTATGGATATTCCCGCCATGCTGGATCGCAAGAACAAAATTATTAATCAACTGACTGGCGGTATCGCTGGTCTGTTTAAAGCCAATGGCGTAACTGCGCTGTATGGCACGGGCAAATTGTTGGCCGGGAAAAAGGTTGAGCTAGTTGCGAATGACGGCACTGTATCAGTGATTGATACTGACAATGTGATTCTGGCCTCTGGTTCATTGCCCATTGATATTCCCGTGGCTAAAGTGGATGGAGATCTTATCGTCGATTCAACGGGCGCGCTTGAGATTGGCGCAGTGCCCAAGCGTCTAGGCGTTATTGGTGCTGGCGTTATTGGTCTTGAGCTGGGTTCTGTTTGGAATCGTTTGGGCTCTGAGGTTGTGCTGCTCGAAGCCATGGAAGACTTTCTCGCTATTATGGATAAAGGCATCGCCAAAGAATCTAAGAAAATCTTTACCAAGCAGGGTCTTGATATCCGCCTCGGCGCCCGTGTTACTGGCACCGAAATTAAGGGTAAAGAAGTTGAGGTGACCTATAAGGCCGCTGATGGTACTGACCATAAGCAAACCTTTGACAAGCTGATTGTCTGTGTTGGCCGACGCGCCTTTACCGATGGCCTGCTAGCAGATGATAGCGGTGTACAGTTGGACGAGCGCGGTACTGTATTTGTCAATGATCAATGTGCAACCAATGCACCGGGCGTCTATGCCATTGGTGATCTGGTCCGCGGCCCTATGCTGGCGCACAAAGGCTCAGAAGAGGGCGTTATGGTTGCCGAGATTATCGCCGGCCACAAGGCGCAGATGAATTATGACATCGTCCCCAACGTGATCTACACCCACCCAGAAGTTGCCTCTGTGGGTCAGACTGAAGAACAGATTAAAGCGGCAGGTGAGCCCTATAATGTAGGTACCTTTCCCTTCGCTGCGAGTGGTCGCGCTATGGCCGCTAACGATACCGATGGAATGGTCAAGATTATTGCCCATGCTGATACAGACCGCATTCTGGGTTGCCATATTGTGGGCCCAAGTGCTGCGGATTTGGTACAGCAAGTCGCGATTGCAATGGAGTTTGGCTCCAGCGCAGAAGATTTAGGTATGACCGTATTTGGTCACCCGACACTGTCGGAAACTGTTCATGAAGCAGCGCTGGCTGTGAATGGCGCTGCCATTCATATCGCCAACCGCAAGCGTCGTTAATAGCGGTTTTATAAATACCTTTAACCATCTCGGAACACTAGTTTGGTGTTCTGGGGTTTTATCCATCCGAAAGATTTAACGGGAAGAGAAGTATGAACCTGCACGAATATCAGGGTAAGCAGCTATTTGCTGAGTACGGACTGCCAGTGTCTAAGGGCATTGCTGCAGAAACCGCACAGGAAGCTGCAGCTGCTGCCGATACCATTGGCGGAGACAAGTGGGTTGTTAAAGCCCAGGTCCACGCTGGAGGCCGAGGTAAAGCTGGCGGTGTAAAGCTGGTCAGTTCCAAGGCTGAAATTGAAGAGTTCGCCAACAACTGGTTGGGCAAAAACCTGGTGACCTACCAGACAGATGCCAATGGCCAGCCGGTTAGCCGTATTTTGGTTGAGACCTGCACCGATATCGACCAAGAGCTGTATCTTGGCGCTGTTGTCGACCGTGCTACTCGCCGCATTATCTTTATGGCCTCCACCGAAGGCGGTGTTGAGATCGAGAAGGTTGCGGAAGAGACGCCTGAAAAAATTCTTAAGGCAATCATCGACCCTCTGACAGGTGCACAGCCTTATCAGGGCCGTGATCTGGCGTTTAAGCTGGGCCTTAAAGGCGTTCAAATTAAGCAGTTTGTAAA
>Ga0115564_10000935_pt1 | contig 27906 bp, 27 predicted proteins | sample COGITO_mtgs_1105_7_FD_88680 | JGI IMG/M metagenome (GOLD analysis project Ga0115564, IMG submission 88680) | Pelagic marine microbial communities from North Sea - COGITO_mtgs_110523 | ecosystem: Environmental > Aquatic > Marine > Epipelagic | place: Germany:Helgoland, sampling site Kabeltonne...
CCTCAAGTTCAAGGCGCTCTGCTGAGGAAAGAAAACCGGGGCGGATCATCGATATAGCTGAATCGTTCCGACAACCGCAGTCAAGCCAACAAATTCGGCTTCTTCAGGACTCGCAGTATAATAAATAAAATACTTAGAATCATGTAGTTACATATGTGCCTAAAATATAGGCACATCAGCGAAGTCTGCTGGATACAAAGGAAAATCCGACCATCCAACAAGTTATCTTCAGAGTTATCCACAAGTGGCGGGGACATGTTAAGACTTGTCGTGGGCCTTGCCATGTTGCAGGAAACCCGGAGAATTAGAGCAAAGCATGACCGAAACAGCGCAAGATATCCCTTTGGGCCATGACGTCATTCAGGCGTATCTCAAGACCATTGACGCATCGCCGGGGGTCTACCGGATGCTCGATGCCGAAAGCCGCGTGCTGTATGTGGGCAAAGCACGGAACCTGCGCGCGCGGGTAAGCAATTATGCGCGGCCCTCGGGGCATTCGGGGCGTATTGCACGGATGATCGCCAACACCGCGTCGATGATGTTTCTGACCACCAAGACAGAAACCGAAGCGCTGCTGCTAGAGCAGAATCTGATCAAGCAACTTAAGCCGAAATTCAACGTCCTGCTGCGGGACGATAAAAGCTTTCCCAACATTCTGGTCACGGCGGATCACGGCTATCCTCAGATCAAAAAGCACCGCGGCGCGAAAAAGGAAAAGGGTGCGTATTACGGCCCCTTTGCCAGTGCCGGTGCGGTAAACCGGACGCTAAACCAGTTGCAGCGTGTGTTTTTGCTGCGCGATTGTTCAAACGCAATGTTCGAAAGCCGCACGCGTCCTTGCCTGCAACACCAGATCAAACGCTGCAGCGCGCCCTGCGTCGGTAAGATATCGCAAGAAGAATATAAACAAACTGTTAAGGATGCCGAGAAATTTCTATCCGGCAAGACGACGGACATTCAGGCCCGCCTTGCCCGTGACATGAACGAAGCGTCCGAGGCGATGGAGTTCGAGCGGGCCGCCGCATTGCGCGACCGGATCAAGGCATTGACGCAAGTGCAAACGGCCCAAGGCATCAACCCCAAGGGCGTGTCAGAGGCCGATATCATCGCGCTGCACATGGCCGACGGGCAGGCCTGCGTGCAGGTGTTTTTTATCCGGGCGAACCAGAACTGGGGCAACCGCGATTATTACCCCCGCGTAGGCGCCGATGTGGATGCCGCCGAGGTGCTTGAGGCATTCATCGGACAGTTCTATGACACCCGCGAACCGCCCCCGCAACTGATCCTCAGCAACGAGATCGAGAACCCGGACCTTATGGCCAACGCCCTGACCGGCAAACTGGGCCGCAAGGTTGAACTGTTGGTCCCCCAGCGCGGAGAAAAGGCTGAACTGGTCGACGGTGCACTGCGCAATGCGCGCGAATCGCTGGCGCGAAAGATGGCCGAAACCGCGACGCAGACGAAACTGCTCAAGGGGTTGGAAGAGGCTTTTGAGTTGCCAAAACCACCCGCGCGGATCGAAGTATACGACAACAGTCATATTCAGGGCACCAATGCGGTCGGCGCGATGATCGTGGCGGGACCGGACGGTATGATGAAAAACCAGTACCGCAAATTCAACATCCGCGGCGAGGAACTGACCCCCGGCGATGACTTTGGCATGATGAAAGAAGTCCTGACCCGGCGGTTCAAACGCTTGATCAAGGAAGACCCGGACCGCACGGAAGGGCATTGGCCCGACCTGTTGTTGATCGACGGCGGTGCGGGACAGGTCAGTGCCGTTGCATCAATCATGCGGGAATTCGGGGTTGAGGATATCCCGATGGTCGGTGTCGCCAAAGGTGTTGACCGCGATGCAGGCAAGGAAGAATTCCACCGCGTCGGCAAGCGCCCCATGGCGCTGCGCCACAACGATCCGGTGCTGTATTTCGTGCAACGCTTGCGGGACGAGGCGCACAGATTTGCCATTGGCACACATCGCGCAAAACGCGCCAAGGCTGTGGGGGCGACCCCGCTTGATGATGTGCCCGGCGTCGGGGCGGCGCGCAAGCGGGCGCTGCTTGCACATTTTGGATCAGCCAAGGCTGTAGGCCGCGCAAACCTGAGCGATCTCAAGGCCGTGGCTGGCGTATCAGGCGCGTTGGCCGAGACGATCTATGCGTATTTCCACGAACGGGGATAGAGCCGCACGCCTGTGCGGGCTGATACTGGCACTGTGAGATCAACGCGAATCCAGCGCTTCAAAAGGTTTGGTGCTTTTACGCCTGCGCCGCGCAAGGTAGGGTGCACCTATGAAGTGGAATCTGCCTAATATACTTACGCTGATGCGGCTGTTCGCGGCCCCTATGGTTGCGGTGATGTTCTTGTATTTCACGCGGCCCTATGCGGACTGGTTTGCGCTGATCCTGTTCGTGTCTGCGGCTGTGACGGACTGGTTTGACGGGTATCTCGCCCGTGCTTGGAAACAGGAAACCAAACTGGGCGCGATGCTGGATCCGATTGCCGACAAGGCGATGGTTGTGATTGCACTGATGGTGATCATCGGGTTCTCCAGTTGGTCGCCGTGGTTGGTGCTGCCTGCAACTGTGATCCTGTTCCGTGAAGTGTTCGTATCTGGCTTGCGCGAATATCTGGGCGACGTGGCGGGAACCCTCAAGGTGACGCCTTTGGCCAAGTGGAAAACCACCTTTCAAATGACCGCTATCGCGGTGCTGTTCAGCCAAGGTGTGTTTGAGCATTACTTGGGGATGTCGGTCTTTGGCATGGATCAGGATTTGATCGGGGCTATTTTGAACGGTACCGAAGAGGACGTTCTGGGTCTGCGCTGGAAACTGGCAGGCATGGAATATGCCGGTCTTGCGGGCCTTTGGTTGCTATGGGTCGCCGCTGGGCTGACAGCAATCACAGGGGCGGACTATCTGATCAAGGCTATGCCCCATCTGAAGGAGGACCGTTGATGGATGTGCTCTATTTCGCTTGGGTGCGCGAACGGATCGGTTTGCCGCGTGAGAAGGTCGAGACCAACGCCGCAACGGTCGCAGATCTGGTTGCAGAGCTGTCCGCACGCGAGGACCGCTATGCGGTCGCATTTTCAGACCTCTCAGCATTGCGGGTCGCCGTTGATCAGGAATTGACCGACTTTGACGCACCACTTGCTGGGGTCCGCGAGGTCGCGTTCTTTCCACCGATGACCGGGGGCTGAGCCATGCGTGTCAGCGTGCAAGAAGCACCATTTGATCTGGGGGGGGAAAGTGATGCCTTTGCCGCAGGTCACGTCGATATGGGTGCAATTGTCACCTTCACAGGCATTGTGCGCGATCTGCCGGACGATCCCATGCAAGCGATGGAAATCGAACATTACCCCGGCATGACCGAAGCGGCGTTGTCCGACATCGCAACACAGGCAATGACCCGGTTTTCGCTGGGTGATGCGCTGGTGATCCACCGCTATGGGCGTCTGGTTCCGGGTGAATTGATCATGATGGTCGCCACCGCCGCGCGGCACCGCAAGGATGCATTCGAGGGTGCGGAATTCCTGATGGACTACCTCAAATCCCGCGCCCCGTTCTGGAAACGTGAAATTTCCGCCAAAGGCGCCGAATGGGTCGCCGCCAAAGACGAAGATGAGGCCGCGCTGAACCGCTGGTAGCGCCATCCACAGCTTGACCCACATCAAGGTTGACGTTGTGCGCATCTGCTACGCTCCCCTCATCAAAAAGGGAGAGAGCACTTGATTAAGTCTATTGTTATCGGTTTTGACGGCTCTGAAGCCTCCGAGCGGGCTTTGAAAATGGCGTGCGAAATCAGCGAAAAATTCGGCGCCGTTCTGCGGCTATCCCATACCCCAAAAGACGAAACGGTTGCCTATGCCGCCGAAGCGATCTCGGGCTTTTATGTCGGTCCCAATGCAGCACATCAGGACCAGTTGCGAGAGGCGGCTGAAAGCGTGGGTGCGCGTGCAAAAGAACTGGCAGCGGCCGCTGGTCAGCCGGACATCGAGGTGCATATCGGGCATTCCGATCCTGCAGAGGATGTATTGGTATTGGCCAAAAAAGTGCAGGCTGATCTGATTGTGACGGGCCGTCGCGGTTTGGGCAATCTGCGGGGGCTCTTTATGGGCAGCACATCGCAGAGCATCAGTAAAAACGCGGAATGTGCGGTTCTGACGGTCGCCTGAACGATCTACCGTTTTGAGGAAAACACTTCGCCGCCGCCCCTGATCCGGGCGGCTTGATCCTCGATATAGTTACGCATTTCCTCGGCCTCATGGCGGGCATCGCGCAGGCCGTCCATGGCGGCGCGCAGCTCTGCTTCGGTCTGGGATAGCTGATTGGTCAGCTCGGCCTCGCGTTGCTGCAGATACGTGATCGCCTGATCACGCGTCTCTTCGGCTTCGTGCAAATCCTGGCTCATCCGGTCCAGCTGTGCGACGTCATCGGGTGCCACGCGGGTAAAGCGGTGCAGCAGCCAATTGGCAAACCATCCCAGACAGAAGGCAACGAAAAGAATGATCGCCGTAGCGAGGACGAATTCAGTTCTGCTCATCAGTCGTGCCTTCTTGGGATGTATCGCCGTCTGTATCGCCTGATTGGCCGTCACTTTCCAGCGTTGTTTCTGCCGGTGTCGCCACGGTATCCGCTCGGATTAGGCGAAATTCGATTCGACGGTTGGCCTCGCGACCCGCCTCTGATCCATTATCTGCGATCGGGTTCTCCTCGCCATAGCCTTTGGCGGTGAATGATCCGGTCAACACGCGGCGCGCGCGCAGTTCATTCAAAACCGATTCTGCACGGCTCTGGCTCAGAGCAAGGTTCATGCTCTCGCGGCCTTGGCTGTCGGTATAGCCCTGAATTTCCAGCTGCAGATCACCGCAGCGTTTCAGGATGTCAGCGATTGCGTCCATGATCGTGAGGGCAGAGGCGTCAATCGTGGCACTGCCTGGCTCAAAGTTGATCTTGCCGCTTTGCAAAACACTGCCGATTTCGGCCTCGCACTCATCCGGCGTCGGCAAGCCCAGCACCGGGTCCAGCTTTTCCTGATAGGTGACGTTGATGTCATAGGCCGCTGCCTCACCCAATTTGCTAGCCAGCAGTGATGCAATTTCGGTGTTTGCCTGAGGATTGCCAGTGTTGCCGGTCACTGTCATTTTCTCTGCGGTCACAGCCATTGCGCCGTTGTTGAGGGACGCCAGCGCTTCCAGTCCGGTCAGAACGCGCGCCGCCCAATCGTTTGGCAAATCCTCTACAACACGCGCTGCCATGTACACTTTGTCCGATCCGAACCGTGCCTTGGCATAGCTTTCGGCCAGATCGCGCAGGCCGCTGTCACTGACGCGACCGCGCAATTGAACCTGACCTTCGGGGCTGAGGGTCGCGGTGAATTCTGCCGGCCCCCGGTTTGGATCTTCCACCTTGGGCAATTGCGCCAGCAATGCGAAAACCTCGGGCAGACGCCCTTCCAATGCACCGACCACATTGTCGAATTTGTCTTGGTCCGTGCCCGCTTGGGCGGTCAACGTAATATCTGCATCGGCAAAGCTGACCGATCCTCCGCCCAATTCAGCGAGCGCATCAATGCTTTGGGCAACGGCATCTGACCAACTCGGGCTGGGCACGCCAAGACCCAAGGTGCACCGCGGTGTGTCTTGCATGCCTGCCGCTTGGGCGGCGGCCAGAATACGGTCTTTGGCGCGGTCCGTATCCGCAGAGCAGGCATCGAACCGCGCGCCATCGGCATCGATCTCAAAACGCAGCGTAAAAGGCGTGATCACCGGGCGCGGCGTTGCGATGTCCAGCATCAGCCGCAAGTTTGGCGGCGCTGCACGGCGAAGGTTGTTTTCCATCTGCGCCTTGTCCGCCACGCTGTCGGCAATGGCCGTGATGGCAACGCGGCCTGCGTCAATCGACGCCTTGGCACGCGGCAATTGCGCCATCGCGTTGATGCCAAAGCTGAAGGCATCTTCCCATCCCGGGGGTGCTGGGTAATCCGCCGCCTCGAGCAGGTCCGCGACATTTGCGGTGCCTGCGACCTTGCTGAAACGCGCAATCGCCGCCTCGCGGTCTGTGGTTGTGGGGATCAGGCCGATCATGGAAATACCGCTGTCATTGCGCAGGATTTCTGCGGAAAAGAGGGGTGGCGCGATGGCGGCCTGTGCTTCGACCTCCATCTGGTCAATGACGCGGGCGGCGTCCACGATAGAGCCTGCCGTGGTCAGTGCGCGAAACCGCACCGCTTCGGTCGGGGCGATGCCCGCCAGCGTGACCTGCAAACCATCTGCCTGCACTTCGGCCCATGTCATACCCTCGTTGTCCAACGCATCGCGCACGCCGATTTCCGAGTTCTCTTCGATCAGGGTCACTGAAAAATTCGCCGCCACAAGGGAAACGACGCCAGCCATAAAGAAGGTCAGTGCAATGATCAGCAGAGAGGACAGGCGCATGGGTCAGCTTTTGTGCAGTTGTTGTTGCGCCGTTGATACGCCCACGGGTCGGTGGGTGCAATCATGCCAGCAAGGATGCTACAAAAAACACAAGCGGGATCACGCCGGTATCGCGGTTGGCCCAGAACAATTGCAGCATTTTCTGCGGATTGTGGATGTCGAGCCCCCTCAATTGCCAGGCCATATGCCACCCCATTGCCCAAGGTCCGCCCAGTGCCAGCACCAGCGCAAGGACCGATGCATTCGGTGTGCCGGCGAAAATCACCGCCAGCCCCATCAGTCCAACTGTCGCCACCAGAAACCAGCGCAGCCATTTGCCGGTGTTCTCTCCAAACAGTCTTGCGGTGGATTTGACGCCAATCAGCGCATCGTCTTCGGTGTCTTGATGCGCATAGATCGTGTCGTAAAACAACGTCCACGCAATGCCAGCGCCATATAAAAACACCGCAGGCCAGCCCAATGATCCGGTGTGCGCCGTCCAGACCAGCAGCGCACCCCAATTGAACGCGAGCCCCAGAAACACCTGCGGCCACCACGTGAACCGCTTGGCAAACGGGTAAATCGCCACCAGTAGCAGCGACAGAACGCCCAGAGAAATGGCCGCCCGGTTAAAGGTAAACAGAATCATCGCCGCCAGCAGCGCCTGAATAATCATCCAGACAACCGCGCCTTTCACCGAGACCTGACCCGACGGGATCGGTCGTGAACGGGTGCGCGCGACCTGTCCGTCAAAATCGCGGTCCGTGATGTCATTCCACGTGCAGCCCGCACCCCGCATCAGGAACGCGCCAATCGCGCAGCCGATGAGTATCCACAGATCCTCCCAACGCGGGCTTTGATCATACAAGATCGCTAGCGCCAGACCCCACCAACACGGCAACAGCAACAGCCACGTGCCAATCGGCCTGTCCGCACGGCTTAGCCGCAGATAGGGCCGTGCAAAGGCAGGCGCATACAAATCGACCCAATTGTCACTGGGAGCATCTGCGACGGTACCCTGTTTTTCGACTGCATCTGGTGAAGGCGGCTGGTCTTGCATATATCGACCCCATGAGTGCAAAGATTAGACTTTATGTAGAGCACCCTTTGGGTGTGGGGCAATCGGTAACGCTGGACAAGGCGCAAGCACATTACCTTTTCGGGGTGATGCGGCAAGCTGTTGGCGGCGCGGTGGCGCTATTCAACGGACGTGATGGCGAATGGCAGGCCGAGATTGTTCAGGCTGGTAAACGCGGCGGCACGCTTGAATGTCGCGACCAAAGCGCACCCTTGCAGATGCCCCCTGATCTGTGGCTGTGCTTTGCGCCGATCAAGAAAGCGCGCACCGATTTTATCGTTGAGAAAGCGGCAGAGATGGGCGCAGCGCGGATCGTGCCGATGATGACGCAGTTCACCAATGCAGGCCGCATTCAGCGCGACCGCCTGCAAGCCCACGCGGTCGAGGCGGCTGAGCAATGCGGTGGCACATATGTTCCCGAAGTGGCAGATGCCGTCCGTTTTGACAGGATGTTGGCCGATTGGGACCCGGCGCGTCTGATCCTATTCGCGGATGAGGCATTGGCGGGCGAGACATCGGGTCTGCCAGCTATCGCGTCCCTCACAGGGCCTTGGGCCATCTTTATCGGGCCGGAGGGTGGTTTTTCTGATGGCGAACGCGCCCGTTTGCGGGGACTTGAGCATGTGCATTCCGTCACGTTGGGTCCACGTATCCTGCGTGCGGACACCGCTGCCGTCGCGGCGATGACGTTGTGGCAGCAGACGCTGGGGGATTGGGTTTGAAGGGGAATATCAATGGATTTCTTTAGGCCCGAAGCACAGGCTGCGATCTGGCGCTGGCGCGAGGTTCTGCTTGGCGGCTTTTTGGCGCTTTTTGGCATTTGGTTTATCCTGGGTCCGGGTTTCTTGCTGGCGATACCGGGATACGGCTTGGTGGTGGCGGGTGTGGCTCTCATTTGGTTGGGCATACAGCGCGGGCGCTTTCGCGGGGCCGGGGGCGGTGCGGGCGCGGTTCAGGTTGATGAGGGGCAAGTCACTTACTTTGGCCCTCTCACCGGCGGCAGTGTTGCCTTGCGTGAACTGCAAAGCCTGACACTGGACGGCACGCTGTTTCCCGCACACTGGCGGCTGACACAAGAAGGGTCGCCCGCCTTGCTGATCCCGGTAAATGCCGCCGGTTCTGAGGCGCTGTTTGACGCCTTTGCCACGCTGCCGGGCCTCAAGACAGAGCGGATGCTGCACACGCTCAACAACAATCCCCGTCAAGCTGTTGTGATCTGGCACCGCGGTCCGCTGCGTCCTGAAGGTGCCTTGTTGCATTGACACCCCCGCCAAATCCGCCCATCCCTGCGGTCAAACGAACCCATCTACGGAGCCAAAGCAATGTCAATTCCCCAGTCCGGCGGCGGCCCCATTGAGCGGCATGAACAACTGGTCGAGTACCTTGCAGATGGCTGCAAGCCCAAGGATCAATGGCGCATTGGCACCGAACACGAGAAATTCGGCTATTGCAAAGACACGCTTTTGCCACTGCCGTATGAGGGTCCGCGCTCGATCCGCGTGATGCTGGAGGGGCTGCGTGACCGGCACAATTGGGCGCCTGTCAAGGAGGGTGATTACCTGATTGGCCTCGAAAAAGACGGTGCGAACATTTCGCTGGAACCTGGTGGGCAGCTTGAACTTTCTGGCGCACCGGTCGAGACGATTCATGAGACTTGCGATGAGGTAAACACCCACCTGCGCGAGGTCCGTGAAGTGGCCGACGAGATCGGTGTGGGTTTTATCGGTTTGGGTGCGGCACCTGAATGGACCCACGAACAGATGGATTTGATGCCCAAGGGGCGCTACCGTCTTATGAACGATTACATGGGTCGCGTCGGAACCATGGGCCGCGTGATGATGCGCCGGACCTGCACAGTGCAAGTGAATCTTGATTTCGGGTCCGAAGCGGACATGATCAAGAAAATGCGCGTGGCCATCGCCTTGCAACCTGTTGCGACGGCATTATTTGCCAATTCGCCGTTCTTTGAGGGTAAGCCAAACGGGTATAAGTCCCTGCGCAGCAAGGTCTGGCGCGAATTGGATGCGTCGCGCACCGGCACATTGCCGTTCGTGTTTGATGATGATTTCGGGTTCGAGCGCTGGGTTGAATACGCGCTCGATGTGCCGATGTATTTCGTCTACCGCGACGGCAAATATATTGATGCACTCGGGCAGTCTTTTCGTGATTTCATGAAAGGCAAACTGCCTGCACTTCCCGGTGAAACACCCACGCTCAGCGATTGGGCGGATCATCTGACCACGGCTTTCCCCGAGGCACGGATGAAAAAATTCATCGAAATGCGCGGCGCAGATGGCGGTCCTTGGCGGCGGTTGTGTGCATTGCCTGCGTTCTGGGTGGGGCTGACCTACGATCAGGACGCGCTGGATGGCGCATGGGATCTGGTCAAAGACTGGACACCAGCGCAACATGACGCCTTGCGGGTTGCGGCCTCTGTTGACGGGTTGCAGGCCAAGGTCACAGGCATCAACATGCATGACATCGCCCGCGAAACCGTCGCCTTGTCAGAGCAGGGTTTGAAAGCCCGTGCGCGTCCCGGCGCAGGCGGCATGGTCCCGGACGAGACGCATTTTCTGAACGCCCTCAAGGAAAGCGTCGAGACCGGCAAAGTGCCCGCAGATGAGTTGCTGGAGGATTACCATGGCTCTTGGGGTGGTGATATGAAGCGTGTTTATGCGGAATACAGCTACTGATCTAAAGCCGCGTCACTGCTGACCCAAAACCCGTTGGCGGTACAGGTTTTTCATTTCAAGCTCTTTGCGCTGCTGCTGCATTGCTTTTTCCTCGTCGGTTTTTTCATAAAGCAACGCATAGCCCGCGAACGGATTGTGCTCGGTGTCAGGTTTGGTTTTGTACTGTAACTTGCCCAGTTTTCCGGGGCCGTACTTGTTATTCTGCTCCGATGATGGAAGCGCGGCAAAGAAAGTGTGCATCAGCGCAGTCAGCGGCGGTGTGCAGATCAAGCCGGCAACGGCAAAGAACACGCTGAGGGTATGCGAAAAATCGCCTTCGCTCTCGTTCTTAACATTGGTCGCATCGCGGCGCACATCGACCGCGCCGCTGTACCCATAGATTTCCGATATCAGGCCGCCGATTGTCTCTGATCCCAGTGCTTCGAATGCACGTGCGATGGCAAACATCTCTTGCCAGAACATGGCAGGTGAAAACAGGTAGAGCTTGACGGGAAAAAAGACGTTCGAGAGTTCATCCGGCCCATTGGGAACGCCCGTCAGGCTTGAATTCATCATGCAGCCCGCCAACGCAATGATTGCGACAGGCAGGGACAGACTGAACGCGGCAGGAAAGAAAAGCCACAAAGCGCTGCGATCCCTGTCGTGCAGACGCCGCACGTTCAGCGCCATTCTGGGGATCAGCGTCAAAAGAAATATCAATCCGGAAAGATAGGCCAGCGGGTTCAGAGAAATGCGTTGCCCCGCAAGCAGTGTGTACCAGACGTTGGTGATATCAATCGTCAGCGCATAAAGGATAAGCCCCCAGATTACGGGAAAGACGGCCCAATATTCGATGGGCCGCGCGCGGCTGTGAAAATCGAAGGCCCGCAGGATAAAGTTTCCGTAGCTTTCCAGATAGGCTTTCAACATTTGCGTTCTCCCGCAGGGTTTACGCGACCGTCGCCCGAAGGCGCGGCAGAATTGTGTCTCTATGGTGCTGGTTTTCTGGCACGCGCGTTTTTGTCAAAGAGCAGGTTTTCAGTAGCGTGTCTGCGCTGCCCGCTCAGGCGCATCAGGTCGGAATGCGCGCACGAAATCTATCACTTTGGCGCTGGGCATTTCGCAAGGATAAAGCTGCGGCCCGCGCGACAGTTCATAAAGGTTCAGGCTGATATAATCACGACCACCGAGCTCTTGGCCGACCAGTTTGATCGCACGTCCATCGCTGAAAATGCTGCGTGTGACGAGATAGGACCGTCCATCTGCCACACCGCGAAACGACCCCAGTGGCAAATCCTTGATGCGGGCGACCACATCTGCGGGTGGGGTCACCCCTGTTGACCGATTTTCGGCTCATTTCCCGCACGGACGCGGTGGATGTTCGCGCGGTGGCGCCAAAAGACAAGGATTGTCAGCGCAATGCCCAACAGCAGAATGTATCCGTACCCAAGGAAAACCAGCAGGAACGTGGACGCGGATGCGGCTGCCAATGCGCCCATCGACGACATGCGCGATATGCCTGCGCCGACAAGCCAAGCAATGCAGCACCCGATCCCGGCGGGCCATGCCAGTGCCAGCATAATACCCAGAAACGTTGCAACGCCTTTGCCGCCCTTGAAACGCAGCCAGACAGGATAGCAATGACCAATCATCGCCATGAGTGCGGCCAATTGAACGGCGTCCGGGTTTGCAAGTAGCTTGGCAATCAGAACGACAAATGCGCCTTTGCCTGCATCCAGCAACAATGTCAGCGCGGCAGCTTTCTTGTTGCCGGTCCGCAATACGTTTGTCGCACCGATGTTGCCCGATCCGATTTCGCGTAGATTACCCAGACCCATGACCCGTGCCAGCACCAGACCAAACGGGATAGAGCCGATCCCATAGCCAAAAATGGCCCACAGCATCAGTGCAATTGTCGTCGTCTCGATTGTGGGCATCAGCTCGCCTTATATACGCAGGTTCCGGATACGTAGGTTTGCAGTACCTTACCCTGCATGCGCATTCCGTCAAATGGCGTATTCAAAGACTTTGACCGCAATGTGGCACGATCCAATACAAAGGGTGCATTTGGATCAAAAAGCACCAGATCAGCCGGGGCGCCAACCGCGAGACGCCCGCCCGGCAGGCCCAAGCGTTTCGCCGGGTTCAGCGACAGCGCGCGCCACAGCGTCGGCAGGTCCATCATTTCCGCATGCACCAGCCGCATCGCGGCAGGCAGCAACGTTTCCAGTCCAATCGCACCTGACGCGGCCTCTTCAAACGGAAGCCGTTTGCTTTCCTCGTCCTGCGGTGTGTGCATGCTGCAGATGATGTCGATCAACCCGCTGGCAACCGCCTCGACCACCGCGATGCGGTCTTCTTCGTCACGCAAGGGGGGCTTTAGCTTAAAGAACGTCCGATAATCAGCCACATCCAGCGCATTTAGCGTGAGATGGTGAATGCCGACCCCTGCGGTGATGTCCAGACCGTTATCTTTGGCCCGCTTGAGCGCAGGCAGCGCCCGCGCGGTCGTAATCTGGTCCGCGTGGTATTTCGCCCCGGTCATTTCGATCAGCGCAATGTCGCGGTCCAGCCCCATGCGTTCTGCCATGGGCGATACCGCAGGCAACCCGCGCAGCGATGCGAACTTGCCCGACGTTGCAGCAGCCCCAGCGCTCAAGATCGGCTCTTGCGGATGAGCGATGACGAGCGCGCCCAGACTGCGTGCGTATGTCAACGCGCGGGAAAATACTTTGGTATCGCTGATCACATGGTCGCAATCGGTAAAGGCCGCAGCACCTGCGTCCATCAGAAAACCGATCTCAGTCATCTCGCGCCCGGCGCGCTCTTTGGTCAGCGCAGCCATGGGGATCACGTGCACGGGTGCGGCCTCGTTGGCGCGGCGCGTAACGAACTCAAGCACCTCGGGGCTGTCGATGGGCGGGTTCGTATCGGGGCGCGTGATCATCGTGGTCACACCGCCCGCCGCTGCTGCCATTCCAGCAGAGCGGTAGCTTTCCTTGTGCCGCTCACCGGGTTCGCATACTTTGACACCCAGATCGACAATACCGGGGGCAAGGTATTTGCCCTGACAATCCGTGATCTGCGCATCGGCGGGCAGGGTGGGCGTGCCCGCAACCACTGCCGCGATCTGTTCACCCTCGACGATCACAGTCCCTTCGGTCAGCGTCCCTGCCTCAGGATCAATCAGCTTTGCGTTGATAAAATAATGCGCCATGCGTCGCCATCGGTCCTAGGAAAGTGATCCCTGACGTCATAACGCCAAAGCATCGCAGGCGGCAATGATATGTCGGTTATTTTGTGATCTGAGGGGCTAAAGGCGCGTCAACCTGCGATCCAGATCATCAGCCACGCCAATCCACCTGCAACCAGCAGGGCAATCATGGCGATACGGCCTGACATTTTGGGGTCTTTTGGATCTTCCATGACGGTTCTTTTACGCCAAGCCGTTGGTTTACGCCAGCACCCACCACAGCAAAAGTGTCGCAACCCCGATCAATGCTGCAACGACCAAAGAACCTGCCCTGCGTGTGTCGGGTGCAGGCACGGGGGCGTTCTGCGGTGTCCCGCTATAGGGCTGTGCTGCTTCACTCACGATCTCGATTGGCATCGTATCTGCGCCCTGTTGGCGATATGTGCCGATCAACGTCAGTTTCGGGTCGGGTTGCAAGGTCATCGCCTTGCCTTCAAACGCGCGGGAATGGACCAGCATGACCCACCCGTCCAACGCTGCCAGCTTGACGCGGTCGCGGGCCAGATCAGCCTCTTGCGCATCAATCCCGTCGCGCAGATAGCCTGCCAGTCCCAGATCACCCAAATCAACTATCTGGAACACCTCGACCCCCGCGGCGTCTACGCCATCTATGCCAAGCAACACGGCCTGCCGGGTCACGTCCGCCTTGACCCGCCGCGCATCAGACGCATCCATCGACATTGAGAAAAGCCGCGAGGTGCCTTGCTCGTGGGCGGGAATGTCTATGTTTTTCATATGTACGACCCGTTTACGATACGGCTGCTAATCGCGCGGCGCGTAGGTTGCGGGCCAGCAAATCCATCGCAGCCATGCGCACTGCCACGCCCATTTCAACCTGATCCTGAATAACGCTGCGGTTGATGTCATCGGCCAAGGTGCCGTCAATCTCTACCCCGCGATTCATCGGGCCGGGGTGCATGACGATTGCATCGTCGTTGGCGTAGGACAGTTTTTCCGCGTCCAGCCCGTAGCGGTGGTAATACTCGCGGCTTGACGGAATAAATCCGCCATCCATCCGCTCGCGTTGCAGGCGCAGCATCATCACGACATCGACACCCTCCAGCCCCTCTTCCATGTTGTCGAAAACCTCGACCCCGAATTCCCCGATCCCCGATGGCATCAATGTCGCCGGGCCGATCAGCCGAATACGGTTCTCCATCTTGCCCAGCAGCATGATGTTGGAGCGCGCCACGCGGGAATGCGCAATATCGCCGCAAATTGCGATGGACAACCGGTGCAGCCGCCCTTTGGCACGCCGGATCGTCAGTGCATCCAGCAAGGCCTGCGTCGGGTGTTCGTGCCGCCCGTCGCCCGCATTCAAAACCGCGCAATTGACCTTTTGTGCCAGCAAATCCACCGCGCCAGATTGCGGATGCCTGACCACCAACAAATCAGGATGCATCGCGTTCAGCGTCATTGCCGTATCAATCAGCGTCTCGCCCTTTTTGATGCTGCTGGCCTGCATCGCCATGTTCATCACATCCGCACCCAACCGCTTGCCCGCAATCTCGAAACTTGCTTGCGTGCGGGTCGAATTCTCAAAAAACATGTTGATCTGGGTCAGACCCTTCAGCGCATCGCTGTGTTTTTCGGGTTTGCGGTTCAGCTCGGCATAGCTGTCGGCCAGATCAAGCAGCGTGGTGATATCCATCTGCGACAACGGCTCAATGCCCAAAAGGTGACGGTGGGAAAAGGACATGGGCGCAGACACCTTTCAATGGTTTCGCGTTTTATAAGGGGGCTGCGCGTGCAGAGACAAGGTGGGGATTTTGATTGCTGCGCCTTGGGCGTAGAGTGGCAGCATGGAATCAGCGGATTATCATCAAAATCTGGCGCTGCTGAACTGGCAGGTTGAACTTGGCGCGACCGAGGCGATCTGCGACGCGCCGGTCAACCGCTATGAATTGCCTGCCGCGCTCGAAAAGCCGAAAGTGGCTGAGACACCCGTTAAACCCGGAATGATCACGCCGATGGCCGCCGTTGATCCCGTTGCCGCCGCCGAACAGGCCGCCGCCGCCGCGCAAACGCTGGACGATCTGCGCATGGCGATGGAGACGTACGAGCATTGCGAGTTGAAAAAAGGCGCGCGCAATCTGGTGTTCTCGGACGGTATTCCCGGCGCACGCGTCATGTTGGTGGGCGAGGCACCGGGCCGGGATGAGGACCTTGCGGGCAAACCCTTTGTTGGCAAAGCGGGGCAATTGCTGGACAAGATGCTGGCCGCCATCGACATGGGCCGCGACCGTGCGGATGCGCCGGTCTATATCACTAATGTGCTGCCATGGCGACCACCACAGAACCGTGATCCCAAGCCAAACGAAATCGCCATGATGAAACCGTTTCTGATGCGCCACATCGCATTGGCAAAGCCTGACGTGCTGGTCCTGATCGGCAATTGGTCGTGCCAGACGCTGCTGGGCAAACGGGGCATCACGCGCCTGCGCGGAGAATGGACGAAGGCGGCAGGTTTGCCAGCACTGCCGATGTTCCATCCCGCCTATCTGCTGCGCAGTCCCGAATTCAAGCGCGAGGCGTGGGCCGATTTGCTGAACCTGAAAGCGCATTTGTCCAATGGTTGATCCGATTACCCTGCTGGCATTTATCCCGGCGGCACTGGTGCTGAACATGACGCCGGGCGCGGATATGATGTTCTGTCTGGGCCAAGGCCTGCGGTCTGGTCCGCGCGCGGCCATTATGGCCAGCGCTGGCATTGCCGCAGGCGGTATGGTGCATGTGACACTGGCCGGTCTGGGCCTTGGCGCGCTGATCGGCGCGCACCCGTGGGCCTTTGACGCGATCCGCTGGATCGGTGTCGCATACCTTGTTTATCTGGCGGTGCAGGCCCTGCGTTATAACCGCCAGACAGCCGCCTCTGGTCCCGACCTGTCAATCTGGCGCGCCTTTGGCACAGGGTTTGTGGTGAACCTGACCAACCCCAAGGTGATCTTTTTCGTCCTCGCCTTTGTCCCACAGTTCGTCGTGCCAGAGGCAGGCAGCGTGCTGGGGCAATTCCTGATCTTTGGTGCCGTTCTGGGCATCGGCGGCTTTGTCATCAATGGCGCTGTCGGTGCCTCTGCGGGCCGCTTTTCCACAGGCCTAAACCAACGCGGGCGCGTACTGGGCTGGGTGTCCAGCGGCATTTTCATGGCCCTCGCGGCCCGCCTCGCCGTATTGGAGCGCGCATGAGCAAGATAGACGAAACCGCCACATTCATTCCCGTGCGCATCGCCGTGCTGACCGTGTCAGACACCCGTAACCTCAGCGACGACCGTTCCGGCGACACTCTGGTGGCGCGGATTCAGGGCGCTGGCCATATCGTCGCCACACGGCATATCCTGCCCGATGAACGTAATCTGATCGCGGATCAATTGCGTGCATGGTGCGCGGATGACGCCATCGACGTGGTGATCAGCACAGGTGGCACCGGCCTGACAGGCCGCGATGTAACGGTCGAAGCCCACCGCGATGTCTATGAAAAAGAGATCGACGCATTCGGTACGGTGTTCACGATTGTCTCGATGCAGAAGATCGGCACCTCAGCAGTGCAAAGCCGCGCCACGGGCGGCGTCGCCAACGGCACCTATCTCTTTGCGCTGCCCGGATCACCGGGGGCCTGCAAGGATGCGTGGGACGAGATTTTGGTCAAACAACTCGACTACCGTCACCGGCCCTGCAATTTTGTCGAGATCATGCCACGGCTGGATGAACACCATCGCCGGAAATAAATGGTGCCGAAAATAAACGGCGTCGAAGGTAATTGGCGCACAAATAAATGACGCCGAAAATAAATACTGTGAGAAATCGCAAAAATCTGCGACGGAAGATGGCGTAACCCACGTATCACTTACGTAATTTGTCATTTGGTGCTGCGCGCCTAACTTACCTAGCACCCGCAACCTAACTTACCTAGCACCTGCAAACGGTGTCTTTTGATCGGATATACATGCGTTTTCTACGTCAAAGTATGATCGGCCTGTTCCTTGCGGCCCTTACGGTGGGTCTGTTGGCCTATGCGGTCACCTTGATCGGTGGCGCTGTGCGCGAGCGGATGGCGGATGACGCACCAGCCCCCCCCCCGCGCGAACGGGTTTTTGCCGTCAACGTACAAGAGGCCCGCGCCGAAACGATCACCCCCGTCCTGCAAAGCTTTGGAGAACTGCAAAGCCGCAGCTTGCTGGAACTGCGTGCCGCTGGCGGTGGTCGTGTGATCGAACTTGCCCCCGGTTTTGAGGATGGCGGTATTGTTCGCGAGGGGCAGGTTCTGGTCCGGCTCGACCCGGCTGATGCGCAATCGGCTGTTGATCGTGCGCAAAGTGATTTGTTGGATGCACGTGCCGAAGGGCGTGATGCCGCGCGCAATCTTGATCTGGCCCGCGATGAACTGAGCGCCGCACAAGATCAGGCTGATCTGCGCGAACGCGCCTTCATGCGCCAGCAAGACCTTGCCGAGCGCGGCGTTGGCACCGCGACCGCCACCGAAACCGCAGAGCTTGCCGCATCCGCCGCACGGCAAGCGGTGCTATCGCGCAGGCAGGCCGCTGCCCAAGCAGAGACACGTGTCGATCAGGCAGCAACCCGTCTGTCGCGCGCAGAAATCGCATTGGCTGAGGCGCAGCGCCGGTTGGATGATACCACATTGACCGCGCCGTTTGATGGCACGCTGACAGCGACAAACGTCGTGGTGGGACGTTTGGTGACGGCAAACGAACGGCTGGCCGAATTGATTGACCCCAATGATTTGGAGGTCTCTTTCCGTCTCTCCACGTCACAATACGCGCGGCTTTTGGATGCGGATGGCGCGCTGATAAAGGCTGATGTGACCGCAACGCTGGACGTCTCAGGCGTTGATCTGTTGGCGCGCGGCAAAATCACGCGCGCGAGTGCCGCCGCAGGGGCAGGGGCCACAGGACGGCTAATCTTCGCGGCTATGCCCGATGCCGGTGGCTTTAAAACAGGCGATTTCGTGACGGTATCGGTGCAGGAACCCCCTTTGGAAAATGTCGTGCGCCTGCCCTCATCTGCGGTCGATGCAGCGGGTGAGGTGCTGCTCTTGGCCGATGAAAACCGGCTCGAGGCCGCATCAGTCACCATTCTGCGCAGGCAGGGCGATCATGTGCTGGTACGTGGCCCGATTGTGGGCCGCCAAGTTGTCGAGGAACGCTCGCCCCTGCTGGGTGCCGGTATATCGGTCAAACCGCTCAGCCGTGATGGGTCCGTTCCCGAGCCACCGCGGATGCTGGAGCTTACCGAGGAACGCCGCGCTAAACTGATCGCTTTTATCGAAGGTAACAAGCGCATGCCCGAAGACGCCAAGGCCCGCGTGCTGGCCCGTCTGGCAGAACCCATGGTGCCTGCACAAATGGTTGAACGGATCGAAGGCCGCATAGGGGGCTAGATATGGTGCGTCAGATATCAGGCCGGACAAGTGGCATCCTATCGTATTTTGTGCGCCACCGGACGGCGGCCAACCTGTTGTTGGTCGTGTTGTTGGTTGCAGGCTTTGCTGCCGCTCCGAACATGCGTGCGCAGTTTTTCCCCGATGTGATCGTCGATAATGTGACCGTCACGACGACGTGGGTCGGCGCAGGTGCCGAAGACGTCGACACAGCGATTGTTCAAGTGTTGGAGCCTGTTCTGCTGTCTGTCGAAGGCGTCGAGAGTTCTCAAAGCACCTCACGCGAAGGGCGCGCATTCATCACGCTCGACTTTGATCCCGGTTGGGACATGGCGCGCGCTGCCACGGATGTTCAGACAGCGGTGGATGCCGTGACATCCCTGCCAGAAGAAGCAGAGGAACCGACCGTGCGGCGCGGCGCGTGGCGTGACCGTGTGACTGATGTCGTGATCACCGGCCCGATTGCGCCCGCCCAATTGGGCCGTTTCGCCGATGAACTGGTCACGCGCCTGTTTGCTGTCGGGGTCACACGCACCACCATCGAAGGGGTTGCTGCCCCGCAAACTATGGTAATTGTGCCGTCCTCCAAACTGATCGCTTTTGATGTCAGCATGGCGCAGATTGCCGCCGCCATCGCCGAAGAGGTGGACGCAGACCCCGCCGGTGATGTGTCCGGCGCCAACGCCCGCGTGCGCACCGGCACAGCCAAACGCAGCGCGCAGGAAATATCCGGCATTGTGCTGCGCTCGAACCCTGACGGCTCAAAACTGACCATCGGGGACATCGCAACCGTGTCAGAGGAAGGTGTCGACCGGGAGCGCGGCTTTTTTGTTGGAGCGAACCCTGCCATGTCGGTCCGCGTGGACCGGTCCGATCAGGGTGACGCCATCGGCATTCAGCATCAGGTCGAAGAGGTCGCCGCGCAATTGCAGGCCAGCCTGCCCTCCGACGTGACGATTGAATTGATCCGCACCCGCGCTGCTGCCATTACCGGTCGTCTTGACCTGTTGATCGACAACGGTCTGGTGGGCCTCGGGCTTGTCGTCGCGTTGCTGTTTTTGTTCCTGAATGCCCGCACTGCCTTTTGGGTCGCGGCAGGTATCCCTGTGGCGATGGGGGCCGCGATTGCGCTGATGTATGCGGGCGGGATCACGATCAACATGATTTCGCTCTTTGGCTTGATCATCACGCTGGGCATTGTGGTGGATGACGCGATTGTGGTGGGCGAACATGCCGATCACAGGTTCCGCACGCTGGGCGAAAGCCCGATGCAGGCCGCTGAAAATGCCGCGCGGCGTATGGCGATGCCTGTGTTTGCCGCGACGCTGACCACCGTCATCGCGTTTTTCGGCCTTGTCGCTGTTGGCGGACGCTTTGGTGATTTGATCCGCGATATTCCGTTTACGGTGATCGCCGTTCTGGTCGCCTCACTGGTCGAATGTTTCCTGATCCTGCCCAACCACATGGCCCACGCGATGAAGGCCGCGGCCAAGGAACACTGGTACGATCTGCCCAGCCGCGTGGTGAACACCGGTTTCGTCTGGGTCCGCGAGACGCTGTTCCGTCCGTTTATGGCGGGCGTTATTGCGGCCCGCTATGTGGTGCTGGCCGGTGTGACAGCCGTGCTGGCCAGCCAGATTGCGCTGTTCATCAATGGGGACGTGCAATGGCGGTTCTTTAATGCACCTGAACGTGGCTCCGTCAGCAGCAACTTTGCTATGGTCGAGGGGGCGACGCGCGCCGATACCCTTGAGATGATGCGCGAAATGCAACGCGCCACCGAAGAGTTGGGCCGCGAATATGCCGACGCGCATGGTGGGGTGAACCCGCTTGATTATGTGATGGCGCAAATTGGCGGCAATGGCGGGCGCGGTCTGGCTGGCACTGACAGCAAGGACGCCGATCTGCTGGGCGGCATTTCCATCGAACTTATTGACGCGGACCTGCGCCCTTATTCCAGTTTCGCATTTGTGGCCGCGCTGCAGGACAAGGTCGTGAACCACCCGCTTGTCGAAACGGTCAGCTTTCGCGGCTGGCGGTCTGGCCCCGGTGGTGACGCTATGGATGTCCAGTTCTATGGCGCCAGCACAGATACGCTGAAAGCCGCATCAGAGGATTTGAAAACCGCGCTGCTGCAATACCCTGAGGTAAGCGCCGTCGAGGACAACCTTGCCTACGACAAGGAAGAGTTGATCCTTGATTTGACCCCGCAAGGTCAGGCGCTTGGCTTTACCATCGACACGCTGGGGCGGGCATTGCGCAACCTTCTGGGCGGGATCGAGGCGGCGACCTATCCCGATGGTCCCCGCTCTGCGACCATCCGAGTTGAACTGCCCGAAGGGGAGTTAACGGCTGATTTTCTGGACCGCACCCAGATGCGCACGCCCGAGGGACTTTATGTCCCGCTTGGCGATATCGTAAGTGTCGAGCGGCGCACCGGCTTTTCCACTGTGCGGCGTGAAAACGGCATCCGGCTGATTTCCGTCACCGGCGATATCTCCGAAGATGATCCCGTCCGCGCGACCGAGATTGGCACCGCATTACAAGAACAGATCCTGCCGACAATCGCGTCCGAGCGACAGGTAGAGTTCATCATTGCAGGTCTCAGCGAACAGGAAGACCAGTTTCTGAACGATGCGCTAACCGGGTTGATCTTGTGCCTGACGGGTATCTTTCTGGTGTTGGCGTGGATTTTTGGATCATGGACGCGGCCGATCGTGGTGATGGCAATCATTCCTTTCGGGCTGGTCGGGACGATCTATGGCCATGCCGCGTGGGATGTGCCGCTTAGCATGTTTACCGTTGTCGGATTGCTGGGGATGACGGGAATCATCATCAACGATTCCATCGTTTTGGTGACGACCATCGACGAATACGCCGAAACGCGCGGCCTGATCCCGTCAATCATTGATGGCGCTGCCGACCGGTTGCGGCCTGTCATGCTGACAACGATGACGACCGTTCTGGGCATGACGCCGCTGCTTTATGAACAAAGCCAGCAGGCGCAATTTCTTAAACCCACCGTGATCACATTGGTCTACGGGTTGGGCTTTGGCATGTTCCTAGTGCTGCTTGTTGTGCCTGCGCTGATCGCGGCACAGCATGATGTAGCCCGCCAGATCGCTGCGATGCGCCGCGCGACCCGCGCGCCGGTCACGGGCTTGCGTCTGGGCCTGCTTGCGCTGTGGGCTATTGTGCTGGCGTGGGGCGTGTTCACGTTGGGCGTGGCAGCGTGGCAGGGCGCTTTGCATCCTATGCTGATCGGTGCCTTGCCGATGCTAGGCGACATGTCAGCGATGATAGCCGCATTGTTGATGTTTGTTGGTGGTGCCGCAATCGTTGCGCTGGTGGGCTATATCATCGGGGCGCTGGCGTTTGTGATGCGCCGCAACCGGCCAGCCGCCTAACCGGGCGCGCAGCCGTTGATTTCAACCGCCGTGCTGTCGCTGATCACGGTAATCTTTACCCGTGATCTGTCAATCGCAATGGCGCCGCCAGCGTTCGCGATCAAATCACCTGTGGCTGTCAATTGCGCGCCATTGCGCGACACATCTGTCTCGCTCATCCAGATGTTGGGCTGGCCCGGTTCAATCACCACAACCTCGCCCCCGCCCAATGATGGCAACGACAGCTTCGCGGTAATCTCAAGCCCGTCTGCATTGGGACGTAACGCGCAGGTTGCACTGCGCACACCGCCCTCTTTGGCAGTGTAGGCGCGCGCCGCCAATGCCGCTGCGATCTTGGGTGTCACATTGGTGCTATTGTCCGCGATCGTTGCGGTCAGTTTCATGCGGTGCGGGATGCAGATATCGCTGCACACGCCAATGTCCAAGGTGGTATTCACTTTGATCGGGTCGCCCGCCTGACGGGGCGCAAGGGTGATTGGCAGCACCAGTTCATCCTTGTAGCCAATAGTGACCACGCCGCCCTCGCGGTATACCTTGGGCGCGGGCCAGGTGATGCCGACACTGCCCAGATTGCGCGACCGCGACCAGTCAAATTGCGGTGGAATGCCCGCGTCACCGGGGCTGCGCCAATAGGTTTTCCACCCCGGTGCCAACACCAGCCGGATGGCCGCCATGCGCGTACCATCGGCCTGCTGCCACCCGTGCAGGATTTCGCCGCTAACCGGCATGTCAAAACGGTCCTGCGCGGCAAGGGGCAGGGCGCTGGCGGCAAAAATCGAAAGGGCAGACAGAATGCGTGTGATCATCCACCCTAGATGCGCCATCGCACGCGCACTGCCAAGTCACGTTTGGGTCAGCCATGTTTCGCGTGCTGCGCCCACAGCGCTTGTCAGCCCCATCGCGCCTGTGCCATTTTCACTGTGAGCCATGCAAAGGACACCGTCACACCATGCCCCATGACACGCTTGATCTGACTGGAAAACTGCTAATCGCGATGCCCGGCATGAGCGATCCGCGCTTTGCCGGTGCTGTGATTTTCATCGCGGCGCATTCCGCCGAAGGCGCGATGGGGTTGATCGTGAACAAACCCGCCGAAGGTGTGGCGCTTACGGATGTGCTGGAACAGCTCAGCGATCATGTCGCGCCAGATCACAGCGCGCTGGGCGTGCACCGGGGTGGTCCGGTCGAAATGGAACGCGGCTTTGTCCTGCATTCTGACGAATACCGTTCTGCCCTGCAAACGCTGGAAATCGAGGGTGGCTTTGCACTGACCGCGACGCTTGATATTCTTGAGGATATCGCGAATGGCAAAGGGCCCGAGCGTGCCTTGCTGATGCTGGGCTATGCGGGATGGGGGCCGGACCAATTGGAAAACGAATTGTCGATGAACGGCTGGCTGACCGGTGACGCCGATATGGAACTGATCTTTGATCTGGAGGATGCGGCAAAATGGGCTGCCGCCGTCAGTTCGCTTGGCGTCGATCCGCTTGGCCTGTCTGCAACGGCTGGTCGCGCCTAGGTATTTCTTGGGGCTGCCGCGCGGCGCAGCCGGTCGTTGATCGCCACGCCCAAACCACGTTCCGAGATGCGCGTCACGGCGATGGGCCGCGCCATTGCATCCAACTGGTGCAGGCAGTCAAACAACCGTGCTGCAGCTTCCGTCAGATCACCGCCTGGCGATAGGTTCAGGTCACAATCAACATTGCCAAACCCCAGTAACACCTCGTTCCCTTCAGCCCGTTCAGCCTCCAGCCGCACCTGACCAGCGGGTGCATAATGCGAGGTCAATTGCCCCGGCGCGGTGATCTCGTCGGGAACCGGTCGCGCCAGAGGCATCCCCAACGCGGCCTCTATCGCCTCAACAGGCAATCCGCCGGCGCGCAATAAAACGGGGGCATCCCCCGTCAGCCCGACAATTGTGCTTTCCAAGCCAACACTGCATGGCCCGTCATCAACAACGCCCGCAATCCGACCTTGCAACCCGTTCACGACATGGGCAGCCGTCGTCGGGCTGATCCGTCCCGATGGGTTCGCAGAGGGTGCCGCAACCGGCCCGTCGAACGCCCCCAGCAACGCCCGCGCCGTCGCATGCGCGGGCACGCGCAAAGCGACGCTGGGCAAGCCAGCCGTGACCAGCGACGACAACCCATGTCCGTCCGCCAAGGGCAAGACCAGCGTCAGCGGACCGGGCCAGAACGCGCTTGCCAGCACCTCTGCCAGATCGGACCATTGGCCATAGCGTTTTGCCATATCGGTACCGGCGACATGCACGATCAGCGGATTGAAACTAGGGCGTCCCTTGGCTGCATAGATCGCGGCAACCGCAGTGCCGTCACGGGCATCGGCGCCCAAACCGTAGACCGTTTCTGTCGGAAACGCGATCAGGCGACCCGCGCGCAGATGGGCTGCAGCGCGTGCAATGCCTGCCGCATCCGGTGCCAGTATTTCCATGCTCTCAGCCATCGCATCCTCTCATGACGCCGCGTTCAAGTTGCCCAATGCCCTATAGCGCCGCATGTTAGCGTGTGTCAGAACCGCCCATAGCAGGCCGGTGTTACCCATGCCAAGGTTCTGTTGCCGATTTGAGGAGACCACATTTTATGCCGTTCCATGCAGCCGTCACCGAATCTGACTTTATTTTTAAACATGTCGTCAACTTTGCCCAAGTGCAGAGCACCGACTTGTTCAGTGAAGCGACCGAAGATCTGACCGCCGCGATACTGGAAGAGGCGGGCAAAATGTGCACCGAAGTCATCGCCCCCCTGCAACGCCCGGGCGATCTGCACCCCGCGCGGTTGGAGAACGGCGTTGTGCGAACGTCACCCGGATTTGCCGAGGGCTTCAAGGCCATCGCAGACGGCGGTTGGATCGGGATGAGCGCGCAGCCGGAGCACGGCGGTATGGGCCTGCCCATGTCCCTGACCACCGCTGTGAACGAAATGCTCAGTGGCGCGTGCCTGTCATTGCAATTGGCCCCGTTGATGAGCCAAGGCCAGATCGAGGCGCTGGAACACCACGGGTCAGATGCGATCAAGGACATATATCTGCCCAAGCTGATCAGCGGCGAATGGACCGGCACGATGAACCTGACCGAACCGCAGGCAGGGTCGGACGTAGGCGCGCTGCAATCCAAGGCAGAGGATAACGGCGATGGCACGTACCGCATCAGCGGTCAGAAAATCTATATCACGTGGGGCGATCACGATATCGCTTCCAACGTGTGCCATCTGGTTCTGGCGCGCATTCCAGGCGCGCCCGCAGGCACCAAAGGGATCAGCCTGTTTCTGGTGCCAAAATTCCTGCCCGATGCGGATGGCAATCCCGGTAAACGCAATGGTGTCAGTGTGGTTAGCCTTGAGCACAAGATGGGCCTGCACGGATCACCGACCGCCGTGATGCAATATGATGAGGCAACGGGTTGGCTTGTTGGCCCCGAAGAGGGTGGCATGGCTGCGATGTTCACGATGATGAATAACGCCCGCCTTGGTGTCGGCATGCAGGGCGTCGGCGTGGCCGAGGCGGCCTACCAGCATGCGTTGGAATATGCTCGGGACCGCAAACAGGGTAAGGCAGGTCCGGACGGGAAAGGGTCGATCATCGACCACGCCGATGTGCGCCGCATGCTGCTGACGATGAAGGCCGAGATTTTTGCCGCCCGTGCGATCGGCCTTAGCTGCGCGCATGCCATCGACATGACCCGCGCGACCAAAGACCCCGCATGGTCGGCGCGTGCGGCTTTGCTCACCCCGATGGCCAAGGCATTCGGCACCGATACGGGCATCGGCATGGCCGACATGGGCCTGCAGGTGCACGGCGGCATGGGCTTTATCGAAGAAACAGGTGCTGCACAATTCATCCGCGATGTGCGTGTCACAGCGATCTACGAGGGCACCAACGGTGTGCAGGCGATGGATCTGGTCGCGCGCAAGATGATGGACGGGGGCGAGGCGGCAAACCTGCTGCTGGATGAGATCGTCGTGGATGTTGAAGCTGCCCGAGAGATGTATCCGAACATGGCCGATTCGATGTGGCAGGCGACAGAAACACTGCGCGAGGCAACAGAATGGCTGACCGGTCAGCCCGACCTGAACACGCGGTTCGCGGGCGCTGTGCCCTACTTGCGCGCGTTTGCCCGTGTCCTTGGCGGGCACCTGCACCTTAGGGCTGCGATGTCCGGCAAAGGCACACCGCGCGAGGTGCTGGCGCGGTTTTACATTCAGCGTCTGTTGCCTGAACACGCCAGCCTTTTGGCGCATGCCCAAGCAGGTGAGACAGACCTTTTCGCAATGACAGCAGATGAGTTGGCCGCATGAACGTTCAAAAAGCGCCCGAAGGGCTTCGCTATCCGTGGGAAACCCCGCCCGAACACGGCGCGCAGGCGATTGAAGTCGCACCGGGCGTTTTATGGCTGCGCTTTCCGCTCCCGATGAAGCTGGACCATGTGAACGTCTATGCCTTTGACGAGGGCGACAGTTGGACTGTGATCGACACCGGTTTCGCGTCGAAAAAGTCCAAGGCGATCTGGCAAGAGGCGATGGCAGGCCCCTTGGGTGGCAAGCCTGTATCGCGCGTCATCGTCACGCACCACCACCCCGACCACATCGGTCTTGCGGGCTGGTTTCAAACCGATCACGGTGCAGAACTGGTGACGACCCGCACCGCTTGGCTGACCGCGCGCATGCTGACGCTGGACGTGCAGGAAACCTCTCCGTCCGAGACGCTCGCGTTTTACCGTCTGTGCGGCATGGACGCCGACATGCTGGCCAAACGCAGCACCGACCGCCCGTTCAATTTTGCCGATATCGTCGCCCCGTTGCCAGTGGGTTATACCCGCGTGCAACAAGGCGACACCATCCAGATTGGCGGACGCACATGGGACGTGCATATGGGCAATGGCCACGCGCCCGAACACGCGACGTTCTGGAGCCGGGATGACAATCTGGTGATCGCAGGCGACCAGATATTGTCCTCGATCAGCCCCAATGTCGGCGTCTACCCCACAGAACCCATGGCCGACCCCATCGGCGAATGGCTTGAGGCTTGCGAACGTCTGGCGCTGCTGGCGCGCGCCGATCACCTTGTTTTAGGGGGGCACAAGCTGCCTTTCACCGGTCTGCCTAAACGGATGGAGCAATTGATCGACAACCACCATGGCTGCCTCAAACGTCTGCTTGCCTACATCGACACACCGAAATCTGCATCTGAGTGTTTTGCCCCGCTGTTCAAACGCAAGATCGGAGAGGCCGAATATGGCCTCGCGCTGGTTGAAGCGGTCGCGCATTTAAGCCACCTTTACCAAACCGGTCTTGCCACGCGCAGCTTGCGCGAGGCGGACGGGGCGTGGGTCTATAAAAATAAAGGGTAAGCGATGGACAACAAAATCATGACGTCAGCCGAAGCATTGGAAGGCGCCGCCCTGCCACGCTGTCACGAGGTTCACACCGACCCTACGCGCCCCAAAGCCAGCGACCAGAAAATGCCCGCCGCAATGATGGACAAACCCGCCGCCCAGAAAAGCCCGGCGCAATGGGCCTATGAACGCACAGTGCTTTACCTCAAGAATTTTGAGGAACAACTGGACGCGGATCACGAAATTGCCATGGGGTTTGCCGGTGACAATTCCGGTGTGGTGAAAATCGAAGGCATGGGATATTTCGATCCTGATATCGTGACGTTCTACGGC
>Ga0115564_10000937_pt1 | contig 27880 bp, 28 predicted proteins | sample COGITO_mtgs_1105_7_FD_88680 | JGI IMG/M metagenome (GOLD analysis project Ga0115564, IMG submission 88680) | Pelagic marine microbial communities from North Sea - COGITO_mtgs_110523 | ecosystem: Environmental > Aquatic > Marine > Epipelagic | place: Germany:Helgoland, sampling site Kabeltonne...
CTCAAGCTGCTTAATGGCAAAATTGGCGTATTGAAGCTCAAAGGGATCTGGAGGACCGTCTGAATAACTTTTCGGCATGCCATCCAATACATTATCAATGTCCGCGTGAAGCTTATTCGCCACCTGCTGCGCGGAATTCGGCTCCGTGTTGTGCGTGTCAACCTTGTGCAGGGCGCGGTGGTAATGCGCCTCCGCAATCGCGAGCCTCAGTGCCGCCTCGCGCCGGGGGTCATCCGCGTTTGGCTCCTCCAAAGCGTCTTCGCCGTTATTCAGGATGAGATTAAACCACGCAGTCACCAGATACTCTTCCGGGGGTGCGCTCAGCCCGTGCCTGCGCGCGTTCTGCGATGACACCGCCTTGCCCTCGGCGGTAATCGGTCCCGTGGCGCGCCGCGTCACGGCCTCATTCTCTAGCGACCGCGACGACGTCGATGGGGCGCGACTTCTGGACCTCGCGGTACTCCGCCGAGAGCAGGCGCACGCGCTTCTCAAGGTCGGGCAGCTTCTCTGAGTGGCGCCGATACCCCGCGTTGTTGAGGAGTTGCGCGCTGAGGACCAGGCGCGGGTCGACGCCCAGCGCGATGGCTTGAGCCGTCGCAGTCTCCCGCTCGATGGGGTCATGCGACTTTAAGCCAGCGATAACACTCTCTACTTTCCGCGCGATACCATTCCAATAAATGGGGTCCTCAAAGCCACCCTCACCGCCACCATTTTCCACGAAGGCCTCATAGAGCCGATCGTATTCCTGGTTGCACTCATTCTCTAGTGCCTTCGTCAATTTTATCTTGACTAAATTTTCAGCGCCCTTGGACAGCTCCACATCTGCAGAGACCTTCGCTTGGAGATTTGACCAATTCAAATCCACAAGTTGCTGCGCCAGCAAGAATTCATATTTTGTCATCGGCGCGAGGTCGGTAATCGTAGCCTCCCGGAAGGCCTCGCAGGCGGGGCTGAACTCGCCAATGAGCGCCGGGCGCTCGGGCAGGAGGTCGTGGATGTTCAGTGATCCAAAATCACCCTCGGGAGTGACATTTAATTCGTGTGCCATGTGGCTGCTACTGGCTGTTTTCGTCGAGCAGAGTTTACCACACCGCTAAATATGGAAAAACCGCGAATTGTTTATACTGCAAGTAGTTTGAGGTAGACTATCGGTCACGATTGATCCGGCTTCGACCAGAGGCGCACGCCCGGGCCGGCGCCCGCGTCTCCGATGAATTCAATTCCGGCGGCCTGGAGGGTTTCGCTGATGAGGCGCAGATTTGCGTTTGTTGCCTTTTGCAGTCCATCTTCTGATTCAATACGCCGTAAAGTACGAGAGCTGACTCCGCACTTCTCTGCCATGATCTCAAACGACCATCCTAATGCTGCACGTGCCATTCGCATTTGTTCAACAGTTAAAGTTGACATCACACCCTTTTTGTCCCATTTTCGGCCATATGGACGATTATTTAAATAAGATAGATACGGCATTAAACCGACTTCAAGGTGCATATGCACCTAATACCCTCAAGTCATACTACGCCGACGCGCGCGCATTTGTCGATTGGTGCGGCGAAAGAAATGTCGAGCCGTTCCCAATTAGATCCAAGACGCTATGCGCGTATATCGAGTACCTCCAACAGAACGCTGCCTACAGCTCAATCCGCCGGCTTAAACGCTCGAAGTGTTTGGAGCAAAACCAAGCCGTCGGAATTAACCACTACATTTTCGTCAAAATGATCGCCGCCCAGCCCGACACGCTCGCAGGTACGCGCAACCGCGCGCTACTGTCCCTCGGATACGACTTCCTGGCGCGCCGATCCGAACTCGTCGCCATTCGAAGTGACGACCTAAAGTTCATGCCGGACGGCGCGCTCAAGGGAATGATCAGAAAAAGTAAAACCGACCAATACGGAAGGGGTCGGCTCGTGTTTGGCTCCGAGAGGAGTGCGAAACTGGTCAGGAAGTGGTTGAGGTTAAAGCCACAGGACATTCAGCCCGTCTTCTGCGCAACTAATCACGGAAGGTGCGAGGACCGCGCCATCTGCGATAGAAACGTGAACGACATCATTAAGCGGAGTGTTGTTAGAGTGAAGAGATGCGAGCGGCCGAGCGACTGGGAGGTTTCGGGGCACTCACTGCGCGTGGGCGCCGCTCAGGACTTACTGATTAAGGGGTACGACCTAGCCGCAATCATGCGTGCCGGCGGCTGGTCAGATCCGAGTACCGTCTCGAGGTACTTGCGGTTTTCCCAGCACAATATATGGAAGTAATCAAACTATTTCTCATAGCCACCGGTCTGATGCCAACGCCACGCGTCAGTTATCATGTGTTTCAATGACGACCGTTTCGGTTCCCATCCTAATTCCACCTGAGCCAGTTCAGAGCCAGACACCAATTTTGTACAGTCCCCCTCTCGTCGATCTCCCTCAAAAACCGGCACATGACGATTGGTAACTATACCAGCGTGTTCGATCACTTCGCGCACCGAAAATCCAGTTCCAGTTCCAAGATTGAAAACTTTGTTGGAACCTCCATTTTCAAGCAATTTCAACCCTAGAACATGGGCATCTACGAGATCACAAACATGAACATAATCTCGAATGCATGTGCCATCTGGCGTTTCGTAATCAGATCCAAAAATTGTTATCTTGTCCCGCTTACCATCAATTGCATTTAGTATGAGCGGGATCAGGTGTGTTTCAGGCTGATGAAATTCTCCGACGTTACCCTCAGGATCAGCCCCAGCCACGTTGAAATACCGAAAGATAGTGTATTTTAGACCTGCCGATTTACTGATTTGTTGAAGCATTTCTTCTACTGCTCGCTTGGAAGATCCATATGCATTAACTGGACGCTGTTCGCTAGCTTCCGTCAGAACTATATTGTCATGATCGCCATAAGTTGCGCAAGTCGATGAAAAAATAAGGCGTTCACACCCATACTCGACACAAGCCTGAAACAAATTCAAAGAGCCTAAGAAATTGTTATGCCAATATTTCGCAGGGTAATCGACACTTTCCCCAACTTGGCTTAGTGCCGCAAAGTGCATCACCGCTAGTGGGGAGTATTTTTCGAAGACGATATCTAGATCATTTTTATTTCGTAAGTCACCCCACTCAAATGGACCAAATTTGACAGCATCCCGCCAACCTGTGCTCAAATTATCAATGGTTACTGGCGTATATCCAGCTTTCATAAGTGCCTGGCACGCATGAGACCCAATATACCCAGCGCCGCCTGTCACTAAAATGTTGCGCATTATCTTTAGCTCTCGATTATAAAGATGTGTTGGTCGTAGTTATATACGGTTGATTTAACCCTCTAAAAAAATCTTCAGCTTTTTAATACACAATCTTGAAACATATTCTACTGCCTGTTTTGTATTTGATCCATTATGACTACCTAAAATAATTCTATCAGAAAAGTAATTGAGTTCTTTGTGTGTCTTTGGGGAGTAAGGCTCCACTTCATATACGTCTAAGGCAGCCGAAGATATCAATCCATTCTTTAAACCTGCTATTAATGTCTCTTGTTTCACTAATTGCCCTCTACCTACATTGACCAACTTTATACCCGGTTTCACATGTTGCAAAACTTTTTCATTAAACATGTAGTAAGTGTTCTCATTTAGAGGCGCGGTGAAAATCACTATGTCCACATGCTTAAGCGGATGGGGCCATGAGACTTTTCTGACGCCATTTGGCAAGTCGTTTTGCTTTACATGAGGGTCGTATACACAAACTTCCATGTCGTGCGCCAATAACCTTTTTACTAAATTTCGGCCGATATCCCCGCAACCAACCACTAAAGCTCGTTGACTCCACAACGAGTCGCCTATTGGTTTGCACCAATCTCCAACTTTTACTCGTCTATCAATTTGAAAAGTTTTACGCAGTAACGCTGTTACGTACGAACAAGCCAAATCAGCGACTTCACGTCCAAACACGCCCGGCGTATTTTCAATTGGAATTTGAAGCTCATCAACTGCATTCCAATCTACATTGTCTATTCCAACTCCCCAACGCATACATGCACGCAGTTTACCCTTTTTACCGTTGCTTAAAACCTGTCTCGTAACTGGGTCATCTCCAATGATCCAGCCATCAAAGTCACCAATGATCCTACAAAGATCTTTTTCAGACATTTCTTGAGTAAAATCAGGCACAGTGACGTTAAAACTTGCTTTTTCAAAATCTTTCGAGAATGTGTCCAGCATTCCAATCATAGGTGGACAGGTTAATAATACATCGTACATTTATATCGCTTCCTTTCGTAGCCTAGCGATTGCTTCAGCGAGAACCCAATCCTCTGGCTCATCAATGTCTATCGCCTCTAACTTCGGAATTTCAAAAAGCATTGGATTCATGCCTATTCTCGATTTTGTCCTCGCAAAGCTGGGTTTAGTAAACATATATACGCATGAATTTTCCTCATACCATGGTTCTAAATCTTGGGTCCGGATTAATTTCGACGGATCGTGATTTATTGGTTCAGCATCCACCGTGTAAAATCTCGTTTGATATTTCGTCACACCAAATAAACTATCAGCTGAACCTGAGGCTATCGCAGCTTCAAAATTCTGCAGCCCCATAAGAATAGAAGATTTTTCTAAGAGCGGATTTGTTGTGTGTGTCATGACATAAGTTTCCGCATCAATATGTTGCATATCGTCAGCTATGATGCGGTTCATCGATACTTCGTCACCGCAAATTTCTGGGTGTCGATCACGTATGACGATCCTTTTGTCCTGAAAAATTTCATCACTTTCCAATAAATGTCGCGCATCTGTATTAATTACTACTGTGTCAATCTCGTCCAGGCTTAAAAGGGTTTCTAGGATCCATCGATACAATGGTTTTCCAGCTAATTTCTTAAAATTTTTACCGACAACACGCTCGCTGTTAGCTTTCATAGGAAGCAACGCAACAATTTTTCTCATCTATCTGATCTCCAAAGGGGTCGATAATAAAGCTTACCCATCTATTAATTATTTCCAGAAATAAATATAGTTTTCGCACGGCGAAAACCATATTTAATAATGTTTTTACCAATCATCACCACATAGTTTTTTCTCATGAGTATCATTTGTTTCCAATTCGCTCGCCTCACTTGCTGTGTCCATGTGTCTACAAAACTTTCATCGATTTTGTCTGACTTTACAAAAGTCCCAGTAACCACTTCAATAGCCACATCCGCCCGACCACCCTTATACTTGTGTGATAACAAACCACATGCGCACTCATCACTGCTCTTTAGCTCCGTTAGTGAACGGTATAAGTGACCAGTCGTTCCGCTCGCAACCAACGTATAGGTCCGCCACCATTTATCTATCTCAACATCAAATTTATTTACAGGCTCAAACCCAGCACTGGTGATACCCAAAAGTAAGTTGTCAGGAAAAATCATGTCACGGTATTCGTATTTTTGTGGATGGGCAACATCGCAAGCTGTCACAAACACGCCCTCTTTTTTCATTAAATTCCTGATAATTTTCATCGACAGATGAACACTCAGAGCAGTATCGCTGTTTCTGCCATAATTGGAAAAATGAATTAATGAACAGCCATCGTAAACTACATCAAAAACATTTTTCTCGAATATTCTTTCAATATCCCAAAAATTAGCACAGATACGGTTTAAATTTCCTTCATCATAGTGAAAGCACAATGAATCTGAATAAAAACCTTGTTGATTGGTTGGAAACCATGTTTCACGATCGTTTTTTATATCTATTGAAAACACCTGTCCATACCGTGTAAATATTTGATCGAGTGGGCCTAACCCCCCGCCGATATCAAGCAGTTTTATTGGACTAGTGCTTTGCTTGCAGAACGTTTCGACTTGCAACCAGATGGTACACCATTTGTAAATGGCGTCAAAATTCAAGCTTCCGTAACCATTTTCGACAAAAAAATCAATCTTATCTTGTATCAAACTTAAGTTATTAATGGATGGAAAAGTACTTAATTCATGTGACGCCATTATTCAGTCTCCGAATGATTTTCATTGATATCTTCAAGTCGAACTGGCTCAAACTTTTTTATATCGCGTACAACGGTTTTACCAATAATCTCGTCAAAATACTTGGGCAACAAACCAAAACCGGGGCGGACACTTCGTATGTTCCGTTCCGTGATTACATCACCAGCCCACATATCATCCACAAAATACAATGAACGCCGGAATTGTATATTCCCTTTTTCGCTTGATTTTGTTCCGTAATCTATTTTTCCAAGCGCTTTCCATGCTATCTTTGTATCATTGCAAAGAGACCTAAGCTCTTGAGGTTCCAGAGAAAATATATCGTCTGGGCCACCGCCTGTTCTGTCGAGTGTAAAATGCTTTTCAATGATAGTTGCACCAAGAGATATACTACTTATCGCAGTAGTATTGTCTAATGTGTGATCAGATAACCCTGTCAATACCCCATATCGGCTCATCAGGTCAGGAATCGTTCGTAGGTTATATTCTTCAGGAGAAGCTGGATAGCCACTCACACAATGCAGCAGGGCCAATTCTTTGCAACCACCTTCTCTCGCTACATGCACAGCGGCTTCAATTTCATATTCATCCGCCATACCGGTGGATATAATCATCGGCTTTCCCTTGGTCGCTACATAGCGAATAAGTGGCAAATCAACAACTTCGAACGATGCTATTTTAAAAGCAGGCACTTCTAATTCAACAAGGAAATCAACTGACGTTTGATCAAATGGGGAGCTAAAGACTGTTATTCCAATATTTTTTGCATGTTCGAAAATATGATAGTGCCATTCCCATGGTAAATGTGCTTGTTCATAAAGATCATATAAAGTTCTACCACTCCATAAACCCTCCTTAATTTTAAACTCCTCTCCATCATGGTTCAGTGTGATTGTATCTGGTGTATAAGTTTGCAATTTAACCGCGTCAGCACCTGCCTCTTTGGCCGCATCTAATAATTTCAGTGCAGTTTGCAAAGATCCATTGTGGTTTGCTGAAAGTTCAGCAACAACGTATGGATATTGGTCTATCCCGATTTTTTTTCCTGCTATTGTTATATTCATCTTATATTACCTACATTACCTGAGAAGTATTTTTGATCATACCAGTCATGAATTGACAGTCGAAAAGTAACATAATCTTGATTTTTGTTGAAACTATCTGCTGCTGCCACACCTTTATGGTGCAGTTGGAAACCAAATTTACGGTGAAATTTCATCGATTTTTCATTTGCAAGCAACACACGCCCGAAAATTTCTTGCAGGCGAAGTACATTAAATCCGTAATTTAATATAGATTTACCTAATTTTGTGCCCTGGCCCTTTGTACTTTTTGGATCAACATAAAAACCCCATTCAGCAGCAGTTGAATTATCAATTATCTTAAATTTCGCAAAGCCAAAAGGATTAGCATTTTCAGATACCAAAAGAAGCCTAATGTTAACATCTTTCAATGCTTGATGAAACCAGTTTACATGTTGTTCTTCACTAATAAATTTTGGATTAAACATTTGCCGCCGAATTCGATAATCATTCCTCCAATTATATACTAAAAGTATATCTTGAGTGGTCATTGGGCGTACTTGTACTGAGAAATCATTCATACGCAATCAACTCATGCACTACCTTATTAACTCCGTCTGCGCCAACAATTTTAGAACCCCGGCTAGAATATCGTGTGAGTTTTTCCAATAAATCCTCGCCATTTAAAAAATTTTTCAGATTTCTTTCTAAGTTCTCAGTGTCGTATATTACATATGCAGCATTTTCAAAGTCCATTTTATCGGCGACTCGCATTTGATTATCTGCGGTAACGAGCAATATACTTGGAACCCCTAAGCTGCATCTCTCCCAGGTTGTGCTTCCACCAGCCCCGATAACAAGATCAGAAATAGACATCAGCTCAGCAATATTTGAAACACCAGACAAAACATTAACAGGCATTTCAAGTAGTGAGGCTAACCTTCGCACCTGATTTTCCCACGGAGCATTGACGCCTAACACAACATTCACTTCGAGATTGTTTTTTAATGTGCAACTTTCTAATGCTAACAAAACACGCGATGTTATATTTTCGTTATCCACTCCCCCCATAGTAATCAGAATATTTTGTAGCGAGGGATGAGTCCTCCTAGATAAGCTGAATTCACGCCATTGCGCGAATTCAGGACGCAATAAAGCATATTGGGGGCCTAACAATTGATTGGTATGCTTAGGTACAAGTTTCGCATATGCGCGTGATGATTGCTCTGTGGTTTGATCTAAAATGATATCGCACAATAGCTTTCTATTAGCTAAATCATCGATACACATAATATAATTAGTTTTATCTTGTAAAACTGAGCTCCATCTCTGATCCATCCCATAGTGATCAATCACCAACCAATCTACTTTCTCATCGAAAAGGGAAGCTGATTGCGAGGCATCTAACTCCCAGGGACATTCCAACCAAGTTTCATAACCTAATATGTGCTTTAAACTAATATGTGCTTCCCTCTCCAATCGATCGATGACGGGCAACTCCAAGACCTCAAACCCTTTGTTTCGAATGTAATTGATTAAATTGCCTTTGTGTGGCCGACATATAAACTGCACTGTACAACCGTAGAAACTCAGACCCTCAGCTAGAGTTAAGCACCTCATAACATGGCCTGTACCGATGCATGTAGATGCATCTGTCCGAAAAACTACCCTCATAAGTGTGTTAATTCTCTATGTGATAACCTAAGATCTTGAATAATTTCTCAGCTTGAATCCAATCCTCTTCAGTATCTATGTCTTGTACTCGATATCTCGGTATGAAGAGTGGTGCGGATTTTGGAGATAATATAGGAGCTCCGGAAAGCCAGCCTGATTTTGTCCCCCAATAGAATTGCCCGGCATCGTGATAAGCTTCGGTCAAGTCCTGCGATCTCAAGGCAAAATTCTCTGGTTCGTACATTTCTATTCTTCCGTCGGATCTTAATCTCAAGGCCCTTTGAATTGGGTAATCATATGTTGAAATAGGAAACGCGAAATCAGCTCCTTCTCTTAGTAAAGTCTCATAACCATCTTTGAGATCAGTCTCACGGACAAAAGGTGCAGTTGCATACAAACAACAAATAAAATTTAAGTTAACACCATTTGACAAATGCCAAGAAACTGCATGTTCTATCACCTCCATAGTGGAACTGTGATCGCCTGAAAGCGAAAGAGGCCGCCGAAATGGTACGGATGCACCATAAAATTTAGCAATTTCTGCGATCTCTTCATCATCAGTACTCACTATAATAGAATCGAAAATACCAGCAGATTTAGCTGTTAATATCGACCACGCAATCATAGGCTTTCCGCAAAAATGCTTAATATTTTTTTTAATTATTCTCTTTGAGCCACCTCGGGCTGGTATCACTGCAATTTTCATTTATTTAAGGCACTATAAAGAGCTTCAATGACTCTCGTCTGCGACGCGTAAGTCATCTTTGGAAACAAGGGTATCGAAAGAGCTGATTTATAATACTCTTCTGCATTTGGAAAATCTCCGAATGAAAAATTCATGTTTTGGTAATAAGGTTGTCGGTAGACAGGAATATAGTGCAAATTCACACCTATATCATTTTCGCGCATGAAATTAAAAATTTGCAAATGCGTTCCTGTATGGCTCTCATCTAAATCGACCCTTACAATATACAAGTGGTAGGCCGAATACACTTGATCATCATTTTTTGGTAAGATTAATGCGGTATTTTTGAGTTCGTTAGTATACCTGTCCGCTAGCCTGTTACGTTGCTCAACGAACGCAGACAACCTTTCCAACTGACTTACACCAAGCGCAGCTTGTATGTCGGTCATTCGATAATTGTACCCAAGTTCAATTTGTTCATAGTACCAAGGTCCATCAATTTTTTTTGTCATTTCTTCCGGATTACGCGTAATACCATGGCTCCGAAACAATCTCATTTTGTGAGCAAGATCGCTATCGTTGGTCACTGCCATACCGCCTTCGCCTGTCGTAATTATCTTCACCGGATGAAAACTAAACACTGCGATATCACTAAACCCGCAGCAACCTACTGGATGCTGCCTGTATTGCCCACCGATTGCATGAGACGCATCTTCTAAAACCTTGAAACCATAACGTTTTGCCAACGCTGAAATGCCAATCATATCGCTACTATGGCCTGCTAAATGCACGGGAATAACAACTTTAGGGAGTAGTCCGATCCTTTCTGCCGCTTCTAACTTTCTTTCTAGTGCAGCGACGGACATGTTATAACTCGCGATATCTATATCAACAAAATCAACTGCAGCACCGCAATATAGTGCTGCGTTTGCAGATGCCACAAATGTAATTGGCGTCGACCAAACAATATCACCAGGTCCTACTCCCAAAGCCATTAGCGCTATATGGAGCGCAGATGTTGCACTATTGACAGCCACAGCATGATTAGCCCCGCAGTGCTGAAGCACGCGCTTTTCGAAAATAGGAACCATAGCTCCTTGGGTAAGAAAATCGGATCTCAAAACCTCCACTACAGCTTCGATGTCAGCTTCTGTTAGATCGTGGCTTCCATAGGGTATCAAAATCAAATCTTCCCAATTTTTATTTCATTTTTTGCTAGCCAATGCTTCAAATCATTCTCACTCATCCACTCAGTGTTAGTGTCACTTCTGTAAACAAATCCTTGCTTGACCCTAACACCATTTTTAATTCGCTTAGGCGATGACGACCATTGGTTTATAACAGGTAGTATTTTGTAATGTTGCGGATATTCAAATGTATAATGCCCGTCTTCCTCACCAATCATCTGCTCGTGCAACTTTTCACCAGGACGCACACCAATAATTTCAAGACGACAGTTGGGCGCTATTACTTTAGCCATCTCGACTATATTCATCGATGGTATTTTCTTAACATATATTTCACCACCAACCATGTCCTCGAAAGCATGCAACACCAAGTCTACTCCTTCTTCGAGAGTAATCATGAAACGCGTCATGCGTTTATCTGTAATGGGTAATACCCCAGCATTCATAATTGATCTAAAATATGGTATCACTGACCCTCGAGATCCCATGACATTACCATATCGCACTACTGAGAATTTCGTGCCATGTTCACCGGAATATGCATTTGCGGCAACAAACAATTTATCGGACGTCAGTTTTGTGGCTCCGTATAAATTGATCGGACTACTCGCCTTATCAGTCGAGAGAGCTACTACTCCTTTCACGTTTTTATCAATCGCGGCATCAATTACGTTCATTGCACCATTAACGTTTGTTTTAACGCATTCGAACGGATTATACTCGGCTGTTGGCACGATTTTAGTTGCCGCGGCGTGCACAACGTAATCTACACCGTCGAACGCACGATATAATCTATCACGGTCTCTTACATCACCTATAAAAAATCTTACGCGATCATCATGGCCATAGAGTTTAGCCATTTCCCACTGCTTCATTTCATCACGTGAGAAAATTATAATACGCTTTGGATGGAACTTCTCAAGGATAGTGTCCGTGAATTGATGACCAAAGGATCCCGTACCGCCAGTTACAAGGACGTTCGAACCATTTATAAAATTCATATATGTAACTCTTTCTCAAACATGCAAAATTGTTTAACACTCGTTGATGACATGTCGTTTAAGGAGCTCCAATTAATCGCTTGCCATACTTCACGGGGGGTGTCTATGGAAGTAAAATGACATTCTTGTTCTTTCATCCCAAAAACGTGTTCAGAGAGCCATTGAGCACCTGTTTTAGTGATGTCTAGCCATTGGTAAAATGTGTCTAAGTTCCAGGTTTTCGATAGGTATTCGTCATAAACTCGAAGAGCATTATCTCTACTAATCCTTCTAAATCTCACCTCTCGGTTCAACTGGTCACGAACTTTCAGATATCCATGTTTCTTCAGCCTCAATAAATCATGCAACTCATAATATACCGAAGAACCGACGCGCTGAAACGGATCGAAAGTTCTTGTTTGCTTTTCCGAAACAAATCCTAGCTGTTTAACATTAACATTTTGCAATCCCGGATCCCAATTCATATAGTCACTTAAATATAAGCCTACCACCCCTGAAGATTTGTGATGCTCTGGGTAACAATAACTTTCCAAATCATCCAATCCCTGCAAGCTACCAGAACCCAAGAAATCTTCTATAGCTGTTCGCTGGAAGTCAAAATTAAAATGGTACCAGAAACTTTTCTTTGCTTCATCAAAATGCGAGAAATTCCCTGTATACTCACAAGGTTGATTTATGGGCATTACGATGTATTTCACCTTTTTTTCAAGAGCCAGCTTTAAACTGTAGGAATGCAATAAATACTGATACGGAAGGTAAATGTCTCGCTTTCTTACCAAAGACCGTTTTACTAGGCTTTGATAATACACAAAGTTTGGTGACATAATTACAGAGTCAACATCAAAAAAGTCAATTAAGTTCTGTAAATTGTGCCAGCCTATGTCAGAATAAAAATAATTATTTATTGCAAGGATAAGAGGATTTATTCCATTATCTAAACACAATTTTACAGTCACATAATCGTCGGCGTCTCCAAAAACTGGCACTACTGCATGATAACCAGTGGGGCTACGTTTTGACCTAATCATATCAAAAATTTGGCTAGATCTATCAAAGTTAGGGTCATCTCGCTCATCATGGGTTATACAGCCAAGACATACGTCGCCTAAAAAACCTACCCGGAAAGGTTGTGCTGCATCATTTAAACAACGTTCACAGATTTTCATAGGAACGGCAGTCCAAAATCTTGATGTAATATTGAGTTGTCTACTACTACGGCGCTAATATTTGCTTTTTTAGCCCTACGAATGTCTGAAATATTAATTCCCCCACAGATAGACAAATATTTATTATTTACAGGGATTGACTCAAGCAATCCCCAATTGAAACCTTTAGTAGTGCCATCTTTTTGTACATCATATATCACTACATCTGCACTTAATTCTTCGATACTGGCCCAATCAACCGTTTGCAAATCCAACCAATTTCTAGATCTGGTACAAAAAGCTTGTATGGTATCTCTAACCTCTTTAACCGGAAGTACTGCAACAATAGATTGCCTGCCATACAGATTCATGACTCTTTTAATTATTTCAAGATCACCGGTTAAGAAATTTGTAGAGAAATGAAAACGTTCTACGAAATTATATTCGCTAGTATAGTCCAATAGTTTGTCATCTACACCACCACCAAAACATACCGGCGTATTACACGGCGTGTCTAACAATTTATAATTTTCGATAGTAGTTGCAAAATCTCTATTCAAATTCGTTATAATGATTTCATCAACACAATATTCCGATAATGTTCTTAGAGTTGAGCAAACGTCTGCAACTGGACGATATAAAAGCCAATCGTGTGATTGTGTCACAAAGCCATCTTTTAAACAAATACCCGCCGATACTCTCATAACGCAAACTCATTAATAAATATCTGTCCAAATTTTTGGCTTTTCTCAGGGTGGAACTGCAGTCCCATAATTTGGCTGTCTAAAGTCATCACTGTATAATCCAAAATAGTTAAATTAGAAGAGTCTGCTTCACTAATTACTTTATATGTATGGTTGTAATAAACTCTACCTGCAAGTTTTTTACGATGCTTCAGACTTTTAAACCAGCTAGTACGTTTAAAGGTAGTCGGAATTTCTATGTCTTTCCAACCGGTAAAACCTTTGCCACCCATATTTCTAACAGTTCCTTTGAGTATCCCAAGGCCCTCGGTATCTGCTTCTTCTAAATATTCAAAGAGTAATTGATACCCAAGACAAATAGCAATTATTTTTCCTCCCGCCGTATGGTGATCTGTTATTGCTTGCCGCCAACCATCTTGATTTATTGTCTTCAACGCATGTACGGCCGATCCCACGCCTGGCAAGATTATCACATCATCGCAATTGAAAATTGAACGATTCTGTATTTCAAATGGCACGTTTGAAGTATTACACCAATTTGCCAATGAACTTATATTGCCGTAGCCTAGGTCTAAAATTTTAAACAATATTCATACCTATTTCAAATTTTCGTATTGGCCGCCTAAGTGGAGCATTCGCAAGTTCGAAAAGGTCTCTATTAACAAAGTTTGAAAGAGTTTCCCAAAATTTGTGCACTGATATACCTATATATTTACAGTACCTTTCAATAATTTCGTCGTCACAAACTCCATCATATTTCTTTACAATTTCTATTGCTTTACACCTTGTAATTTCACCATTGCGTATCATTTCGTTTACTTGGTCAGTAGCCCTTCCGAAACCAAATTTGTAATATTTTATCATCATATTTATATTGGTAAATTCCTCATCAAGCATTGAAGCCTCGGAAAGATCACCTGTCAGTTCTTTTTCCCCTGGACGGAGAGCTAAGCCACCTAAGGCACCGAGTTCGCTATTAGTTTTATTTGACCAATCATTCCAGACGGCTCCCAGATAAATAATTTGTATTTTATTTTTTGTAAAGTCATCATAATCTGGGTATATGTACTGGTTTTTTTTATAACCAAAAGCATCCAACCAGTCTACCCCACCTTCCTGCAGAGTATTTAAGTTCCTGAGGTTATTTCCATCAAAAGGATTAGTGGCACCTGAAGCGCTATCCCCAACTTGCAAAGCAGGGTTTTCGCCCCAAAAGATCAGTTTAATTTTCTTATCAATTGCGATCCTCGGAACAGTTGCGAATAATGCCATTTCGGTTGATTTACAAACGTTTCCAAACTTAAGAAATGTCAGCTTGGACAACTCTCGCGATGTTTGTGGCGCCGGTACAGCTGAAATTATATCAAAACCTTCCCTCATCAAATTAGCTATATTATGTGCTCCGATTTCTGAAGTTTGTCTGGGGGGATATGACACATGCACTAATACAGGCCTCATTTTAAGGCGATCACGAACCCACAGCGCTTGGCGTGTGCTATCTTTTCCACCCGACACTCCCACGACACAGTTATATTTCGAATTTGAGCGGGTCGATGCCTGATGTTTTTTTATCATATCATTTAGAGCATACATCATATTTTTATGATTTAAGAAGTTCGGCTTCTGACTGAACTTGCAAGCTATGCAAATACCATCGATAAATTTCGCATTAGGCCTTAAATTTGTGGCCAAGCATAAATTACAATACTGAAGTTTCATCAAAATTATCACAATACTTTTTGATTGCTTGCAGCGTGTATCTATCAGACACTCGCCATCTATTTTTTAGGTCGCAATATGCGCTTATACCAAATAAAATATTTGAGTAGACCAAAGCGCTCGAATGATCACCTACAATAATTCCGTAGCCATATTTATGCACAGCCTCTTCTGCAGTCAGGAAATCTAAATCTTCTGGAGAAACTTTTTCTGTTATTTTTAAGTCTGCGAATCTGGGGTGGGGTTTAAAAGTCAACATTGGAAACTTACCCACCCATCGATCTACATCAGTGAAATCTATTGGCAAACAAAGCGTTCTCTCTTTACTCACCGCAGCTCCTGATCCATGCATAAGATGAAATAGGCGTAAAATTTCACATTTTAATCCAACGTTGATACTTAAATCATTCTTTAATAATCGTTTTCGCTGGCTCACTCGCAACGAATTCAACAAGTAAAAAACTGGTACCGCGAGGAGCTTCCGAACTGCAAGAAGTGGCCAACCTTGCCGCAACAAATACCGGAGATTATGCCACAACGCTTCGTAACTACCGAGTCCTTCCTCTGTATTTACAACTTTTATACCAATATTGCTCAACAATAACTTTAAGTAAATCCTATAGGGAAAAGTCGATGCGCTATAAATTCGCTGTATACTTTTGCTTCCAATAGCCATCTGTAACTCCGCTAGCTCATTAACGAAGCTGACTTTAATGCCAAGTTTTTTAAGCGCATGCTCAAATAAACTTAGATTCGTTATTTTCCCGTTTGCGGGTTCAGCCAATATGAAGACTTGTTCAATATCTGTATGACCAAAATCTTCTAATGCGCATGCGATCGCAAATAGCGCTTGCGTTCTGCTAAAAACGTGAACGACAATATTACACATTCATGAATTCCCACAATTTCCTCCTAAGTTTTCGCATTTTTTTAAATATTGTGATAAAAACTCCCAAAGTATTGAAGTGCTTTGTTAAAGCCAACTGATCTTCTCTATAACTCCGAAATTGAGTTAACAAATCAGTACTAATACCTCCGATTTTAAAATTTACAGAAGTAAAATCAAGATACCGAAATCTCACTTGGCCATAACAACTCATTCTCAAAAACCACTCGTAATCCCCAGCTATTCTATATCTCTCATCAAACTTATTTCTTATCAAAATATCCCGTCGAACAAGGTATGATGGATGAGGAGGAAGCCAACCTAATAATACTTTCTGAACTGAAAAATTTCCAGAACGGTGTAAAAAATTCTTTCCACATCCTCTCACATAATTAATATTGGAGTAATAGACATCTGTCGCGCCATCTAGTGACCCTACATACTTATTCAAAACATCATTATCCGAAAAGCAATCGTCCGTATTTAAGTTTATGACAAATTCACCCTCTGCTTTTTCATTTCCATAATTAATTGCGGCATATATCCCAGGCTTCTCACAAATCAATAGCTTAACCCTATCATCACTGACTTCTTTAATTATCTTGAACGTATCATCTGTTGAGCCACCATCAATAATTAACAGCTCCCAATCCTGAAAAGATTGATTCAACACACTATTGATGGCAACACTAATATGTTTCGCTGCATTCAATGAAGGCATGGTAACTGTAATTAGCATATTACAGTTTGTACCCGTATAGCTCAACCACAGCTTGCTTCCAATGACACCTGTTCTCTTTACAAAACTTTTTAATCGTTAATAATTTGTAATCTACCATCGTTCGATACCAAAATCCCTGCAAAAAATGAAAAAAGAAGCCTTGACTCCGATCTAAAAATCCCGCGCAAATAAAATAACGATATATCCAATACATTAAAGAGCGTAGTCCAATAGGCATACGATTATAAATTTTTACTTTTATAAACCTCTTAACAAAATTTGATCCATGGTTTAAATCAGGTTCTGATCCCTTATTTTCTCTACTGTTTAAAATATCGATACACTCACGCTCAGCATACCATAAGTGCTTATTTATCCACCAATCGATTGGTTTGTCGCTATCGTCAATTAATTCGCCTGCAAGATAACCAACTTTACCTTCAACAATAATATGCTCATCCATCCATTTTTCCTCACAAGCACCCAAATCAGCGTTAAACAATCGGATCACTTTTACGGGAAACACACCCCCGTGCCTCATTATCCGGCCTGCAAATTTAATATATCGCTCGATATAATAGCCCGCACACAAAGATTTTTCATGCTTTAAGCGCTGGATACTTTTATTCAATGTGAAATCGACATACTCGTCAGCATCAATTCGTAGAATAAATTCAGCGTTATGCTTCTTAGCTATTGAAATTCCATAATTGAATTGCTTCGAATAGTTAATCCAATCATTACTTTCAATTATACAGTTAAATCTCTTCGCTATTTCAATTGTTCTATCGCTTGATCCACTATCTATTACAATTATTTTGTCAACAGTCTCACTAATGCTGGACAAACATCTTTCTAAGTGAATTTCCTCGTTAAGGGTAAGTATTACAGCGACGATCAATTCCAAGCCCTCTCACTAAAAATAATGAAAATAATATACCGAAAGTCAGCGACTTAAAAGTTGGCTGCAGATACATAGACGGGATCATTGCAAGCGAAACGCTGGTATATGTGTCTATTCGCTTATGCAATATTGCATTCAATAATTTTCCGCACAAAATATATATATGTAACATGAGCACTGCAGTAGCGATGAACAGTCCTACGATGCCAAATTTCAATAAATTGTATGTTATAAAATTGTGCGTATATCGGATATACTCGGCATATACAGGATTATAAAACGTTCCACCAAATCCGACCCCCAGTAATAACGTATCTAACTCTGCAGTGACATATTCTATAACGGCTAGGGCTTCAACGTCCTTATTATTAAGGCCGGAATCATAAAACTTTTGAATTATTAATTCAAAAATCCATACGTTCATGTAAATGCAATATATAAAAAAACAATTTATAATCAAAATCAAAACATTTGATCTTACGTGGCACCAAATTAGAATTAACGTATAAAATATTGTAATGCCGAGCGCTGCGCGAATACCCATCAAAAGAAACGCAAGAGTTATCAGAAGGGAAATCATCAAAAAAACTGTAGTTAATAATAGTTGTCCTTTTTTCAAACACCAGAACATCCTATTTATACTGAATAACGCTGCAAATAAGCACGCTGGATCTTGCATCAAATAGTGCTTATCGTTAAAAAATTTTCCGCCAATATCTACTAGCTGCATATCTATAGAAAAAATATATCTGAGTGAGAAGGCAATTCCAACAAACAACATACCGTACATAATAATAATAATATTATTCTCTTCGTCTAAAGCTGCAATCAATATAATGGTGAAAAAGAATAGAAATGGTATCAGGTCTCTAGCCAAATAGGAAAATTCTACATCATTTTTCATACTCCCAATAATTCCCAAAAATATTAATAGCAACAAAACGGAGCAAACATAATATACTTGGTTGTTCATTAATCTATCTAAAAGAAAATAGGGAGTGGCTAACAATATAAATAGCGCAGCCTCCGCACTACTGAAAGCGGAAGGGGTGGTCTCACTAAATAACCCAAGGATAATTAATGCAAAGGTAATGAGACCACTAGATAATCTGCTGCGACTAATGAACATCGATAACGTTTCGAATATTTTCAATAGCGTTCTGTTTGAATAATTTATCGACGCTCTTTTTCTGTTCGATCCCCAACTTTCTTACGTTTGATTTGACCAGCAACCTGTCCGAAACTCCCTCGAATGTTAGTCTCTGAATTATCCCAAGATCGATCAGCTCATGCACAACGGTATTATAATCAACCATGTAATGATATGGTTTGGAATCCAGATTTTCCAAATCATAACATGTAAAATCAAAGGTAGGTATAGCCCTAGCGGCAAAGAGAACAGGGGCACTACTATAGACAGAAAAAACCGCACAATATTCGTGAGTCAAATTACTTATATCTACGGCAGCTTCAGATATATTCGCATTACCATACATTGCGCGCCATTTATAAACTGTCAAATCCCGCGGATGATGTTTTATATCAATTGAATAACCCGCTTGCTCGCACATTTTTATTAATTTTTGAAATGTTTCAAGCGTCTCTTGCTCTTTCATGGAAAAAGTGTCTTCAAAGCGTCTTGTCAAAAATAAAACTCTGTTGTGCAGCTTACTATCACCCAGATCGCGAAACATATCCAACGTCGGTGAGCCAACTACTTTAATTTTTTCCGAATATATCGAAAACGCGTTATTTAAATGTGTATTCTCAAGGAATATATCACATTGGATTTTATTCACTTCGGGCTTTGGAGTTTTTGCATTATTTGTCATAATTGCCGTTGAATGCGGAAAAATCACGACTTTCGCACTCTTGTTTTTTTGTCGAACTCTTTGGTAGAAGGCTTTGTTTTTTAAGTTATAGTCTAGGTAAGTAAAATCGTAGTCATATCGAACTTTTTGCCAAATCAACCTGGCAATTAAACTAGATAAATGTTTATTTAAACGAAGATTCCAGGTTCGGTTTTTAATGATTTTGGAAAATATTCGCTCAACAGCAAATTCAAGTTTACTTAATATCAGAGTGACTGGTGTCATTGATATTAACCTTATATTTTTTTGTGAAAAATAATCTGAAAAAATCACTTGAATTTTAGAGCGACTAAACCGAGGTAAATTTAGGTAAATTTCGATCTCATTTTCTTTTTGACACAATGAACTTAGGTATGGAGCAATCCAATCCAGTTCACCGGTGGAATCATTAATAAAGATAAAATGTTTAATTACCATTTGATTGCTTGCCAATATGTATAATGTTTACATCACTTGCGTTAATTTTTCGATGTGAAGTGACTAAAATAGCTGTTTCCGGATAATTTTTTTGTAACCGCAAAAATATTTCCTTTTCTAGTTCTGCCTCTATTCCAGAAGTGCCTTCATCAAGTAACAATAATTGTGGTTTATCGTATAATGCTCGAGCCAACGCAACACGTTGAATTTGCCCACCCGACAAACCTTGATCATTATTTACAATTGGGGTGCACAGTTTTAACCCCGTTTGATTAATAATGTCATCAATTAAGCAGGTTTCTATTGCGAGATTAAGTTTATGGTCATAGCTTCGGCGATCAGCCGTAAAATTTAATGTAATATTTTGGTATAAATCTCCGTGTAGTAAAATGGAATCCTGTTGGCAATAACCTATAATAAACGTTTTTCTGGCATTCTTGTTATCTTCGGTCTCAATTTCGATCAGATCATGTTTAATCAACATTTTAAATAAATTTGACTTCCCCACTCCTGATTTACCAGTAAGGTGTGTCAAGGTTCTCGGTCTCAATTCTATTTGATCATCGTGTACCTGATATGTATCCTCGAAAAATTTATTTATATCTTTTATCCGCAACTTTGTTATGTCTCCGCAAACAATTATGGGATCATTTTGATGCGTTTCGGTTGCAATAATGTGAGAATAGCGTTTAATAGGATCTTTAGAAAAAAACAAACCCGTAAAATTTTGGTATCCCATTTGAAGTGATGGGAGAACCCGCGCTGCAGCGACAGATAGCGTAGTGACCGCGGGCACTATCACGTCAGTTTGCAATCCTAAAAAAAACGAAATCGATAACACACCCCCAACTGTTGCTAAGCCTAAAAATTCAATCAAGATCTTCGGACCAGATGCGAAAAAAGAGCTCAGCGCTAGTGTATTACTTATATCTTTGTTATAGGTATTATATCTACCGTTCACGCCTTTGGAACTATCAGAAAGGTAAAAGTTTTCCTTTGAGCGTAGTACTGTATCAATGAAAGAGGTTCTTTCCAATGAAGACTTCATCCTGGAATGGCCTGCGCTAATAAGTCTTTTTTTGGTAAAAAATAGAATTAATATGTAACAAATTAAGCCAACCAGAAATGCCATTGGTCCGGCAACCGGATACAAGTGAAAAATCGATATACAAACCGCTACACTGGTAGAAAGTGCTAATGATAAATTAAACAAAGGAATAAAGAAGTAACCGATTAAATTATCTAGTTCGGTTGTGAGTAAGCTTAATTCTTGACCATTACGTAAGTTGAAATTTTGTGTTAGAAAGGATGACAATAATCCTTCACCAATCTTCACACGTATGTGTTGTGCGCTGTAATTTAATATCACTAAACTTATTATTTTTAAACAGGTAGTAGCGGTAATTGCAAAAAGAAATGCAAAAATACCTGACTTCGTCACCGCATCTTCTGAGTTACCAAAAGTCATTAATAGTGAATGCACTTGATTCAGAAAGAAAAATTCAGCAATTGCTGCTAATATAAAGAACAACAAGCAAAGCAGGTATGTTTTAATTAGTAAATTTTCACCTATGAATTTATTACAGTTTACAAAAAATTGGAAAATAGGTTTCATTATCAAAAAAGCTTTTTTGACCACGTTTCAGGTGTATTAGCATTATTTATCTCAATTGGGAGATGATAATCGAAATCTTTTGTGCCATTTTCAGCTATGTAATTTATCATACTCCTGAGGCATGCGTCTAATTCTATCTTAGTTTGATATCCAAACGTTTTGCGAATTTTATTTGAAGAACAAGTTGCATATTTCACTTCTTGGGGGCGCCCGCGCATATAAATGGGGTCCAGCCCAAAATTAAGCTGTTTCGCTATTTTTGAAGCAAGCTCATTGATAGTACAGGGATGCTCATCAGGGCCTATGTTAAACACCTGGGAAGATGGATAATCTGCATACGCAAACATTGCTAAACACTCGATCACATCCTCAATTGCTGAAAAACATCTTAGTTGTGTGCCATCGCCGTAAATAACAGGTTGTCGCCCTTGCATCATCAAATTCATCATAATACTCGCAACATTCCTGAACGGATCATCATATTTCTGTCTTGGGCCAATAATGTTATGTGGAACAGCAATTGTCAGATGTATATTATGAACTTCTGCGAGGTTTTGTAACATGAGTTCCGTAGCATACTTTGAGATTCCGTAAGGGTCCTGCGGTTTACATATCATATCCTCAGTGAACGGTTGGGTTGTTTGCGTTCCATATCGCGCCATGGACGAACAATGCACAAACCTCGGAACGCCAGAACGTATAGCGGCAGTCATCATGTTTGTAGCAATTTGGATCGTATTATAATTAATTAAAGACGGTGAGAATACAGATAAACCTTCATATGCTGTGCATGCAGTGTGATAAACTACATCTATGTCTTCAGTAAGCTCGGTTAACCGCTCGATATCGTCCATACCTTCGTGGTAAAAGTTCGCAGCTAATGGTACGTTTGATTGATAACCGCCTATTAGGCTATCAATCCCGCTAACCTCCCAACCCATTTTTAAAAAATGGTCTGCCACATGCGAGCCCAAAAAACCCGCTATACCTGTAATAAAAACTTTCATTCGACAGCACCATTTCCTTGTTTTATTCCAATACGGTAAAATTTACCTGGATCATGTTCTTCAACGTTTAAGATATTACGGAAGTCAAAAATGAAAGGTTCTTTTTCGGTTTCCACCAACCGAACATTACCAAATTCCTTCCATTCGGTTAAAACCAGAATAATATCGGCATCCTGCAAAGCTTCAGAACTAGATTGCGCAAACTTACAACCTGGAAAAAGCGAGTGATGGCTTCCTTTAATAAATGCGGGATCGTATATCGTTATGTCGCAATTATTTGAAAGTAAAAGAGGAATAATCTCAAGACTGTAAGCTTCGCGTAGGTCATCAGTATCAGCTTTAAAGGCAACTCCAAGGATTGCAACTTTGCGCCCATCACGTTTAATGCGATCAAGTATTAGATTACTTAACCTAGATCGCACTCGTTCATTTGCTGATATAACACTGCTCAAAATAGACAATTCAACATTATGATCTTGTGCGATTTCATAAAGTGCTTTTGTGTCCTTTGGAAAACACGACCCCCCATAACCCGGACCCACTTTCAAAAATGCGCTACCGATACGTTTGTCTGCTCCAACGGCGCTTGCAACCTGATCTATGTTTGCTTCCACTTTTTCACTCAAATGCGCGATTTCATTCATAAACGTGAGCTTCGTAGCCAACAAAGAATTAGCGGTGTACTTGACCAATTCTGCCGTAGCTGGGTCGGTGCATATGAATTGCGCTTCACTTAGCGCAAGCCCTCGGTAAATTTTTGATGCAACATTAAACATTTCATCACAACTTGCGCCAATTACCAATCTGTCTGGCTCAAAAAAATCATTGATTGCATTTCCCTCTCGTAAAAATTCGGGGTTTGAGCCAATCAAAAAAGATCCAGAAACGCTCTTGCGTTCAAGGACTTTGGTAATTTCCTGATTCGTGCCCACTGGCACCGTTGATTTGATGAAAACCGGCACCCGTTTTTTCAATAAGTGTCCTGTTCGGACGCAAAGGTCTGCCAACTCATCAAAGACTATTTTTATTTGCTGCATGCTGGCTCGGCCGGTTGCTGGGTCTTCGGGCGTACCCACGCACACAAACAACGCATCCATGTTGTGCAATTCATGTAGGCAAGCCTCAAATATCAGACGCGAGGCATTCCGTTCCATAAGTCTTTCTAAATCGGGTTCGTAAAAAGTAGCCTTACCTGAGCGCAAAATCTTCAGTTTATTTGAATTACTCTCAATTATTTTGACATGGTGACCCAAATCCGCGAGACACACTCCAGTCACTAATCCAACATACCCAGCTCCATAAATACATATTTTCATTTACTCACTCTCAAAAAACTTATTAAGATCAGATAGGTAACCGACAACCAAACCACATGAAACTGCACACAACATTTTGATAGCATCCAATACGTTTCCTTTCTTTAAGTAAGATAGCGCCATTTTTACCGATGATCCGACGTTAGAACGGATTTCCAATAATTGCTGATCTCTTGTTTGTTTAGATCGATAATGCCTTACAAATAAGCAGATGTTTCGAGTTCTCAAAAATACAAATTTAAACTTAAACTTTGAACTTGTTGCACCACAGTAGTGCTTGAAACTACAAGCAGATGAAAATCCAAACTTAAAACCCTTAGCGGATAAACGCTTGAGCAAGTCTAAATCTTCCATGTAGATTATCAGATGTTCATTAAACCCATGAACCGCTTGCAGCGCCAACTTAGAAATAACATAACCCTCCGAGGGCACTACCATGTTAAAACCAAAACGAACGCTCCCGCTCTCGTCACGCAAAACACGTCCGCTGTAATCATAACATCTCGAACCTACTATACCTATGCCTACATCACGATTAAATTCTTCGAGTACAGCGTCAAAATAGTTACGCGTGAAGTCTTTGGTATCATTATTAACAAGAAATACGTAGTCTGCACCCCTACTCAATGCGATATCAATACCACGGTTAAAACTCTTACAGTATACTAAGTTTTTTTCATTCCGCCTTAAAATCACACCAGGGTATTTATTCACGATTGCACTAATTTGATTTGTTTTTGAAAAATCATCAATTACGATAATTTCATGGTTGCAATAGTCTATTTTTCTCAACGCATCTAAACATATATCAGTAAATTCCTCGTTATTATAATTAAGTATAACAGTAATAAATTTTGGCTTAGGTTCCAATCGTTGGGACCTCCAATTTTCGACTATCTTCATACGTCCAAACCTTCATGCTTTATTTTTATTGGGTCTATTGAAAGTTGAGGGTGAAAATACTCATATTTATTCATTTTAACTTTTCGCCTAACAATTCTTCCGCCTAAATAACTTCCATAATATTGGTTAGCTCTATAAAAAATAATTTCAGAAAATTTATACAAAAATAGTCTTGAACGCAGCGAACCGATATCTTTAATTATTGAGAACAAGATCAACCATATCATATCCACAACATCAATTGTAAGTGATGAATCGATTTGACGTAACGCGATTGCTTCTCTTTCAAATCTTTTTCTTACCGCATACCAAGTTTCCTCATGGATATGTTCCACTATACTATCAGCAACGTAAGCTATTTGATAACCGTGTTTCACAAGTCTACGGGCTAATTCCATGTCTTCCAATCCTGTGACGGATTCATTGAACTCATTTTTTTTCCAAACTGTCCGCAGAAGTGCTGCATTTGCATTATTACAAAAGAAACCAACCTGCGGTATCGAACTATTTGGTGGATAATATTTTGAGAAGACTTTTCCTTCGGATATTTTACTTACCGATTCACGTGCAATTTGTCTACCATAAGTGTAAACAGCCTGATGACTTATCAATGGTGCAATCAATTTTTCCAGCCAATATTCGTTAGTTGGAATACAATGTGCGGATAAAAATATTAAAATTTCTCCAACACTACATTTGCAACCTAAATTAAGTGATTTTCCAAAGCTAAAGTCGGCCATAGCAATATGCGTAATTTTGCAATTGAATTTCTTCGCTATATTCAACGTGGAATCGGTAGATCCGCTGTCAACAATTATGACCTCAATTTTATGATTAGTTATTTGCTTCTCGATAGCTTTTAAACAATCAGGTAAATATTTTTGTTCGTTTAGAGTTCTGATTATTATCGATATCATATTACTTAATTGATCCCTTTGAAATATCCGTCAAAAAATGTTGATAAGTCATTAGTATGCCTTTTCTCAAAGATGTTCTGGTTTTAAACTTCAATTTTTTTAATATACTATCACTAATAAGTTTTCGCATTGCTCCATCTAATCTAGATGTGTCAAAATTTATTTTACCTTCAAATCCCACAACAGATTTTATGATCTCTGCTATTTCTTCTATTGAAACATCTTTACCCGATCCAATATTGATATGTGATTGCATCGGGCGAGTGTGCAAATCATATGTCTTTTTGGGCAAACTATGAATTAAAATGCTTGCCTCAGCCATATCATGCACATACAAAAATTCACGTTTTGGCCTTCCCGAACCCCACACCACGACTTCGTCGTGCTTGTTCTCTTTCGCTTCGTGGAATCGTCTGATGAGAGCTGGGACAACGTGACTATTCTCTGGATGATAATTATCTCCAGGTCCATACAGGTTTGTCGGCATTACAGAACGATAATCTCTGCCATATTGTCGGTTGTAGCTTTCGCACATCTTGACGCCTGCAATCTTCGCAATCGCATAGGGTTCATTAGTAGGCTCTAGTACACCCGTCAGAAGGGCGTCTTCTTTCATCGGTTGTTCTACTTCACGTGGGTAAATACAGGACGAACCAAGGAAGAGCAGTTTTTGTACATCGTTTATGTGCGCAGTGTGGATGACGTTGTTTTGTATCTGAAGGTTCTGATAAATAAACTCCGCAGGGTAGGTATTATTCGCGTGGATGCCTCCCACCTTAGCCGCTGCAAGAATAACTTCATCAGGCTTTTCTGAATGCATAAACGCATGAACGGCGTGCTGATCACAAAGATCTAACTCATCGCGTGTGCGTGTAATGATTTCAACATCCGCCTGCTTCTGTAGTTGTTGACAAATAGCGCTGCCAACCATTCCCCTGTGACCCGCAACAAAGATCTTTTTCATCACCTAGCCTCAGTTTTCGATCGACACAGGAAGTTCAAGATCATGCTCTTTTAGAAGTACTAAGCGCTGTGCCGCCTTATGGTCCTTTGCAACCATTTCTTTACACATTTCTTGTGCAGTGATCTCTGGCTCCCACCCCAGTTCAGCTTTCGCCTTAGATGGGTCGCCCAGAAGTGTATCAACTTCTGCAGGCCTGAAGTAGCGCGGATCAATTCTAACAATTTCCTGTCCCACTGAGATCTTCGGTGCAAGATCGCCTGAGATGCCAGTTACCACACCAACCTCATCTAAACCTGTCCCTTTGAACTCTATATCAATCCCAAGTGCATTCGCTGACCAAGTAATAAATTCTCGCACCGAGTATTGCTTACCCGTCGCGATGACATAATCTTTGGCTTCATCCTGCTGAAGCATCATCCACTGCATGCGCACATAATCCTTCGCGTGTCCCCAATCACGTAATGCATCAATGTTCCCCATATGCAGGCAGCTTTCTAGCCCAAGCGCAATGTTGGCTAAGCCACGTGTGATTTTGCGCGTAACAAAGGTTTCTCCGCGGCGGGGGCTTTCATGATTAAACAATATGCCATTACAGGCATACATGCCGTATGCCTCTCGATAGTTTACGCAAATCCAATATGAGTAAAGCTTCGCGACCGCATAGGGAGAGCGTGGATAAAACGGTGTTGTCTCTTTCTGCGGTGTTTCTTGTACCAAACCATAAAGCTCTGATGTGGAAGCTTGATAGAACTTTGTTTTCTGCTCCAAGCCCAAAAAGCGAATGGCCTCAAGCATACGCAACGTGCCAACGCCATCTACATCTGCAGTGTATTCAGGGCTTTCAAAACTTACAGCAACGTGAGACTGGGCACCCAGGTTATAGACCTCATCAGGCTCAAGATCGCGAAGGATACGCGTTAAGTTTGAAGTGTCTGACAAATCACCGTAGTGAAGTTTAAAGCGGCTATTTTCTACATGTGGATCTTGGTAAATATGATCTATGCGCTGTGTATTAAAAAGAGACGACCGTCGCTTGATACCATGTACTTCATAGCCTTTCTCAAGCAAAAATTCCGCAAGATAAGAGCCATCTTGGCCAGTAATGCCTGTGATTAATGCGCGCTTCATTTTATGTCTCTTCTAATTACGATCGTATACATCTTCGTATCGAATAATGTCGTCCTCGCCAAGGTATGTCCCAATTTGCACTTCGATTAAAACCATTGGCAGCTTACCTGGGTTTGTCATGCGGTGCTTA
>Ga0115564_10000942_pt1 | contig 27801 bp, 28 predicted proteins | sample COGITO_mtgs_1105_7_FD_88680 | JGI IMG/M metagenome (GOLD analysis project Ga0115564, IMG submission 88680) | Pelagic marine microbial communities from North Sea - COGITO_mtgs_110523 | ecosystem: Environmental > Aquatic > Marine > Epipelagic | place: Germany:Helgoland, sampling site Kabeltonne...
CATCGCGGCATCCTCGAAGGGGCCAAATGTAGCCAGCCGATGAACGATGAAGTCATTTAGGACCTGCTGGGTTTCGGCGTAGGTGGCAGCGAAAAGCCTTGGCCCATCCTCGCCAACGAACTCCACCTCTCCACTGGATACCCACGAGTCCAGACGATGACGAACCTCGTCATCGATGGAGTCCTCGGTGGGCCACCACGGCTGCGCTAAGCCAAGGGTCTGCTGTTTACGAGGCGGGGGCTGGCGATTATCGGCATCGAAGTTCCACTGCCCGAGAACGGGTTTTCCGTCCTCCATCAAAACCCCGGTCCGTGCCCGCGTGTTTCGGTAGAAGTCCTCCTGCAGTAGACGCTTGCGTCCCCGCGTCTGAGCCCAATGAGCGAACTCCTGTTCGCTGGAAACGAATCCTCGGGCATCCAACACCTCAACACCGAGTCGCTGGACAAGGCGTCGACCACCGTAGGACGTCGGGTTGCTCACACTGATAGATGCTGGTGTCACACCAAAGTCTCGGCAGTAGCGCTGCACACCCTCGGTGAACGTTTCAGCTTCGATCAGCACGCAGCGATCACCTAGTTCGCCAGCCCGGTGGTACATCGCACTTAGTACAAGATGGGCCTTCGCCCGGTGATAGCGGCGCCGGCGAAAACTTCCCGTGGCCACGATAATCAAGACGACATCATGTTCGTCCAAGTCAGCCGTGAAATGGGGGCCTAGCTGATCGGCGAAGAGCCACCGGGTGTGCCGGGTCGGACTAGGAGTCATTAACGCCTGGATTGGTCGGGCTACTTGGGCGCAAGGCCTCAGCCAGATGCGCCATCGGTCCGGTCAGCTCGGTGGGCAGCATCCAAATCTTGTTGGAGTCTCCTGCGGCGATTTTAGGTAGAGTCTGCAGGTATTGGTAGGCCAGCACCCGTGAGTCTGGATCAGCATTTCTGATCGCCTCTACAACTTTCAGAATCGCTTCGGACTCGCCCTCTGCGGTGAGCACCGCTGCGCGCGCCGACCCTTCAGCACGCAGGATCGCCGCCGAACGGTCGCCCTCTGCGGTGAGGATGGCAGACTGCTTTTCACCCTCGGCAGTGAGAATTGTGGCGCGCTTATCTCGCTCCGCTCGCATCTGCTTCTCCATCGACTGCTGGACGCTGTTGGGCGGATCAATTGCTTTCAACTCCACTCGATTCACTCGGATCCCCCAGCGCCCGGTGGCGTCATCGAGAACGCCGCGCAGTGCTGCGTTGATCCCATCGCGCGAGGTCAGTGTTTTCTCCAGATCCATGGAGCCAATTACATTGCGCAGCGTGGTGACGGTGAGTTGTTCAATGGCCATCAGGTAATTGGCTATTTCGTAGCTCGCGGCCTTTGGATCGGTGACTTGAAAATAAATGACGGAGTCGATCCCCACGACGAGGTTGTCCTCGGTGATAACCGGTTGCGGTGGGAAAGAGATCACCTGTTCACGCAGGTCGATGCGTGGTTTTATCCGATCGACGAAGGGGATGATGATGGCGATGCCGGCGTTGAGCGTGCGCTGGTACCTGCCAAAGCGCTCGACCAGAGTTGCGTGTGCCTGCGGAACAACCTTGACCGACGCCATAACAAACACGATCACGACCAGGGCGGCAGCGATGGCAACGATAAGTGCTTCCATGATGTTCTCCTTAGCGTCGTGATTCGGGCAGCCTGTTTAGGCTGGGATTACCAGACTAGGCGACCACCGCGGTCGCACCAGCAATCTCTAACACGTGCACCGTGGCGCCCGGTGGGAAAGAGGCTTGCTCATCCATGGCTCGCGCCGACCATGTTTCACCGCCGAGTTTGATACGCCCGTCGTGGCCGCTGACCGTTTCCAGGACGACAGCCTCGGTTCCTACCAGAGCCGCGGTTCCCGACCTGGTCGAACCAAGCGTGCGCATATGGCGACGCGCGATGGGTCGAACTCCGAAAAGGGACGCCGCCGAAACGCCGGAAAAAGCCAACACAGCCAGAAAAACAGAACCTGATGCACCCGCCACGACCGCTCCGGTCGCCGCACCCGCCGCCAGCATCAAGAACACCAGCGTTCCGCCGGTGACAACCTCTAAGACCCCGAGCAGTGCCGCAGCGACCGCCCACCATACCCACGGGTCCATGTTGTGGAGTCTAGATTGTTTCCGGCGTTTGCGCCGCTCGCGCTGACCACCGACCCTGGTTGACTGTGATCGCCAATGGCACTCCGTACACGTCGCTGAGCACCTGACTGGTCAGCACCCTCTCGATCGGGCCCTGGCTATGCACCTGGCCGTTGGCCAACACCAAGGCATGTGTGGTGCCCGGTGGGATCTCCTCCACATGGTGGGTCACCATGACCAAAGTACCCGCGTCGGGGTCTGCGGCCATCTGGCTCAACGTGGCAAGCAGTTGCTCACGACCACCGAGATCAAGGCCGGCCGCAGGTTCGTCTAGGAGTAAAAGTTCCGGGTCGGTCATAAGCGCGCGCGCGATTTGAGCGCGCTTACGCTCACCATCAGACAGGGTCGCGTACGTGCGGTGAGCGAATGTACCCAGCCCTACCGAGTCAATGATGAACTCCGCGCGTGCTACATCAGCAGCGTCGTAGCGTTCGCTGCCGCGACCGGCAACCCCCCAGGAAGCGGTCAGCACAAGATCGGAGATTTTTTCACCCGCCGGGATCGTGTCGGCGAAACCGGCACCCACCAAACCAATCCGGGTACGCAGGTCGAACACATTGGTCAACCCAAGGAATTCATCCAAAATAACCGCGATACCTGTGGTGGGGTGCATTTGCGCCGAAGCAATCCGCAACAGGGTGGACTTGCCCGCCCCATTCGGGCCGATGATGACCCAGCGCTGCCCCTCATTCACCACCCAGGTGACATCCTTGAGCAACCAGGCCCCGCCACGGCGGATGCTGACATCAGCCAGATGCACGACCTCAGCCACGTGCACCTCCCTGCGTGACGACCACAGGAGCACAGCGTAGCCGTCCTAGGTAGCGTGGCCTTCCATGCCCATCTGCACCGCTGAAGACCCACGCTCGCTCTGGGCAACCGCGCTGGTTACGTCCTGGTGCGCTGCCGCTGTGCTGGATGAAGTCTCTCCCGATGATGCGGCTCAACAGATCAGCGATCAGATTTCCCGTGACCTACCGCGGCGATCATCGGCCCCGATTACCAGTTGGGTGCAAGAAGCCACCGAAATCCTCACCTGGCCACACTTCATCGCCAAGATGAAGGCTGGCCTTCCCAAACGAATCGCCCTGGTCCTGCCCGTCGCCGGTGATACGCACGGGCTGCCCGCCGCCATGGGAGAACGCGTGCAGGACGTGGGTGCTGCGATGACCTGGGCACGGCGTTCCCACCCCACCACGTTGCACATTGCTATTGCGCAGCCGAATACCGATGCGCTGGCGTGGAGTCATGAACTGGCTGGTCCTGTTGATAATCATGGTGAATCACCTCACCCGATCGGCGCGGCCCTTGATGAAGCTGATCGAACATTGAAGCGGGCCGTGCTTGCCGCCGCTGAGCGGTTGGACGATTTGGAACTCATTCCGACCGATACTGCGGCCCGCGATGGTCTCGCTGCCCTTGCCGCACGGTTCGACGACACCCGATGGCCCGGTTGGGTGCAACCAGCGGGTGATCCTCGTTCTCGGATCGACGTGGCGATGCGAGCGATGACCATCATCTGGGCCACTCAACTCGCGCTGGCATCTGATGGGCCCGCGCTATCAGCCACCGCCGCGGCCGCTCGGGCATCGGCCTTGACAGACCTCGGACGCCATGGTCGTCGCGGCCTTGAAGCTGCCTTCACCACCGATGTGCGCTGAGCTTAACCCGCAGTGATCTAGGCTCACTAGCCGTGGACGCACCCGGAAGCCTGCTGGTTATTTTGTCGGGCCGTGATAGGCCCGGGGTAACCGCGAGCCTCTTTCAGGCACTGAGCCAGCACCCGGTGACCGTTGTCGACATCGAACAACTTGTCGTGCGCGGCCGACTCATCCTTGCGGTGCTGCTCGGCGTGGACTCCACTGACGTAAGCCAGGCACGCACCTCGGTTCATCAAGTAGCGACCGCATTAGGGCTCGAGGTCGAATCCGTACCGGGCGCGGCACCAAGACCTTCAGCGGTGGGCCCGCGACTGGACATTACCCTCCTTGGCGCGCCACTGCGCCCACCCGCCATCAACGCCGTCGCCGAAACGATCGCTGCGCATGGTGGCAATATCGACCGCATCCGGCGCATCGCTGAATATCCGGTAACGGCCATCGTTTTGGAAGGCTCCGGGGCCGATGAAGAACAACTTCGCCGCGTACTCACTCCGAAAGCCGCCGAATTAGGCGTTGACATTGCCGTGCAACGGGCCGGCCTGCATCGGCGCGGACAGCGACTCATCGTGATGGATGTCGACTCAACTCTCATCCAGGATGAAGTCATTGACCTCTTAGCCGACCACGCCGGCCGCGGCGCGGAGGTAGCGCAGATCACCGAAGCCGCGATGAGCGGGGACATCGACTTCACCGAATCCCTCCATCAACGGGTAGCTCTGCTCGCCGGCCTACCCGAAGCTGCGATTGACGCTGTTCGAGCACAGATCCGGCTCACTCCGGGTGCCCGAACACTGCTGCGAACGTTGCAGTCCCTGGGGTTTCACGTCTGTCTGGTATCGGGTGGGTTCGTCCAGGTGATAGCACCCCTGGCGGCGGAGTTGGGAGTAGACCGGCTGCGAGCCAACGTTTTACAAATCGAGAATGGCATTTTGACCGGACGAATCGATGGGCCCACGATTGACCGAGCAGGCAAACGGGAAGCGCTATTAGAATTCGCCGAAATTTTTGGGGTGCCGCTCAGCCAAACGGTGGCTGTCGGCGACGGAGCCAATGACCTTGACATGCTGGCGGCTGCCGGACTTGGCATCGCTTTCAACGCAAAGCCCGCTGTGCGCGCTGCTGCTGATACATCACTGAGCGCCCCGTATCTGGATTCGATTCTGTTTCTCCTCGGCATCACCCGAGCCGAGATCGAACAGGCCGACCGCGATCAAGGCCTTGACGTGTCACGCAGATAGCCCCGACCCGCGCGCAATGTGCACGACCCGAAGCGTCGCTTGCGTTTCATCAGCCAATTGCGGCCACGGTCGGGACACATCCAAGACGGCTATCGCGCTCGTCGCGAACTTTTCCAACCCCACTTGGTCATCATGAATATCTGGAACGCCGGTGAGTCGGCAGAGCAACTCTTCCAGCCCTGGATTATGGCCAAGGAGGAGCACAGATCTCCTGCCCTCGGGTAGCTGGTTCAGACACCCAACCAAGGTTGAGCACTCAGCTTCGTACACCAGTGGATCAACAAGGACAGTGCCAGAAAAGGCTGGCCACCTCCCGCGGACCAACTCCCAGGTCTGTTGCGTTCGGGTGGCCACAGATATGACGACAGCGTCGGGGGGCGGAAGGTGCGTGGCCAGCCAATCCCCCGCCGCGATCGCATCCGTCTGGCCGCGTTTGTTGAGCGGGCGTTCAATATCGGGTGTGTTCGGCGGATACGCAGACTTTGCGTGTCGCATCAGGGTGAGCGTGGCCGACATCGCGTTCGATACGTCCTAGGCGCCCTGGGAATGCATGCCACCGTCTACGTGAATGATCTCACCGGTCGTGGCCGGGAACCAGTCCGACATGAGCGCGATGCAGGCACGGGCGGTGGGCACCGGATCATTAAGATCCCAACCCAGCGGCGCCCGATCGACCCACAGATTCTCAAAGTCCTCAAATCCCGGAATGCTTTTCGCGGCCATGGTGCGCAGCGGCCCCGCGGCCACGAGATTCACGCGAATACCGTCAGGACCAAGATCACGGGCAAGGTAGCGAGACGTTGACTCCAACGCCGCCTTAGCAACACCCATCCAGTCATACGTCGGCCAGGCCACCGAGGCATCGAAATCCAAACCAACGATGGATGATCCCTCATGAAGTAGCGGACGCACGGCCATGGCCAGCGATTTCAGTGAGAATGCTGAGACCTCCAAGGCTGTCGCCACATCACGCCACTCCGTGTGCAAGAAACGCCCACCGAGTGCGGCCTCCGGCGCAAACCCGATGGAGTGCACGACCCCGTCGAGATCGGTCATATGCCCAGACAGTGACCCAGCGAGTCCGTTGAGGTGCTCATCGTCGGTAACGTCTAACTGAAGAACCTCTGCCGCCGCTGGCAATCGACTTGCAGTGCGACGGGTCAACGACATGGCGCGCCCGAAAGAGGTCAACACCACGGTGGCACCCTGCTCCTGGGCAAGTCGGGCAATGTGGAAGGCAATCGACTGATCGGTGAGCACACCGGTCACCAAAATGTTTTTGCCGGCCAGGAGCCCGGCGTTGATCTGTGGTGATGAAGTCACGGTCGTTCTCCTCTGTAATGCACTGGTCAGTGTCCCATCCCTAGTCCACCATCAATCGGGATGACCGCACCGTTGATATAGGCGGCTTGGGGCGAACAAAGGTATGCGATGAGATCTGCCACCTCTGAAACCTCACCGTATCGACCGGTAGGGATCGCGGCGAGAATCGCCGCACGGTCGGCTGCGGAGAGTTCCTGTGTCATATCGGTGTCGATGAAACCCGGGGCGACGATATTGACCGTGATGCCACGACCCCCCAACTCCCGTGCAACGGACCGACCCGCGCCGATAAGTCCGGCCTTGGCTGCGGCGTAATTGGTTTGCCCCGCAGACCCAAGTGCCCAGACCACACTGGACACCAACACAATCCGACCATTTCGAGCTTTCACCATATTGCGAGCAGCGCGGCGCATACACCGAATCGCACCGATCAGGTTCGCCTGGATCACCGCATCGAGATCGTCATCGCTCATTCGCATCAGCAACGTGTCCCGAGTGATCCCCGCGTTGGCGATAAGCACACTCACCGGGCCGTAGTTCTGCTCAATCTCATCGAACGCGTCGTTCACAGATTGCGTTGATGTGACATCCATCTGGACGGCAGGCACACCATCGGGTGCTGAACCCGAGCGAGAACCGACAACGGTCGGGTGACCGCCCGCAAGAAGAGCCTGTGCAGTCGCACGACCAATGCCGCGGTTACCTCCGGTGACGAGTGCGACGCCATGTGGCGCTGGCAATTCCATGGGGGTTCCTCCCAGTGACGGCGACCACGGTCAATGTTCACAGTGTCCGCGAACTCTACCTTCTATCCTTTGATTCACATGCTTCTGCCAGACTGGTGACATGGCGGCTATGCGCGAGTATTCAGGCCGGAGCTTTGAACGATTCGTCAACTTTACCGATGCCATCGTGGCAATCGCTATCACGTTGCTCGTCCTCCCCCTGCTAGATATCGATGGGCCCAAGGGCAGTGAGACGGTGTGGAACGTTCTGGCCGACAACTTCGGCCAGATTTTTTCCTTTGCTCTTGCCTTCGCACTCGTTGCACAGAACTGGCTCGTCCATAACCGTGTCTTCAGCTCGATGCGTGCCTTCAATCTGCCGGTCTTCTGGCTCAATGCCATCTGGTTGGGTGCGATTGTTCTGCTGCCCTGGGCCACCTCGATGTACGGATCAGCTGACCAGTGGGACAGTTCGGGTGAAGGTTTCGGTGGTACCGGGTTGTTCTTCTTCGGACTACTTGCGGTCATGTCGCTGGCCGTGGGCGTAGTTTCAGCATATGTCGTGACTCGCCCAGCCCTCATTGATCGCGAACTAGAACCTGAACGGTCAGCGGAGCGGCGCGCGGGGATTTTCCGCAGCATCCTCTTTACCATCACATTCCTGCTCGTGGGCATCAGCACGGTGTACTTCCCCGGCGTTGGCGGCTACTTTGCCATCCTGGTGTTGCCCATCGGGATTTTCCTCGGCCGCAAGGCCAGGCGACGCAACGAGCATGCCGACGCCGCGGACCACGAACAGTAGTCATTGAACTGTAGTGATTGAATCTCCCTGAATGGATTCCTTGGCGCGATTGCTTGAGGCTGCAGTAGATGCCGGCGCTGATTACGCAGACGTTCGCCACATGCATGTTCGCGATGCTGGTGTGGAGTTGCGCGATATGGAAGTGCAGTCCCTTACCGACTCCGACGATGTGGGCGTCGGGCTGACCATTTTAGTTGATGGTGCCTGGGGCTTCGCTGCTTCCAGTGGGACGGACTTCGTCGACACCGGCGCACTCGTGCAGCGGGCGATGCGACTGGCACGTCGCAGTAGAACGTTAGTGCCCCATGAGTTCAACCTCGCCGCTGAGCCGACACACGTGGGCACCTGGGAAGGTCAGATCACGGTGGATCCCTTTACCGTGAGCATGTCCGATCAAATTGATCTCATTCGATCGCGGTCCCATCAACTGCTCACCGCACCCGGCATCGATCACGTCGATGCTCAGGTGGGCTATGTGCGCGAACACGTGCGTTACGAGGATACCTCCGGCACCAGCACCGAACAGGTGCGATACCGAATTCACGCCGAATGGACAGCCACTGCTGTTGATGCGGTCCGCGGATCATTCGAGTCCATGCGTACCTGCGCGCCCCCGGTGGCCCGAGGCTGGGAGTACCTGACCGGTGACTGCGTCAGCGTGGGCAGTGCGCGGAGATGGGACTGGGCAGCGGAATTTGCCCAGTTGCCCGACTGGCTCGCTCAACGTTGCCTTGCCAAATCGGTGGAGCCAGGTAACTACACGCTGGTCCTTGACCCGACGAACCTGTGGTTGACCATCCACGAATCGGTTGGTCACGCGACCGAACTGGATCGCTCGGTGGGGTTTGAAGCCAACTATGCCGGCACCACCTTCGTTACACCAACAGATATGGATCGACTGCGCTACGGCAGCCCCCTGATGAATATCGTGGCAGATCGCACCACCGAGCATGGCCTAGCCACAGTCGGCTGGGATGACCAGGGTGTGACCGCTCAGCGATGGCCCTTGGTCACCGAGGGTGTCCTCAGCGGGTTCCAAACCGACAGGACAACCGCTCATCTCATCGGTGAGTCACGATCTCGTGGCTGCTCCTATGCCGATGCCGCGGAACACATGGCTATTTCACGGATGCCAAACGTTTCACTTCTCCCTGATCCCTCGGGAGGCACCACCGGAGACCTTATCGCTGGCGTCTGCGATGGCATCTACATAGTGGGTGACCGAAGTTGGTCCATCGATATGCAGCGCTACAACTTCCAGTTCACCGGGCAGCGTTTCTACCGCATCAAAAACGGTGAACTCCAGGGACAACTGACCGATGTTGCCTACCAGTCCAGCACGCCGAAATTTTGGAACAGTTTGACCGCCCTCGGGGGCCCGAGCACGGCGCTGCTTGCCGGTGCGGTCAACTGTGGCAAAGGCCAACCCGGTCAGGTGGCGCCGGTTTCCCATGATTGCCCATCTGCGGTGTTCGAAAACGTGCGAGTCCTCAACACCGGGGGTGATCACTAGGTGGGCGGTCGCCAGCGCGGGGATCAAGTGTGCGACACAATGCTTGACCTGGTTGATTTCCCTGCCGTTGTGATCGCCTCGTTCACTCATCGCCGTGATACCCGGTTCGCGCGTACGCAACTGACCACGAACGGTGACGTGGACTCCTGGCAGGTCACGATCGTTGCGATGCCTGAGGGACACGGAGTGGCCAGCGCCACAGTGACAGACGTCTGGGTGGACGACGTAACTTCTAGTAAACCGAACAGACCAGCATTGGCCGCTGCGGCTCGTCGTGCGCATGCGCTCGCACTGCAGTCGACGCCCGCGCCCGATGCCTCAACCCTCCTTGAGCAAGAATCGCCGCGAGCTTCAGTTGACCTTTGGAACGCACCCTCCGGCTGGCCCGAGGAGAGTCACGAGGACAACACGCTCACGGATCTAGGACTGATGTTTGATCGGGCCCGAACCCACGAGGTAGCCCTGTTTGGTTACGCCGAACAGCTGAGTGAGACACATTGGCTGGCGACAACCTCAGGTCGACGCGGACGCAGTGACGAACGCTCCGCGCGCTTTGAATGCACCGCGCGCCATGGCACACCTACGCGTTCGAACTGGTGGGGCGGTAGCGCGGCACATCTAGCGGACATTCCCATCGCCGAAAGTTTCGAATTACTCATGACCGGTCTCAGACATCAGGCGAAACGTCGCCATCTTGCGCCGGGCAACCACCGAGTTCTCCTGTCGCCCTCAGCAGTCGGCGATCTCATGGTGGACCTGTGGTGGGCCATGTTGGCCGTGGACGCGGTGGAGGGCCGTAGCGTCTTCAGCGGAAGTGACGGCAGACTACGCCTTGGCGAGCAGTTCGGGCCCCAGGGGTTGCGGCTCACCAGCGATCCGGCGGATCCGCTCGTGCCCGCAAGCAACCTTCACCTCGTGTCGACAAGCAGTGCATCGGCCAGCGTCTTCGACAACGGCGCACAAATCGAGTCCGTCGATTGGCTCCGCGATGGCGTCCTCACCTCACTAATGTCCGATCGTCGCTTTAGTCGCGATCACGATCTCCCGTTCACTCCCGCGGCCGACACGCTCGCCCTTTACGTCGATGCCGGACACGGCTCCCTCGGCAATCTGGTCGCCCGCACCGAGCACGCGTACCTGATCAATTGTCTCTGGTACAACCGGCTCGTTGATCCTGGGCAACTCCTCATCACCGGGCTGACACGAGACGGAGTTTATGAAGTTCGTGATGGTGAAATTATTGGAGCGGTCGACAATTTCCGCTTCCTTCAGTCCCCCGTGAAGATGCTGGCATCTATCCTTGATTCCTCACACACGAGCCGGACATTGCCCCGTGAGATGGGCGACTATGCCCCACGCGTCGCCATGCCCGCGCTGCTCGTCGACGACTTCAATCTGAACAGCATAAGTGAGGCTCAGTAGATCGGTTGCCCGACCGGGTGGCCTCAGTGAGCGAGGGTGACCGAATGGGCCTAACGTGTGCTGAGACAAGGAGGCTCATGAGCGCCAACGACCAGGTTCACAGCATCACCGGGGCCCGCCCCGCGTTGCGCGATGACCAGGCACCGAGAACCCGCAAATACCTCATCTCGATGGCGATTCGGACAGCCTGCGTTTTGGGCGCGATCGTTGTGCCCGGCTGGCCGCGCTGGATCCTCCTTGCCGGTGCTGTCGTGTTGCCCTACCTAGCCGTAGTGATTGCCAATGCCGGCCGCGAACGGCCCGACAACACCCCCATCAACGTCGTAACCGCCCAGGAGCGCCGCGCACTGCCTCCGGCTCCGCGCCGATAGAAGGTATCGGCTTAGGCTGAAGGCATGTGGACGCTGCTACGCACCCGACGTTGGCAGGGCTTTACCGCCCTCGTGGTGGTGGCTGTGGCGGGTTTCGCGGTTCTCAGCAGCTGGCAGTGGCAACGGGCCGAAGAGGAACGTCAGGCGTTGAACCTGCTTGTTGCCGAAACCCAACGGTCCCCTGTTCCCCTGGAACAGGCGCTCGCTGATCCAGCCTCACTGACCAGTGGGGCAGATCTGTATCGGCCGGTTGACACGATCGGTCGCTATGTCCCCGACACAACCCTCCTCGTCCGACAGCGCCCCCTTGATGGCCGTAACGGCTTTTGGGTGGTCACGTTGTTCCAACCCGATCAGGGGCCGCCGATCTGGGCAAATCGAGGGTGGATCATGGCGACCGGTGCATCCACCCAAATCGTTGAACCGCCAACGCTGCCCCTCGGTGAAGTCAGCATCACGGGCCGACTGCGCCCCTCGGAGCTACAACGTGAGGTAGTCAACGACCTCCCCGAGGGTCAGATTCGTTGGATTGATACATCGGTGCTGAGTTCACAAGTGCTCGCCGCCACGGGCAACAGCGAGGTGCTGCCGGTCTATCTGGAGGTCGTGCTCTCAGATGTTGGCGAGACTGACCTGCTGCGGATGCCACTGCCTGAAATCGACGAAACGCAAAACGTTTCCTATGCCATCCAGTGGCTAATCTTTGCTTCCATCGCGCTGATCGGTTGGGTCTATTTTCTGCGCCGTGAAGCACACGATAACGCTCAGGAAAAACAGCCAGTTTCTTAAGCAAACTGTGTCCGATAAAGCGATGCGTAGGCACCGCCCGCTGCCACGAGTTCAGCGTGGGTACCACGCTCAACCACACGGCCATGCTCAACTACCAAAATAACATCGGCGGCGCGTACCGTAGATAGCCGATGCGCGATCACCAACGACGTGCGTCCTACCAGTGCCGTGTCCAGGGCCGCTTGAACAGCAGCTTCGCTTTCCGAATCAAGGTGGGCCGTTGCCTCGTCGAGTACAACGATGCGTGGAGAACGAAGGAGTAGCCGTGCCAACGCGATGCGCTGCTTCTCACCGCCAGAAAGCCGGTGGCCACGATCACCTACAACCGTGTCTAGCCCTTCGGGCAGGGCATCGATAAAATTTCGAATGTGTGCGCCGCTAAGCGCTGCATAGATTTGTTCCTCGGTGGCATCGGGTTTGGCGTACAAGAGATTGGCACGAATTGTGTCGTGGAACATATGGGCTTCCTGAGTCACCATTCCAATGGCACCGTGCAAAGACTCAAGAGTGGCGTCACGAACATCCATGCCCCCGATGCGCACAGAACCGGAGGTTGTGTCGTATAAGCGCGCCACGAGTCCGATGAACGTCGTCTTTCCAGCACCGGAGGGGCCAACGAGCGCTACCAGTTGTCCAGCCTCGATGGTGGCATTGACGTTGTGCAAAACATCGCCAGCGTCACGCTCTTCCACATCGCGGGCAATGGATTCCAGTGATGCAAGTGACACCTGTTTGGCTGTGGGGTAGGCAAAAGTGACGTCATCAAACTCGATCGACAATGGACCATCGGGCAACTTTTTCGCATCGGGTAGATCCTTCACCAAGGGTGGCAGATCAAGAACTTCAAAAACTCGGTCGAAACTGACCAATGCTGTCATCACATCAACGCGCACATTGCTCAACGCGGTGAGAGGTCCATACAACTGGGCAAGCAGGGCAACCAGGGCCAAAAGCGTGCCAAGCGTGATGGACTCCGAAATGACCAAATTTCCGCCTACACCGTAGGCGATTGCGGTGGCCAAGGACGCCACCAGTGCCAGCGCGGTAAAAAACCACCGGTTGGCCATCGCAATAGAGATGCCAGCATCACGCACTCGTGCAGCACGAAACCCGAATTCGGCATCCTCGTCCTTCGGGCGCCCAAACAGGGTTACCAGTAGTGCGCCAGCCACGTTAAATCGTTCCGTCATTTGCGCGTTCATGCGTGCGTTGTCTTGCATTTGCTGACGAGTGAGGGTTTGCAGACGTCGACCCATCCACCGGGCGGGAAGCAGGAAGAGGGGCACCAGAAGCAAGGCCAAAACCGTTACCTGCCAGGATAAAATGAGCATGGTAACGAGTACGATTACCGTCGTGATCAGGTTTCCGACGACGCCTCCGAGGGTCGAGGTGAAGGCCTGCTGGGCACCGAGGACATCACTGTTCAGTCGCGAAACTAACGCACCTGTTTGAGCACGGGTAAAGAAGGCGATGGATTGCCGTTGGACGTGCCCGAAAACCTCCGTGCGCAGATCAAAAATGAGACCCTCGCCGATACGTGCCGAATACCAACGACTCAAAACACCGATCAGGGCGTCAACAATGGCCAAACCGGCGATGGCTACCGCGATCCACGTGACAAGGCTTGCATTTCCCACGCTAATGCCGTCGTCAACGATGACGCGAAAGAGCAGCGGCTGGGCGACAGTGAGTAGTGAAATTGCGATCAGAGTGACCATGAACGGTATGACGATCTTCGTATACGGCTTGGCATAGCCGATAACCCGGCGCACCACACCTCGGGACACCGGCTTGATCGCGCTTCGATCCTGGGTCATCGCCCGATAAGCAGCCCAGGGCCCTGGCATCGTCATGACTGAACGTCTGACTGCACGGGCAGTGACGACGAACGCGTCACTGCGTCAACTGCGCGGCCCAGGTGGTCAGTCGACGAGACTGAACCTGCGCCTCTCGCAACCACTGCTGTTCACGATCGGCATCATCAAGGCCGCGGAGCAGTACTTTCAAATCCGACACCGCACCGGGGGGTGTAGCGCTGAGCGCACTGATCAACTCATCGACGCTCACCTGCGCATCATCGGTGGGCGGTAGCGCCAAGCCCCAAGTGGCCAACTCCGCGGCACTGATATTTCGCCCGGTAGCGCAGGCGATGAGGGCAGGTCCATAGCCAGCACCGCGCACCATCGGTGCAGTACCACCCAGATCGGGCACCAGCCCCCACGAGGTTTCCTTCATCGCGAAAACCGCATCATGGGATGGCACAATCACGTCTGCGGCCAGAGCGAGCTGAAAACCAGCTCCGATCGCGTGACCCTCGACCACGGCCATCGTCACCGCGTCAACTTCACGCAACCACCGAAAGCCCGATTGCGCTGCGGCAATGAATTGCATCTTCGCCTCGTCATCGGCCCGCACGACGTCTAACAGCGACGTCTGCCCAGGAATGCCGTCCGGGGTAAACATGCGTCGGTCCAAACCTGCCGAGAAGCTAACGCCCTGCGCATCCAGCACGACGATGGACAACTGATCACCCATGGCCTGGGCCCATTGGCCTATCCGCGCCAGCACGCTCCACGTGTGCGGAGACTGAGCATTTCGGCGCTCGGGTGCGGCTAGGGTGACGCGAGCCACCGGTTCGCTCCAGGAAATCAGCAGACCAGCCTCGGCAAGTTCTGCCGCGGTTAGGCCAGGAATCGTTGGTGATGTCGGACTCATGTACCTAGTGTCCCCTGCCTGTCTTCCGACGCATCCGCAAGGCCGGTGGAATACCCGGTCATGCGAGGGAAATCAATTCCGCGTAGTCATCGCTCCACAGATCCTCATCACCCTCGGGCAAAATCACGACCCGCTCTGGATCCAGGGCCATCACCGCTCCCTCATCATGGGTCACCAGGACAACGGCCCCCTTGTAGCCGGCCAGGGCACCCAGAATTTCTTCCCTAGATGCTGGATCTAAGTTGTTCGTCGGTTCATCGAGCAGCAAGACGTTAGCCCCCGATACGACCAGTGTGGCTAAAGCTAGTCGCGTCTTTTCCCCACCGGAGAGAACTGCGGCCGGCTTATCGACATCGTCGCCGCTGAACAGAAACGAACCCAAAACCCGACGCGCTTCGGTATCGGGTAGATCTGGTGCGGCGGACATCATGTTGGCCAGCACCGATCGCTGCGGATCTAAGGTCTCATGCTCCTGAGCGTAGTAGCCGACCCGCGCTCCGTGTCCTTGGCGTACCGAACCGGTGTCGGCGACGTCAACCCCTGCCAGAATCCGCAGCAGCGTCGTCTTCCCGGCACCATTCAACCCCAAAATGACCACCCGAGATCCTCGGTCAATCGCGAGGTTAACGTCGGTGAATACCTCCAGGGAACCGTACGTGCGAGAGAGCGAATCTCCCCACAGGGGTGTCTTGCCACAGGCCGCTGGTTCGGGGAACCGCAACCGCGCCACCTTGTCGGCGGCACGGGATTTCTCTAGGTCGTCAACAAGTCGATCTGCTCGCTTAAGCATCGACTGGGCCGCCTTCGCCTTGGAGGCCTTTGCTCGCATGCGGTCGGCCTGGTTTCGAAGATCACTAGCTTTACGTTCAGCATTGGAGCGTTCACGTTTGCGCCGTCGTTCATCTGTTTCCCGCTGCTGCAAATAGGCATTCCAGCCCATGGAGTACACATCCAGGACGGCTCGATTTGCGTCTAAATGCACCACCTGGTTGACGGTGGTTTCTAAAAGTTCCGTGTCGTGGCTGATCACGATGTAGCCACCGGGAAAGGTTGACAAAAACCGCCGCAGCCATTGGATGGAATCGGCGTCTAGATGGTTGGTGGGTTCATCGAGCAGCAGCACCTCATGACCACCGAAGAGGATTCGGGCTAACTCAACGCGGCGACGCTGGCCGCCAGACAACGTTCCCAACGGTTGGTCAAGCACTCGCTGGGGCAGGGAAAGGCTCGCCGCGATCGTGGCCGCTTGCGACTGAACTGCGTAGCCGCCTACGGATTCAAACTCATGCATCGCGTTGGTGTACTGGCGCATCGCGCGATCTTGTTCTTCACCGGTGCCCTCCCCCATGGCAACCGATGTCCGCTCAATTCGAGCGAGTACCTTCGACAGGTTTCGCGCATCCAAAATTCGGTCCTTGGCCAGTACCTGAGGGTCAGCTGAGCGCGGGTCCTGGGGAAGGTAACCGATACTGCCGCCGCGGTTGATCGTTCCGGCAGCAGGCGCAGCTTCACCGGCCAACACCTTGGTCAAGGTTGTTTTCCCGGCTCCGTTGCGACCCACCAAACCAATACGGTCGCCGGGTCCCACACGCAAGGATGCGTCGCCAAGAAGGAGTCGCGCACCCGCGCGCAATTCAAGCCCGGTTGCGGTAATCACAGTGTTTCCAGTTTAGGCGCTGCCTGAGACTAACCGTGGCCAGCCCCTCTGCCTGTGCCGGGACGAAGGGGAAGCTTAAAGGTTGAAGCCCAGCGCTCGTAGCATTTCTCGACCATCATCGGTGATTTTGTCTGGGCCCCACGGAGGCATCCACACCCAGTTAATGGTGAACTCGTCAACGAGATTCTCTAGCGCTGCCCGGGTCTGATCTTCGATGACGTCGGTGAGTGGGCACGCGGCTGAGGTAAGCGTCATGTCGACCGTCGCCTTGTTGTCATCGTGAACATGAATGTCGTAGACAAGCCCCAAATCGACCACATTGATTCCCAACTCAGGGTCGACCACGTCTTTCATTGCCTCAAACAGATCTTCCGATGTGCGCATTGCCTGTTCGGTCATGTCGTGGCCTCCTCGCCATTCGGTGCGTCATGTGAAGAAAAAAGAGAACTGGCTGACTGCGTCTGCACAACAGCATCTTTAAATGCCATCCACGCCAGCAATGCACACTTGACCCGGGCCGGGTACTTGGACACACCAGCGAAGGCAACAGCGTCGCCGAGCACCTCCTCATCGGGTTCTATGGTTCCGCGAGAGGAGATCATCTCATGAAAAGCACCTTCGATTGCCAGTGCCTCGGTGAGTTCTTGCCCTTGAAGTAACTCATACATCACACTCGCTGACGCCTGGGAGATGGAACACCCCTGGCCATCGTAGGAAATATCGTCGACCGTGGTGACCCCGTCGTTCTCGACCAAATGCACGCGCACATCAAGTTCATCCCCACAGGTGGGATTAACGTGGTGGACAGAAACATCGAAGGGTTCACGCAGCCCTTTCCCCACCGGGTTCTTGTAGTGATCCAAGATTATCTGCTGATAGAGCGAATTCAGATCCACTACGCGGCCCCAAAGTAGGGTCGCACGCCACGCACAGCATCAAGGGCCTCATCAAGATCATGGCGACCGTTGTACAGGTAGGGCGATAACCGAGTCGTGGCTGGCACACCAAGTCGTCGACACGTGGGCCACGCACAGTGGTGACCCACCCGAGCGGCAATTCCACGGTCATCAAGGAACTGCCCCACATCGTGGGGATGCACGCCGTCAACGACAAAAGAAACCGCACTACCGCGATCAATATTGTTCGTTGGACCGATAATCGTCACACCTTCGATCTGCTCCAGCCCAGCCAAAAGATATGACGTCAGGTCGTGCTCATGTGCCGCGACCGCAGACATACCCAGAGCATCAAGGTATTCACACGCGGCGGCCAAACCCACCGCCTGGGCTACCATCGGGACACCTGCTTCGAAACGCTGCGGGGGTGGGGCGAAGGTGGACCGCTCCATGGTGACCTGCTCGATCATAGAGCCGCCGGTGATGAACGGTGGCATAGCATCGAGAAGTTCTCGCTTTGCCCACAAACACCCGATCCCGGTGGGACCCAACATCTTATGCCCACTCCACGTGAGTGCGTCAATGTCGAGCGCAAGCACATCAACCGGCATATGCGGAACTGACTGGCATGCATCCAAAATCACAACAGCCCCGACCCGACGCGCTGCTGCAACCACCTCAGCGACCGGATTGATCGTACCGAGCAAGTTCGATTGATGGGTGAAGGAGACAACCCGCGTCCGGTCTGTGATGACCTCAGCCATCGAAGCCAGATCGAGTCGACCGTCGTCAGTAATGCCGATCCAACGCAACACCGCGCCGGTCTTATCGCACAGTTCCTGCCAAGGAACGAGGTTTGCGTGGTGTTCCATCTCGGTCACGACTATTTCATCACCGGCCGCAAGAACGAAACGATCGGCCCCGGCAGGGAGTTCAGCACCCGCAGCCTTTTTGACGGTGGCATTGAGGAATGCGTAGGACAAAAGATTGAGCGCCTCGGTCGCGTTGCGGGTGAAGACCAACTCATCGGGTGCACCACCGACGAAACTGGCGATTCGAGCCCGCGCCTGCTCGTACTGTTCCGTTGCTTCCTCGGCCAACTGGTGGGCACCGCGATGGACTGCAGCGTTGGAGGTTTCGTAGTAGCGCCGCTCCGCATCTAGAACCATCGTCGGTTTTTGAGAAGTTGCAGCATTATCTAGATACACCAGGGGCCGGTCATTGCGCACCGTGCGCGACAAAATGGGGAAATCAGCGCGGATAGCGCCTAGGTCCCATGCCGTGGCACTGTCGGGCGCAATGAGGGTCATGACACCGAACTCGCAGCCGCGGCAATGAACCGCTCGTAGCCTTCATCTTCCAACTGCGTTGCAAGTTCTGGCCCACCGGACTCCGCAATGCGACCGTCAATGAAGACGTGCACGAAATCTGGCGTGATGTAGCGCAGGATTCGGGTGTAGTGAGTGATCAGAAGCGTGCCGGTCTGACCGCCCTCGCGAAACCTATTGACCCCTTCAGACACCACGCGCAGCGCATCTACATCGAGGCCGGAGTCTGTTTCGTCTAGCACTGCGATCTTGGGCTTGAGTAGTTCCAACTGCAAAATTTCGTGACGCTTCTTTTCTCCACCGGAGAAGCCCTCGTTCACATTTCGTTCAGCGAAGACAGGGTCGATAGACAAGGCCGCCATGGCGTCCTTCATCTCCTTCAGCCACAGACGAAGCTTTGGCGCTTCGCCACGCACGGCACTTACAGAGGTGCGGAGAAAGTTAGACACCGAAACCCCGGGAATTTCTACCGGATACTGCATAGCGAGGAACAGACCGGCACGTGCGCGCTCATCGACACTCATGTCCAACACATCTACATCGTCGAGGGTGATGCTGCCCGAGGTCACGATGTATTTCGGGTGACCGGCGATGACGTAAGCCAGGGTCGATTTGCCCGAACCGTTGGGACCCATCACCGCATGCGTCTGACCGGCCTTGATGGTCAGATCTACACCGCGCAGGATGGGTTGAAGCCCCGTGTCGGTATCAACAGACACATGCAAATCGCGAATTTCCAGGGTGGACACAAGTACTCCTTAGCGGGTGGGGATGGTGTTATTGAGGTCAATGGACACGCGCGCAGAGTCGCCAGATCCGGTAAGGAGGACCTGGTAAACAGGCACCGGCTCCGTGGCCGGCAGGGACAGCGCGGCCCCCGTTTGTAGATCAAAAGCCGAGCCATGTAGCCAACACTCAATAGCGCCGTCCTCGACTTCACCTTCAGAAAGGGCCACGTCGGCGTGTGAGCAACGATCCAAAATCGCATAGATTTCACCGTCGCTGCGTACGACTGCCACCGCCGTGCCACCGACATCGACCTGAAGTGCACCCACCTTCGGGATATCGGCAACTGCACACACATCAACGGCACTCATGCGTTCACCTCAGTATCGTCGAGACCGCCATGGCTGAGTCCGGACACGCTCGCCAACAATTCGCCCACGCCGAGCCGATCATCGATCTGTCGCATCAGCGACTCGGACAGCCCCGGGATCATGGTTCGTCCCAAAATGTCAGCGAAGAACCCGCGAACCACGAGGACGCGGGCAAGATCAGCCGGGATTCCGCGGGACTGCAGATAAAACATTTGCTCGTCATCGAAACGGCCGGTCGCGCTTGCGTGCCCAGCGCCCACAATCTCACCGGTTTCCAACTCCAGATTGGGAACGGAGTCTGCGCGTGCACCATCGCTGAGTACAAGATTGCGATTGACCTCATAGGTGTCAATGCCAATCGCATTGGCGCGAACGAGCACATCTCCGATCCAAACCGTTCGGGTGCCTTGGCCTTCCAGCGCACCCTTATAGGTCACCGAACTTCGGCAGTGCGGCTGAGAGTGGTCCACAAATACCCGGTGTTCATGGTGTTGGCCATCGTTGGCAAAGAACAAGCCGAGCAGCTCAGCATCTCCCCCGGGCCCGGTGTATTCCACGGTGGCATGCACTCTTGTCACGTCACCGCCCAGGGTGATCACCGAAGAGCGTCCCGAGGCATCACGACCGAGTCGCAGATGCAGGCGAACAGCACAGACTGATTCCCGGTCGGTGTCGTAGACCGTGGCGGCAGTGAGCTTGGCGCTATCGCCGACGTTGAGGGAAATACTTCCGGCAAAAACACCATCTCCGGTGAAGCGCACGAGAACACTGGCTTGCGCGAACGCGCCCACATCGACAACCACGTGACCCACCGAAGTGCCCGTCGGGGTATGGATACTGACTTCAATGAGCTCGTTAATGATCTCCTCAGCGGGAACACTAATGACCGTGACCTCGTCTGAGAGCAACCACGCGCTGGCACCGATTCGGTCGACGGGAGTCGGGACCAAACTCTGCGCCCCGTCCTCGTTAGCAAGGCGCTGAGCTGTCACGGCATCGACCGCATTCACACTCACTACCGGGCGCGTCGTGACGACCGGCGACAACTGCAATTCGTGCAATCGATCGAGCGGCGTAAACCGCCACTCTTCCTCGCGACCGTGTGGGACGACAAAATCCTCAGGGTCGAACGACCGAACTACCGGGGCGTGATCGGTAGCCGGCACCATCACCGGTGACATCAGCCAACGGCCCCTTCCATCTGAAGCTCGATGAGCCGATTAAGTTCAAGCGCATACTCCATGGGCAGCTCTCGGGCGATGGGCTCGACGAAGCCGCGCACGATCATGGCCATCGCCTCATCCTCGGTCATTCCTCGACTCATCAGATAAAACAACTGATCATCGCTGACTTTGCTCACGGTCGCCTCGTGGCCGATGGAGACGTCATCTTCACGCACATCCACATAAGGGTAGGTATCGCTGCGCGAAATATCGTCCACCAGCAAGGCGTCGCACTTCACCGTGCTCTTCGAGCCGTGTGATCCTTCGAGGATCTGAACAAGACCACGATAGGAGGTGCGACCGCCGCCACGGGCTACGGACTTAGACACGATGTTTGACGATGTGTGCGGCGCAGCATGGACCATCTTGGAGCCTGCGTCTTGATGCTGCCCTTCACCGGCGAATGCCACCGAAAGAGTCTCACCCTTGGCATGTTCACCGGTCATCCACACCGCCGGGTACTTCATGGTGACCTTCGACCCCAGGTTTCCATCGATCCACTCCATGGTGGCTCCGCGCTGCGCAACCGCCCGCTTGGTGACGAGGTTGTACACATTGTTGGACCAGTTCTGGATCGTCGTGTAACGGCATCGTGCGTTGGGTTTGACTACGATTTCCACCACCGCCGAGTGCAGCGAATCAGATGAATAAACCGGTGCCGTGCAACCCTCAACGTAGTGCACATAGGCATCCTCATCAACGATGATCAGGGTGCGCTCAAACTGCCCCATGTTTTCGGTGTTGATGCGGAAGTAGGCCTGTAGGGGAATGTCGACCTTGACGCCCTTGGGTACGTAGATGAACGACCCACCCGACCACACCGCGGTGTTGAGTGCGGCGAACTTGTTGTCACCCACGGGAATGATCGTGCCAAAGTATTCGCGGAACAGGTCTTCGTGTTCGCGCAGAGCCGAGTCGGTGTCGAGAAAGAGCACACCCTGCTCTTCTAAGTCTTCGCGAATCTGGTGATAGACGACCTCTGATTCGTACTGGGCCGCAACACCAGACACAAGACGCTGCTTCTCCGCCTCGGGGATGCCGAGCTTGTCATAGGTGTTCTTGATGTCGTCGGGCAACTCTTCCCAACTTGTTGCCTGCTTCTCCGTGGAACGCACGAAGTACTTGATGGAGTCAAAGTTGATGCCCCCCAGGTTTGATCCCCACACGGGCATCGGTTTGCGTTCGAACAGACGCAGACCCTTCAGTCGCATCTGCAGCATCCAGTCAGGCTCATTCTTCAATGCGCTGATGTCACGTACCACGTCCTCGGACAGGCCGCGTCGCGCGTTTGCACCGGCGGAATCAGAGTCGCGCCAGCCGTAGTCGTAGCGGCCGAGGCCGTCAAGTTCGGGGTGAGCGGTCGTGGTCATGCGTGGGACCTCCGTTGAGTCGTGCCGGATGGTGCGGATTCGGACTGTGCGGATACAGCTAGTGCGGTGCGTTCCGTGAGTTGGGCTGGCTTGCGGCGCGTTGATCCCGGAACCAGCGTGGTGCACACCCCGTCGCCGTGCGCGATGGTGGCAATGCGCATCACGTGGGTGCCGAGGAGTCGTTCAAAAGCATGGGTTTCGGCCTCGCACAATTGCGGAAACTCAGCCGCAACGTGGGCCACCGGGCAGTGATGCTGACAGATTTGAGTAGCTCCGACCAAGGTGGGCGGAGTGGCTGAGCCACCGGAGGGATCGGCCAGGCTCGCCGCGAAGCCTTCCGCAGCCAAGATCTCCGCGAGGAGTTCGATTCGGGCATCAATGTCGTCTTGCCCTAGTCCAGCAAAAGTATCTGCATGGGTGCCGGCCCACTCCGCTGCCCGGGACTCGGCGAACTCAGACACGGCCGTCGGGCCCTGAGTCGTGGCCATGAAACGCAGTGCGCTTACGGCGAGGTCGTCATAGGCCACGTCGAAAGCATGCTGACCTTGGTCGGTGAGGCTGAAAACCCGTGCGGGTCGACCGCGGCGAAGTTCTGGTGTTGGTCCGTACGGAGGACGGAATGAACATTCAGCAAGACCTGCGCTGATCAGTGAATCAAGGTGACGCCGAACCACGGCCCCGCTCAGGCCTAGGCGCTGGGCAAGGGCTGACGCCGTCGTCGGACCACCGTCGTGCATCGCACGCGCGATCCGCTCGGCACCGGGGCTGGGGAATTCCACACCCCTAGTGTGTCGGAAATACAAAAATACGCAACCGGCGGGTGCCCCCTACACTCAACGACGTGTCTGAATCTGCCGATGGAGCGCCCCGATCAGCCGCGGCTGCCTGGGCCCGAGACCTCACGGTGACCTACCGCCAGACCCGAGCCCTCGATGGGCTGAACATCTCGATCAACACCGGACGCCTTACCTGCGTGCTGGGGCCAAACGGCGCCGGCAAATCGACAACCTTTGCCGTCCTCGCTGGCCTCGCGCAACCGACCAGTGGGAGCGCCGAGTTGCTGGGCCGCATCCCGGGCAGTGCGGGTGCGCGCGACCGGCTAGGGGTCATGCTGCAGGAAGGCGGGGTGTCCACCGGCGCAACGGGTAGCGCGGTCGTACGGCACATCGCTGCCCTTCGCGAAGCGCCACAAACGGCGTCGCACTGGATCGAAACACTCGGGATCGCTGCCATGGGACGCACCACTTTCCGGCGCATGTCCGGTGGCCAGAAAAAGCGAGTCGCATTGGCTTGTGCGCTGGTAGGTCACCCGCAAATGGTGCTCGTTGACGAGCCCACCGCCGGGTTGGATCCACCCGGGCGTCGACTGGTCTGGGAAATCTTGACCACGCTGCGCGATCAGGGGGTGACCGTGGTGATGAACACCCACGATCTCGCCGAAGCCGAACGGCTGGCCGACGACATCGTCATTATTGAAAAAGGTCGCTGCGTTCTCTCCTCCTCCCTGGACGCGGCGTTGGCAACGGTGGACGAGTCAGTTGACTTCGACGCACCACTGCACCTGGATGTCGGCAGCCTCGAAGCCGCGCTTACCTTCGGGAGCCAGGTTGAAGAACGCAGTCCCGGCCAGTACCGAATTGTCGGCGATGTGTCACCACAGACCCTGGCCACTGTTACCGCATGGTGTAGTCAACACGGTGTGACCCCTCGTGCACTACGCATCGGCTCGGCCCGCCTTGAAGATCTGTACTGGGACATGGTGAACGACGCTTCTAAGGATCCACGTTGATGAGGAATTTCGATAGCACCCGCTTAGTCACCGAGCCGACAAGACCAACACCGTCACGTCGAATTCTGCGCCAAGCGGCCTATGACTTTCGACTCACCATGGCTAATGGCGAGCAACTATTGCTGACCATTTTGATCCCGATTGGCATCCTCTTCGGCCTGGTTTTTGCCACGGGGATTCCCGTAACAGCCGGCATCGAAGACACAACTGCTTTTCAACGCATCGACTTCGTCCTGCCAGGTGTGCTTACCGTGGCGGTTCTTTCTAGCGCCTTCGCTTCGCTGGCCATCGCGACCGGCTTCGATCGACGATCCGGTGCCCTTTTGCTGTTAGCGACCACCCCCCTGTCACGGGTGGATCTCGTCCTCGCGCGCGCCCTGTCCACCCTGGTCATCGTCCTCGCCCAGACGATGGTGCTGTGCCTGATTTCCCTCACCCTGGGTTGGCGACCTAACGGCATGGCGCTGGCATCCTTGGCTTATTTAGTGGTCGGCGCCATCAGCCTGGCCGCCTGTGCGGTCACGGTTGCTGGCCTACTAAGAGCCGAGGCAACACTGGCTATCGCCAACGGACTCTTTCTCATTTTGCTTGTTGCTGGCGGCACCGCCCTGCCAGCAGCCTCGCTGCCCGATGTCTTGGCCTGGATAGCAAGATTCCTGCCCAGTGGCGCCCTCGGTGAAGGGCTGCGCACCAGCATGTTGGAAGGTGCACTCAACACGAGCGCCTGGATTCCGCTGGTCGTGCTGCTTGCTTGGGGCCTCTTTGCCGCATTGATCGCTCGACGCACGTTTCGCTGGGACTAGTCACCTGCTCACCTCGGATTGGTGAACTTTAGGTTCCGTCGTAGTGTGGATACGTGACCGCGTTGGCAGACCCAGCCCTATCCACTACCGGCGCACGCGGGGTAGGCCGCGTCGTCCGACGGATCTACCAGGCCAACCTGGTAGCCCAGATCGGCATCGTCGTTACCGGTGGTCTTGTGCGCCTCACCGGATCCGGACTTGGGTGCCCCACCTGGCCGGAATGTGTCGATGGATCACTCACACCCACGTCCGCGCAAGAAGAAAGCATCGGCCAAAAGGCGATCGAATTCGGAAACCGCCTACTCACCTTTGTTCTCGCCGTGCTTGCGATTGCTGCGATCGTTGCCACGATCAGGTGGTGGCGTCGGCAGCGACGTCTCGGACGTATTTATCCGCGCCGACTCTTTCTCTGGGCGGCAATTCCGCTCGTGGGCACGATCCTTCAAGCTGTCCTCGGTGGCGTCACAGTTCTCACCGGCCTGAGCCCATACGCCGTGGGCGCGCACTTCCTCGTATCCATGCTCATTATTGCCGGCTGCGTTGTTCTGGTGGTGCGGTCACATGAGCTCGTCCCCGGCGGTCACTACCGGCCCACGCTGGCGATGCCCGCTGCGGTTCGATGGCTGTGCGCTGCACTCGTGGCATCCTCAGCCGTGGTGGTGGTGTTGGGGGTCATCGTCACCGGAAGCGGCCCTCACTCTGGTGATTCCGGAGTCGATTCACGATTCCCCATTGACCCCCGAATGATTTCGTGGCTGCATGCCGACTCCGTGTGGCTTTTCCTGGGTCTGCTAATCGGGATGATCGTGGCTGTGGGCCTCGTTCGTGCGCCCCGCGTACTGCAAAGAAGGGTGTGGATTCTCACCGGGGTCAGCCTTGCCCAGGGAGCCATTGGCTACGTGCAGTACTTCACCGGTGTGCCGTGGCCACCGGTTGCCCTCCACTTGCTCGGAGCATGCCTGGTGTGGGCTATAACCGTGTGGCTCTTCCTGGGCGTCCGGCGCGTGCCTGCTTCAGTAGATGATCCGCAGCCAGTGGCGGCTCGATAGCGCCCGCTGACTTCAGTCGTTGTTAAACGAATGGATCGATGGCAACTGCGAGGAACAGGAGCGCCAGATATGTGATTGACCCATGGAACAGCCGCATTGGCGCGACGTCTTCTGCCCCGCGTTTTATCCTGCGCCATAGTCGGAATACTTCAAGCCCGAAGGCCACGCCGAGCACGATCGCGGTCACAGAATAGACCCAGCCCATCGGTGCAATCGGAATGAGCACCCACGACGTCAGCACCATCAGCGCCGAATATGCAGCGATGTGCCGCATGACGGTGGCCGGAAGTGCGAGAACAGGGAGCATCGGTACGCCGGCGCTTTCGTAGTCGTCTCGATAGCGCAAAGACAGTGGCCAGTAATGCGGAGGCGTCCACCAAAAAACAACAAAGAATAAAATGACCGGCGTCCACGATAAGGACCCGGATACCGCAGCCCAACCGATGAGGACCGGCATGCAACCGGCCGCGCCACCCCACACAATGTTTTGCGCCGTGCGGCGTTTGAGGAGCACCGTGTAGCCCAGGGCGTAAGCGGCGATGGCCAGCGCACCCAGTGCTGCAGCAAGCCAGTTGGTGAACATCGCCAGGACGACCACGCTGGCAACGGACAGTATCGACCCGAAAATCCATCCAGCGCGGGGCGAGATGGCGCCACTGGCCATCGGTCGATGTGCGGTGCGCACCATGAGTCGGTCAATGTCTGCGTCGTAGACGTTATTGAAGGTGCTGGCCCCGCCTGCAGCAAGCGCACCGCCAACGATTACCGCGATCATGACCCAGGGATCTGGCCAGCCCTGAGCAGCCAAGATCATCGTCGGAACCGTGGTGACGAGGAGTAATTCGATGATGCGGGGTTTGGTAACCGATACGTAGGCACGCACCGTGGTCACCCAGCCAGTTTCCGGGGTGGTAGCGGCCGATGCAGCTGGGTCTAGGGCACCCACGCCCCACCACCTCTCCTATGCCACCGGATTTTTCGCGGAACGCGCTTCATTGCGTGCTCGTCTGCCTATATCCAGACTACGACGACACTACCGACTGCACCCGCGGTGGGCTGAGGCTCGCTAGGCTTCGCACTGTGACCCTGTCCTCAGAGACCACCGACCTTCCCGCTCTAGCTCCTCGCTATGCCGCCACCGCTTGGACCGATGCTGATGACGCCACCGTGGCGGTCATCCGCGGTCTCGCTATGGATGCGGTTCAAAAGGTGGGCAACGGGCACCCTGGTACCGCGATGAGTCTTGCGCCCGCCGCCCACCTGCTGTTCAGCCGGTATCTGCGCCACGACCCAACCAACCCGCAGTGGCCTGGTCGGGACAGATTTGTTTTGTCCTGCGGCCACAGTTCGCTCACCCTCTACATCCAACTGTTCCTGAGCGGCTACGGCCTTGAACTCAGCGACCTGGAGCAGTTTCGCACCTGGGGAGCGAAGACCCCGGGACATCCTGAACACGGACACACAGTGGGCGTTGAAACCACAACCGGACCCCTCGGACAAGGGTTATCGACCGCGGTCGGGATGGCCATGGCGGCGCGATTCGAGCGGGGGCTGTTCGACCCGCAGGCACCATGGGCGACGAGTACGTTCGACCATCGCGTCTGGGTGATTGCCTCCGACGGTGATCTGGAGGAAGGAATCTCCGGTGAAGCGTCCAGCATCGCCGGTACGCAGCGGCTAGCGAACTTGACCGTGATCTGGGACGACAACCATATTTCCATCGAGGGAGACACGCGCGTAGCCTTCACTGAGGACGTCGTGGGTCGATACGAAGCCTATGGCTGGGTCGTTCATGAAGTGGGTCTCACACCTACCGGCGACGTTGATGTCGAAGGATTGATGGCGGCCCTTGATGCAGC
>Ga0115564_10000949_pt1 | contig 27713 bp, 19 predicted proteins | sample COGITO_mtgs_1105_7_FD_88680 | JGI IMG/M metagenome (GOLD analysis project Ga0115564, IMG submission 88680) | Pelagic marine microbial communities from North Sea - COGITO_mtgs_110523 | ecosystem: Environmental > Aquatic > Marine > Epipelagic | place: Germany:Helgoland, sampling site Kabeltonne...
GACACAGGCCTTTCCGCAAAGCATCAGCGTCGCATTACGAAACTCATCAAGCAGGGTCGTAACATGCTGACTATGCAGTAAGCTGCGTCACGAATATAGGACTTTCCAATCCTTCCTCATCCGAGGAAGGATTTTTTATATCCACAATTCCAATCAACCATGGACCACAGCAGTAAAGTCCTCGAAGCCACCGCAGCGAACCTAGCTCACTGTGCTGATTTGCTGCGCGCCAACGAAGTCGTCGGCATGCCGACTGAGACTGTCTACGGCCTCGCGGCTAACGCGCTCAATGCCAGCAGCGTGCGCAAGATCTTCGCGGTCAAAGGCCGCCCGCTTCTGGACCCATTGATCGTCCACTTCAGCGACCTAGCAGCGACTGAGGCACATATCGAAACGAACGACAGTGTACGCCAACTCGCAGCAGCTTTCTGGCCAGGGCCTCTGACCATGGTCGTGCCCAAGCAATCAAGTATACCAGACCTAGTCACCGCTGGCCTGCCGAGCGTGGCAATCCGAGTGCCACAGCACCCGGTCTTTCGCACTATTCTAAAGCGCCTCGACTTCCCACTGGCCGCACCCAGCGCTAACCCCTTCGGCTACGTCAGTCCAACGCGCGCCTGTCATGTGGCGCACACTCTCGGTAGCCGCATTCAAGCGGTGCTCGATGGTGGCGCTTGCGACTTTGGGCTCGAATCAACCATCGTTGATTTGCGCAATCCACAGGTGCCGACAATTCTTAGGCACGGCCCAATTACGCAAGCGCAGATCAACCAAATCCTGCAGGTCGAAGTGACCACACACAGTGGTGCCAGTAATGACACTGCCCCGCAAAGTGCTCCTGGCTTAATGACCAAGCACTACAGCCCCAAAGCCCAAGTCACACTGCTTCCGCACGGCGAAACATTAACCACCAACGCTACGCCCGAATCAGGGATTGCGCTCGTCAGCAATCAAAAGCCCACCTGGCATACCAATCAGGCTAATATCTTCTGGCTCTCCGAAACGGGCGAGCTCAACGAAATCGCCCACAACCTGTTTGAATTGATCCAACGACTCGACCAGCAAGGCTACCAACAGCTAAGGATCGAGCTGGCAGCCGAAGAGGGCATTGGCAAAGCGATTAACGATCGACTCCGCCGCGCTGCTGCCAAGTGCGAGGCTGAGTAGCTGAACCCATTCAAAGTAAAGACAGGCGGGAGGAACGACCGACCCGAGGTCGAGATTGCTTCTGAACGTCTATAACTACCGCCCGGCGGAAACCCCACTTCGATTGCAATGCGTAAGCGTTATGACGGTACTCGAGGAGGAACCATAAAAAAGACCCGACGGATTCGGCGGGTCTTTTGTAAATTTACTCGAAGTGATGACTAAGCCCGAGGCTCCATTTCAGGTTCCACCGAACCAGCAAGCTCATCTTCTAATTCCACATCCTGACTGATGTAATAATCCTGATACGCCTTATCAGAGTAGCTGGAATAGTAGTAACTTGCGAGTGTACTCGAGATGTTATTTAGAATCGCGCCAAAGATTGGCGTGTTCGACTCCCAGAGTCGGCGAACATTCACCACCGCAGTCTTACGCTTCACAGTGTTAAACTTGATCACGTAAAGTACACCATCAGCCAGCGGAAGCAGATTGAGCACATCACTCACCGCCGCAAGCGGTGGAGAGTCAATCACGATCCGATCGTAACGATCACGCAAGTCAGCCAGCATCGCTTCAAACTTGGCGCTGTTGAGCACCTGCGTCGGATTCTTCGACTTCCCCCCAGAAGGCAACACATCCAGATTCGGATACACTGCCTTCATAATTACCTCGTCCAGCGCCACTTCTTTTTCAATGTGGTCTAACATGCCGAAATCATTCTCTAACTGCAGTGAGCGGGCCACATTCGGCAGACGGAGGTCACCGTCCAATAGCAAAGTCTTCTCACCATGATTCGCAAAAGTCAGCGCCAGATTCGAGCTAATGAAAGACTTACCCTCTCCCGGAACCGTACTGGTCGTCACGATCACTTTCGCATTTTTACTCTCTTCACTGATTTTCAGCGCAGAATGAATCGAACGAAATGCCTCGGTCACGTGACGATCGATATTCGAAGCCACTGCCTGTGCTTTTGAATTCGAATCTAACTTCTTGATCCGTGGAACGACACCCAGCATCGAAAGCCCGACGGTGCCTTCGATATCAAACGCGCTTTTCACTCGGTCGTCTAAAAAAGCGACCACGAAAATCAAGCCCGCACCGACCGCCAAGCCACCAAAAAACCCGGCAGCTAGGTTCATCACAATATTCGGCGAGGAGTGCCGCAACGGCGGCAAGGCCTCATCGATCACACGCGAATTCGGATTCTTCAAATTGACCGCCGCCCTTTCTTGCGTCATACGTTGAACTAGTGCCTGCAAAAAGCCCTGCTGCACATCCATCTCACGCTGCAAGGAACTATATGCGACACGCGTTTTACTCAATTTAATGAGTTCAAGCTCTTTCTCGGCAAGTCGCTGACTGGCGAGTTCGAAATTGCTCTTCGCCTCGACAAGTGCCGACGATAGCTTATCAACTGAATCCTTCACTGCCGCCGCCAATTCCACCTCTGATTCCTGCAAGGTTTGCTGCTGTTCAATCATCACAGGATGCTTCTCGCGATAGCGCTTCGATGAACTTGAGATGCCAATCTTAATTGCTGAAATTTGACTCAACAACTGAGAAACCTGACCCTGCTCAGCAATAAAGGGCAACTCCGAAAGATTTCTACCTGCTCGACGAAAGCTCTCGATTAGATTTATGCGAGTCTCGAGATTATCATACAGGTGTTTATTCTCTATTTTAATAGTATTCAGAGAGCTCAACTGAGTCGCTGCGATGTTCTCTTGGCTCTCCAACGATACCGCATTGTTGTCTTCACGGTATTCCGCCATCTTCAACTCCAACTCTTCAACTCGCTCTTTCTGCTGGTCTGCGCGAATCCGCAAATCTTCAACCGCCTTCATCGATCCATCGATATTTAAGGTCAAATTATAATTGATAAATTCGTCAGCAAACAGGTTGGCGACACGTGCCGCAATCACCGGATCTGGATGATTATACCCCACGCCAATCATCAAAGTTCCGCGCTGCGGCAGGATCTTACGATTTTGAGCCAGCATCTGAGTGGGAGTGAGCGGCCCCGTAAAGCTCAATGCATCTGCATAAGGGGCCATAAAACGCTCACGCTCATCATCCTGCAAGCGACGCTCGACCCCTAGAACAATCGCTCCGCTTCCCAACACGCTGATCTGAGTATTTAAATCCTCGGCTCCGCGAATCTGATTCATCTCCATCTCAGCACTCGCCATCGCCGAAGGATCATCGCGCAACAGTTGCACCATCGCGACCGCAGTGTATACCTTGGTCTTATTAAAAGTATAAAGAATCGACCCGGAAAAGATAATAAAAAACGCAACAATCAGGTACCAGACTCGCTCGCGAAACATGAGGAAATAATCCTTAAAAGTGCGCTGAGGCGCACCGCCAGGACCATAACCACCTCCATAACCGCCATCGGAGTAGCTATAACCGCCATAGTTACCGTACCCACCATAACCGCCCTTATTTGGGTCAGGAGCGCCTTTTACATAATCATTTTTCATAGGTATTCTTAATGCAAATTAGATAATTCTTTCAGGCACCCAAATCGTATCGCCCTCGTTTAAGGGGAGATCTATGACGTCCGGGTCTTGTACTATCTTAGTGAAGTTAACTTCCATTTGGCTAGAACGCCCGTCCTGATCCACCCGCTTAATCTTAATTGCCTTGGGATTCCCCATGCGGGTGACGCCACCAACCATAGACAGCGCCTCGGTCAGTGTTAAAACGCGATCTGGCGGGATCTCGACCACGCCCGGGTTCCCCACTGAGCCGAGAATATGTAACACTTTAGGTGAGAAAGACACCACCAACAATGAAATTTGCGGATCCACCAAGTAATCGCGATTATACAGTTGGGTAATTAAGGCCTGACTCTCTGCGACCGTCATCCCAGCGACCTTCACCTTTCCTACCAAAGCCAAGGCCACGGTGCCGTCGCCTTCTATTCGGGCAGATTTATTCAAATCACCCTCTTGATAGACATTGATTTCAATTACGTCCGAAACTTTAAGCACGTAGTTACTGCCAACAACCATACCTATCGCAGCGCCTCGACCGCTAGACTGTGAAGAATCGGCGCCATCAGCGCCACCTTCTTGCGCCGACAAAGCAGCGATGCAGAACAAAAAATAGAATACGAGTGAAGATGGTAAATGTTTCATAAATTAAAAAATGCCCCTGAATAGAGGCATTTTGACCGTTAATACGGGGAGAAGTTCAGAAATTAATAGCGCAACGATGCCGATACATTGATTACGTGCGCTTCGTAACTCTGCCCATCACTACTTGAATCATTTTCAGTATAGTTATAGCCAGTGCTAAAGCGCCAATATTCATTTGGCACATAGGACAAACTCAAACCGGTGCGATAGTTATCATCTTCCCGTTTCGAATCCACATATTCACGCAAAGTATAACCTAAATTCGCCGTCGCAGTAAATCTAGTATTGATCGAATAGTTCGCACTCAAATCAACTCTAGTCGCCTCCGTGCTTTCACCCTGACCTGCCACATCAAAGTTCCGATTCAAATTCAAATTGGTACTGACCTTCGCCGTCGCCAGATATGTAAAGCTCGCATCGAGCCCAAGACTACTGCTGGAGTCGCGGTCGGATCTCCCCTCTGGTCCATTTCCATCCCGCGTAATCGGGTCATCCGAATCCATGGTATTAAACCCGATTTTAAAGCTGCCATTCAGTTTCGGCAGCAAATCGCCACGCGCACCGACATTTACGAAGTGCTGTTCTTTATCGTAGCCATCCACTCCATCAACGCCGGAGAGAGTACGGGAGACCTCCGTCGAAGTATATGTATAACCAATACTCAAATCGACCTTAGGGGTCAACTCGTAGAAAATATCGAGCGGAACTGTATAGCTCTCACGATCCGCCGAGCTACTCTCCTTATATTCACGTTTATTATAATTAACTCCCGCGCCGAAACTAAACTTGGGCGATAAGGTATACTCGCCATTCAGGTTCGCAGCGGTCGTTTCTGAAGCGCTCAATTTCCCTTTTTGATTATCATTCCCATCCGCCCCATTCGATTGATTCTCATCGTAGCTCACCAGGCCATTCACGGTCAAACGACTACCCGCATATGAACCAACTGCCTTGATATGGAATAGCTCGTTGTCGAGGTCAGTCACCTTGTCGAAACGAACAATATCGTAACGCGTGATTATGCTCAGGTCTGCATTAGACAGGCCGCGACCGACATTGATCTCGAAGCCAGGAGACACTGTATACTTGTAGTCATCCACCGCGCCTCTCTCATCGCTAAAAACATTGGACTGCCACTCTAGAGAAGACGATCCATTAAAAAACACGTCTACGCTATCGCCAATCGAAACTAATGGCGCGGCTTGTAACGCAATCGGCAAGCCTGCGGGCGTTACAAATACTGCAAGAAGTAAAAAATGTTTTAATTTCATGTTTAGAGGCACAGGAATTGAAATTCCACGGAATTTGCATCAATGGGGTTTGGAAATTGAATAATCAAATTAAAAAAGATCGATTAAATTAGGAGGCTCATTTACAAACTGCAATCCCAAATTTTTACTTATTTGGGCTTGGAAGAATGTAAAAAACCTGTAATACTATACGTAATTTCTTTTTGCCCCGAAAATGACGACTCAACATAGAAAACGAACCCAAAACCCTATTTACCGCGAAAAACCGATCCTACTAGGATTCGTCGTGTTACGCAAAGGATCCGACGGACGCCCACAGATCGCTGTGCGTTGGGGGAGAATGCTTTCGACTCTATTGATTTTATTTATTGTTGGCTGGATTGCGACTGCGGGAGCACTCTTAGGTTATTTTAAATACAAAAAGGATTTTGATCAAGCCACCTTCACAGGCATGATTAGCCTCCCCTTTCGCATCGAGGAGCACCGTAAAGAGATGGGTGACTACCACATCAAGCTGGGTCTCGAAGAGGTTAAAGAGGGTAACTACCGCGAAGCGCTTCGCCTTTTACGCCTCGGCGTCGTTCGCTCTCCCTCAAATTTGGAAGGCCGTAGGGTCTTGGCAGAATTCTATGAGCTGGCAATCAAGCGCCCGGATATCGCAGCGAACTTGATGGTCAAGGGCCTCGCCGTCGGAGGAATCGAAGACCTCGACTATCTCAAACAAACCTTACGGGTATTACTGCGCAATCAAATGGACGAGCAAATCCAAGAGCTTTCCAATAAATACCTCCCAGCAGAGCCTGATCTAACCGACATCAATCGCACCTTGGCTTTCGGCGCAGCCAATGCCAACTTCCAACGCGGCAACTACGACCAAGCCGAGGACTATCTGATCTCGTATGATTTAATCGAGTCTCTGGAAGGCCTTCTACTTCTATCCCGAATCAGCTGGGATCGCGGCAATCAAATCGCCGCGATCACTAAGATGGAGCATTCATTGCGTCGATTCCCCAATTCTGAGCCGCTACTTATGCAGCTCAGTCGCTTTCACCGCGAGATAGGCGAGATCGACCAAGCACGTCGCTATGCAATTCTGCGCAACGTCAAAGATCCTCTTAGCGCGGCTCCACGCATAGAATTACTCTACATTTACAACAAATCTCAGGATTTCGATCGCGAACAACGTGAAACTCAAAGTATGCTGAAGCAATTCCGCGACGATGAAAACGCGCTCCAATCAATCGCAAACTTTGCCGCAGACACGGGTAATATCGATCTCGCCCGTCGCACTTACGAAGAAGCACTTGAGAACGAATTTGCTATTGATGCATTTGCCCTGCTGTTGGTCGAATCCCATCTGGTGAGCAAAGACTACCATGGCGCAATCAGCTTCTCCGAAGAGTTACTCAAAGAACGCCCAGACTGGCTGACACAGCGATGGGCCCTCTTCAACAGCTTGAGAGCCGTTGCATCTTACGGTATCAACCGCCCAGACTTGGGCGAAATTTACCTAGAGCATTTTATCAGCAACGCAAACAACGCTCCAGAGACTTACCTAGCTGTCGCACGTCGCTTCTCAGATACGGATAGAAGTTCGCAAGCACGAAAAATCCTAAGCACAGCTTATCACCAGACACCAGCTAATCAAAAGATCCTGTCCGAACTCATCAGGGTCGAACTAGATCTAGGCAATACAGAAAACCTCAATCGCCTGCTGACACGCCTCCTACAGATGCGTCGACCACAGATGGAGCTGATCGCCGATGCGTATAACAAACTCGGCAGTGACCGATTCCTCTTCACTCCAAGCCGCGAGACCTTGTTACTGCGGCTTAGCGCAATCCTCCGCGAGAATGCACAAGACCTTCAGGCGATCAACGCCTCCTAGAAGCGGCTCGCCCGAAAGCTCGGGCAGTATTGACGAATATGCGCCACAACGCAAATGACTCATGCCGCACTGGGCTGAATTAAACCTTAACAGGCGTGAGTTACATCTAGCCAGGCGCCCCAGCACTACGGCGATACACCACCACCCGAACTGCAATCACGCGGCGCTCGTCGACTTCATCAATTGAAATTCGCATCCCGGCAAGCGACAGGGTCTCCCCACGCGCAGGGATACGCCCTAACTCGCCCGTAATCAACCCCCCGAAAGTTGATACTTCGTCATTCTCGACCTCAACACCGAGTGTCTCCTCAAGATCATGGATCGGCGTCAGCCCAGAAACCCGATAGGTGTGCGGCGCGCGCAGTGCTCGGATCTGATCTTCCTCACTATCGAATTCGTCCTGAATCTCACCCACGAGCTCTTCGAGTATACTCTCGAATGTAACAACGCCGACGATGCCGCCGAATTCATCCACAGCCAACGCCATGTGAAACTTCGCCCGCAGCATGCGCTCCAGGGCGGCTTCTAAGGGTGTCTCGAGCTCAAAGATCGCAACGTTGCGCTTCACTTTTACTAAATCGACCGCGGCCAATGGACCACTGAGTCGAAACATGTCTTTAATGTGAAGGATTCCGACGCAGTCATCGAGACTCCCGTGGCACAATGGAAAACGCGTATGCCCCGCCTCTTTCATCACTTTCAGATTCGCCTTAAAGTCTTCTTCTAGGTCACAAATGACTACCTGACTTCGCGGTAGCAGAACGTCTTGAACAACCAACTCCTGCATCTGCAAAGCCCGGTTCACTATCTTCCGTACCACTGGCGACAGCGCGTGACTATCCTCACCCATTGCTCGAATTTGCACATCCAAATCCAGCGGATTCAATTCATCCTCCACATCGACGCCTAGGCGGCGAAACAGCATCCGTTTCAGGCCACGAAAAAAGAGCATCGCAGGTAACGTTAAAATTTGAAAGACCCACAACACTCGGTAAGTGCGCTGAATCCCTTTCACTGGATCGCGCATAGCCAACCCGCGCGGAAAAATCTCAGCAAACAGAAAATGCACCGATGTCGCGCACACAAAGGACAGCAACACAACCAACCAGCGCTCCGGTGCCTGCTTTGACTCGAACAGACCGAAATAATCACTCACCAGCGGCATGAGTAATAAGCCAACCGCGACGGTGCAAAGCGTCTTACTAAAGCGAACCGCACGCCCCGTCTGATCGCTATTTTCAATCAGACGAGCAATGCCACGGCGGCGCTTCAATTGCTCCAGCGCCTGGGCGCTCACACCTCCATAGCGGAACTTTACCAAACTGATTTCGCACATCACCAGAAATGCATGCAGCACCAACATCAGCGCCACCGCGCTCAATGAGACGAAAAAGTTGATCCACGCCGCACTCATCGGACGCTTGTGATCTCACCACTTTTAAGTAACTCACGCAACACACTCAGTAACCGTTCATTCTCCTCTGAGCGACCAATCGTAATGCGCACATATTCAGGCATTCCATAAGGCGCCAAAGGACGCACAATCAAACCGCGGCGCTGTAACGCTTCAAATACCTCCGCGCTGCTGCCGACCCGGCTCAGCACAAAATTCGCAGCGCCGCCAACCGTCTTAAAGCCAAGCGCTGTTAGCCCCTCGCAGAGCACCTGTCGCCCCACTTCATTCTCGGTTCGGCACATTGCAACAAATTCCAAATCATCTAGTGCCGCGGTCGCCGCCGCCTGCGCCGCCGCATTGACGTTAAACGGCTGGCGCACTCGATGCAGCAGCGCGATCAATTCAGGCGCACCATATGCGTAGCCAACACGCAGCCCACCGAGCCCATAAATCTTGGAAAAGGTTCGTAAGCACACCACTTTTCGGCCCGCGTGAATCGCAGCAGACAAATCTGGCGACTGCTCCAAATACTCCGCATATGCCTCGTCCAGACAAAGAATTACATGCTCTGGTAATCCTTGCAGCAACTTCAGCAACCCCACCTCCGTATTCGCCACTCCCGTCGGATTGTTAGGGCTCGCTACAAACAACAGGCGCGTGCGCTCGGTCACTGCGCCCAACATTGCATCTAGGTCATGGCCAAAGTCAGCCATCGGCACTTCAACAGGCGTCGCACCAAACAACTTTGCAACCAACTTATAGACGATAAAAGCCTGCGCTCCCATCACAACTTCCAGTCCTGGGCGCAAGAATGCATGCCCAAGTAACTCGATAATTTCATTTGAGCCATTGCCGACTAAAATCGACTCAGCCGAGACGCCACGGTGCGTCGCGATCTTTTGCCTCAAAACTTGGCATCCTCCATCCGGATACAGGTGCGCGTTCTTCATCGCCTCCGCTCCGGCCGCGATTGCCTTCGGCGAAGGACCAAACGGATTCTCATTCGAGGCCAGCTTTGCAATATTTGCAGGGTCGAGCCCGTATTCACGAGCGACCGCTTCGATTGGTTTTCCGGGCTCATAGACCGGTTGTTGATGCACACCGGCATTCGCGAGTTCAGCGTATTTCATTGATATAATTAGGCTTTAAACTTGCCTTGCCAAAGACCGATTGCAACAAAAACCAGCTACCGATACTTATGAAAATTCTACTTACTGGAGCCTCGGGCCTGCTCGGAAATGCCTACGCCGAAGCCGCCATCCGTCGCGGGCATAAAGTCATCGCACTTTATAATACCACAGAGCCTATCGTGCGCGGGATCGAGCAAAGCATCCAACTCGACGCACAAGCACTCGATAAAATCACCGCACTCGCACTGGAACTTTGGCCTGATTGCATCGTCAACTGTGCTGCAATCTCTTCGCCCACTGATGTTGATGCCGACGCCATACTCGCCGAGAAGATCAACGTCGCCCTACCTCGCCACCTCTCACAGCTATCGACCCACCTCGGCGCACGCCTATTACACATATCGACCGATATGGTATTCGATGGGCACTCCGCCGAACCCTACCGCTCCACCGACATGCCCTTCCCAACCAGTCTCTACGGGCAAACTAAGCTAATGGCCGAGCGCGAAGTACTAAAGCACAACGCCGAAGACCCCGTCGTGCTACGCATTCCCATTCTCATGGGCAACAGCATCCACAGCCAACGCAGCGCCCACGAAAGGCTCCTCGCCGCGATCGCACGTGGTGAAACACCCAAACTCTTTTGCGACGAAATCCGGCAACCGTGCTCCGCCTCGAATGTCGCCGAAGTACTCCTCGAACTCACCGAGCGCCGCGACCTACACGGGATTTTCCACTGGGCGGGCGCGGAAACAATGAGCCGCTTCGAAATGGGCCAAAGGATACTTAAGCATTTCGGCCTACCGCTCAACAGCGTACAATCCGCCTGTAAAGATGACGACCCCGAGTTTGCCAACCGACCGAGTAATCTTACCTTCAACCTTCATCCGATCGTCAGTAAACTCAAAACAAAGCCTGCGACTTTCGAAGAGCAACTCGACGAGCTCACCAGCGTCGAACCGCTGCGTGCATCCGACCACTAGAAGCCCCGATCGCCGTGCCGCTCATCATTCTACCCAACGCCTTTGGCGACGCCGCCACAAATATGGCTCTCGACGCGGCCCTGCTCTACACCCTGCCCAAAGGTATCGCCGCCTTTCGCCACTACGGATGGACCGAGCCCGCGATCACCTTCGGCTACACCCAGCGAATTTCAGAAATTAATGCGACCTTCTCCGAGGAGCTACACCGGTGTCGCCGACTCACTGGCGGAGGCATCGTCGATCACCGCAACGATTGGACTTACGCGCTCGCGCTGCAAATCGATCTACCCCCGGCTCATCAACCCGCCACCGAGCTCTACGCCACCATCCACCGGTGCATCCAGTCCGCTCTCGAACGCCAGTCCATACAAAGCCAACTCGCACCTTGCCCACGCGCCTGCGACAAACTACCAGCCAAAGAACTCACGGGTCCCGAGCAGTGCTTTGTTCAACCCACAGCCAACGACGTGATCCACCTCAACGGCACAAAAATCGCTGGCGCCGCGATGAAACGTACTCGCGAAGGCCTTCTCGTCCAAGGCTCAATCGCCCGCGACGCACTGCCCGACGACTTCGATTATCAAACTTTCGCCGAGGCCTTTCAACAAGCCCTAGCCAACAAACTCGCTATTCCAATCGATACAGTTGCAGATCTTCGCACGCTGTTAGACAGTCGCCGCATTCAGCAAGAACGCGAACGATTTGAAAGTGCGACATGGATCAATCAGCGCTAAATTACGCTCGGCGCTCGAGTGCTAAAGACGGCATCACTCTGGCACAGTCTATAAAAGACCCACTCAGACTTTAAAACGACTGTTCATCACCGAGATAGATCAGGCTAAACATCAGCTTTCCATTAATACGACCATCTTGCAGCGCCTTTACTTGGTCTCGATTCATCATTGATGCTATGATAGTTTCACAAAAGGTTTAAAACGTACATCGACCGGCTCCGCATAGCGTGCGCGCAGATTGTTCGCTGGATCGAAGCCAAACTGAGGCGACAATCGGTCCTCCCAGCGCAGGTTAGCGACTTGTTTCAACCGCCAGGGCTCATGGGCCACATCGCCGCGATACAGCGACGTGCCGTCCGACGTATATAAATGATAGCGCTCCACCAACCAGCGATCCAATGCATCCGCCGCGATCGATGGGCCGACTTCGGACTCCATCGAGAATGAATCGGGCGCAGTAAACGAATAGCGCCCAGCCTGTACGCCTCCCTTCATCTTTCGCACTCGATACGGCAAATGAAAGACGCGCGTGGCAATCCACTGCCCTAAGCGATTGTCAGTATCTAAGGTCAAAAAAAGCACACCAGGCCGCCCTCGATAAGTCACATAAGTGCGTAAATTCAGCTCCCACAGCGAAATAAAAGGCAGTGCAGGCGTTACTCGGAAGCGAATGTGCGACATGTAAAATGGCACGATACTCAACCATGCAGAGCCATCGAACAGATCCAAATCCAGACCGGAGGGAAGCTGTTCGCTAATCGCGTCAAAATCGCAGCGAAAACTCAGGAACTGCACATGTGACCAACGCTGTGCGATCACCCACCGATTCGATTGAATCTGATTAGAAGACTTCATAGATCTCATGCATCAGTTTAGACCCGAATTCATTACAACTTTAATCGAAATAAAAATCTAAACGCGGCCACACACCACGACTGTGAATAAGTTCTCCGTTTTAACTTTTACAGTCGGCGGGAGGTTGCCAGTATCACGGCTTCATGTCCGAAAAAGACCGCGAATTCGTCCATCTCCACGTCCACACTGACCACAGTCTGTTGGATGGTTGCTCGCGTACGGATAAGCTCTGCTCACGTGCGGCGGAACTGGGGATGAAGGCGCTGTCGATTACCGACCACGGCGTGCTCTACGGGCTGACCAGCTTTTTCAAGCAAGCGGAGAAGCACGGCATCAAGTCTCTACTCGGTTGCGAAGTATATCTCATTTACGAGCAAGAGCTAGCCACAGTCAACGAACTGCGCGCCAAGCAGAAATCCCATCACATGGGCCTGCTCGCGCGTAATTTCGTTGGCTATCAGAATCTTTGCAAAATCGTCTCACAAGCGCACACCGAAGGCTTCTACCGCAACCCGCGCACAGACATGAAGACCCTCGCCCAACACAGCGAAGGGCTGATCGGGTTTTCGGGTTGCTTAGCGGGGGTCATCCCGCAGTTCCTACTGAAGGACGAATACGACAACGCGCGCGATGCCGCCGCACAGTTTGTAGATATCTTTGGCAAGGAATTCTTCATTATCGAGATCATGGATCACGGCATTGAAGAGCAGCGCCGAATCATCCCTGGCTTGTTAAAGATCGCCGAAGAATTTGACCTCAAGGTCGTCGCCACCAATGACGTACACTACGTCAACAGCACCGACTGGGAGCCGCACGACGCACTGCTCTGCATACAAACTGGTGCAAAGATTAAGGACCAGAAGCGCATGCGTTATGACTCGCACCAATTTTATCTTAAATCACGCGAGGAGATGGAGCTCGCCTTCAAAGAGATCCCTGAGTCGATCACTAACACCTCCGCTGTTGCCGAGATGTGCGAGGTTAAGTTGCCCTTTGGCGAAGACCATTATCCTATTTACGAGCGGCCGATCGAGATTAACTCTGGCGATGACCACGAAAACTTTGATCGCGTGCTGCACATCTATGAGGTGCAAAAAAACACTATTCTCATCCGTGATGGGCAGGAACCAATCACTCTAAGTGACGCCGAGCGCATCAAGCACAAGACCAATGGACTCTACCTATTTGAGCTCTGCAAAGAAGGACTCAAGGAACGTTACGGCACCGACTACGACGCCTGCCGCGCCGACTGGGAGAATGTTTCGGCCGGCGACAAGCGCTACTGCGAACAACTCGAGTACGAGCTAGCGATCATCACCGGCACGGGCTTCGTCGACTACTTCCTGATTGTCTGGGACTTCATTGACTGGGCGCGCAAACAAGATATTCCAGTGGGCCCAGGTCGTGGATCGGGTGCAGGCTGTATTGTTGCCTACGTGCTTAAGATTACTGATATCGACCCGCTCAGCTTCGGTCTTTTGTTTGAGCGTATGCTTAACTTAGAGCGTGTATCGCCGCCCGATTTCGATGTCGACTTCTGCATGCGCCGCCGCGACCAAGTGGTGAACTATGTACGCGAAAAATACGGAAAAGACCGCGTCGCAAACATTATCACTTTCGGCACGTTTGGCGCAAAGATGATTGTGCGTGACCTCGCCCGCGTCAATGAGCTCGAATATGCCGAAGCCAACAAGATCGCAAAAATGATTCCCGACGAGCTGAACATTACGCTCGACGATTCAGTCAAAAAGTCCCCGGAGCTTGCTGCCGAGATAACTCACAACCCCGTCGCAAAAATTATCATTGAGCAAGGCCGCGTGATCGAAGGAATGATCCGCAATACTGGCAAGCACGCCTGCGGCGTCATCATCGCTGACCAAGACATCACAAACCTGGTTCCAGTGACTCTGCAGGAAGGCGACCTCACTACGCAGTATCCGAAGGACCCTAGCGAGGATCTTGGCCTACTGAAAATGGATTTTTTGGGCCTCAAAACTCTCACTGTAATCGATGATGCGCAGACTAATGTGCGCAACACACGGCAGCGTCCTGAGTTTAATGTTGATAACGTTCCACTCGATGATCAAGCGACTTTCGACCTGCTCAACAGTGGTCGCACTACCGCCGTCTTTCAGTTAGAGTCCGGCGGCATGCAAACCCTCTGCCGTCAGATCGGCTTGAGTTCTTTTGAAGAAATCATTGCGTTGATCGCACTCTATCGCCCAGGCCCGATGCAGTTCATCGATCAATTTATTGAGGGCAAAAAGGACCCGTCCACAGTGCAGATTCCGCATCCGCTGCTCAAAGACTTGGTACAGGAAACGTACGGCGTCTTAGTTTATCAGGAACAAGTGATGCAGGCCGCACAGATCATTGCCGGCTACACGCTGGGCGGCGCGGACATCCTTCGCCGCGCAATGGGTAAGAAGATTAAGTCTGTGATGGACGCGCAGAAGCAGGTGTTCATCGACGGGGCACGCAAGACCAACAAGATCGACGCTAAAACAGCTACTTCAATTTTCACGTTGCTGGAAAAGTTTGCGCAATACGGCTTCAACAAATCTCACTCTGCTGCGTATGCGATGCTAAGCTTTCGCACCGCCTACCTTAAGGCGAACTATCCAATCGAGTTCATGGCCGCGGTACTCACTTCGGAGCAAGGTAACTCCGATAAAATCTCGAATATTCTCGCAGAGTGCCATGCGATGAACGTGCAAGTACTCAGCCCGGACATCAACGACTCGGGTAGCGACTTTACCCCTATTATCAAAGACGACTGGGGTAGCATCCGCTTCGGCATGGCAGCAATTAAGGGCGTGGGCGAAGGGGCTTCGATTGTCATCATCAACGAACGCGATGCCAACGGCGCTTACGAAGACTTCACCGACTTCATCATCCGTTCCGCAGACAAGGCCGTGAACCGCCGCGTGATTGAAGCACTGATCAAGACCGGCGGCTTCGACTCTTTCGGCGAAGACCGCGCCACACTGCTCGACTGCCTCGACTCCGAATTGGCCGAAGCAGAAAGTACGCGCCGCGACCGCGAAGCAGGACAAAGCTCACTGTTCGATATGATGGGCGACGATGGTATTGCGGATGACTCGCAGGCCAAGAGTGGCCCGTCGCGTAAGACCGTCCCGCCGATGCCGATGACCGAAAAGCTGCGCTACGAGAAAGAGCTGCTTGGGTTCTATATTTCGGGACACCCGATGGATGCCTACGCAGGGCTCGACACCGTGATTGATACTTTCACTAAGCCCGAAGACCTAGTTAACTTTGATGACCGCACGACGTTCCGTCTCGGCGGCATCATCAGTAATTTACAAATTAAATATACCCGCAAAGACAGTCGCCAGATGGCCGTCTTTAATTTCGCAACTGCCACGCAAAGTTACGAGATGATCATGTTTCCCGAACCATATGAGAAAAACGGTGCGCGACTTGAGGACGGCAAGCTGACTTTAATCCACGGCCAGATTAGCCGACGCAACGGCGAGATGAGCCTCACCGCACACGAAGTATTCGATCTCGAGCAATCGATCCCACGCATCATTCAGCGTATCAACTTCATCCTGCACCCACACGAGAAAAACGCCACTGACTTCATCGACAAATTCCGCGAGATGATTGATGTTGAATACGGCTCCACCCGTGTGAATCTAAGCTTTCTAGTCGACAATCAAATCGTCGAGACCGAAACCGCACAGTCTCTAACCTTCACGATCACTGGCACAAATTATAAACAACTACGGCGCCACCCCGCTCTTGCGGGAGTGCGCATTCAATCGATCGCAGTGCAACCAGTCGATGACCGGCGCCCCTGGGAACGTGGCAAAAAGAAGTTCTAAGCCCACTTCACTTTACTGTATCTTATGCAGCGTTATGCTAGGCTTAAGCGCCCGTAAAATAAAGTACTCTAGCGAGTCGAGAGTGACTTTGGTGAGACCTCGAAGACATGCGTCCTCGACTCTCAATGCGATTTCCGCAACACAGGTCCACAGCCTGATAGCCTTGTCATTAAGTACGACTGCGCCCAAGTTCTCCATACATGTCTAATCGTCAGCAGATCTTCGCCAGTCTTAAGGAAAAGCGTACGCAATCCGAATTCTGGTTAAATGGTTTATTGTATGCATGCCTTAGTATCGCATTTCTGCCAATCACACTCTGGGTCGCCACGAGTGCGAATGAACAAAGTCGAATTCTGAACGCCCTACTCGTACTAGCCATGGCGATCTTTTTGCTCGTTCTTTATAATCGGATCAAAGTCGAAGCGCCACTCACCCTCAACAAGAGCGCCCGTAACACACTCTTGGTATCCTATGCTTTATTATCACTCTGTATTATTTCGCGCCAAACAATCCAGCCCTCATCAGAGGTTTTTTACCTGCTCAGCTCACTAATCGCAGTCCCAGCCTATTGCTTCGGCATCGCTTCCTTAGTGCTCTTCATCTTCGGCCAAGGCCTGCGCCGTATTACCTACACTGCGACTGGCACGCTCTGTGCGTTCATGTTACTTAGTATATTAATGACCCCGCTAGACTGGCCGCTACGCACTCTTGCGGGTAAATGGAGTGGGATGGCACTAAGTGCTGCTGGCAAGACCGTCGAACTCGGCGTGCAAGGCAGCACGCCCACGGCACCGCCTCAGCTCATACTGATGGTCAATGAGCATCCGTTCCATGTCGCATCCGAGTGTAATGGATTTGGTGTCATTTTGACCAGCTTGCTGCTCGCGGTGCTACTGGCAATTTATCGCAGACTCGGCCCGATCGACATCGCCCTCAATTTACTTTCAAGCATCACTCTCGGCTTTATATTTAACACACTACGCATTCTGATTATAGTGCTGCTAGCACCATCAATGATGGATCACTACCACCTCATGCACGAAATCGTCGGCACCATTACTTACTGGAGCTGCTTGATACTTATTTGGATTATACTCAATGGCCCAGTGGAAAATGAACCCAGCGACAAACCTATCGATTCAGCGGAGGCTCACAGTTAGGACAGTGGCTTCATGCCGGGATTGAACACCCCAAACTCTACTTAGATCGACTGCGAATTATCCATGCCAGCTAAGTCCGGCTGATTGGTGTCTTTATTGAAGCGCATTGAGAGCAACTTTGATACACCTTTCTCTGGCATCGTTACACCAAACACCGTATCTGCGTTAGAGATCGTGCGCTTATTGTGAGTTACAATCAAGAATTGAGACTTATCAGTAAAGCCATGCAGCGTCTCACAGAAGCGTCCGATATTGGCATCGTCGAGCGCGGCATCGATCTCATCCAACACACAAAACGGGCTGGGCTTGACCATGTAGATCGCGAACAGTAATGCTACCGCAGCCATGGTACGCTGGCCGCCTGACAGCAGTGTCACGCTTTTTAAACGAGTTCCAAGAGGCCGCGCAATGATATCAATCCCCGATTCCAGTGGATCATCAGAATCAACTAAAATAAGATCAGACTCACCACCACCAGAAATCTTCTCATACGTGAAGGCAAAATTCTTACGCACTTGATCGAAGGTTTCGCGGAATAACTTCTGCGACGTCTCATTGATTTCATCGATACTCTTTACCAGTGCATTTTTCGCATTCCAAAGATCTTCACTCTGGTTTTTCAGGAAATCATGCCGTTCCTTCAAATCCGTATATTCACTAATCGCATCGAGATTGACTGGCCCCATATTCGAAATACGGCTCTTCAACTCGGAGACTTCCTCTTCGATCACGCTCCAATTTGTGCCGTCCATCTCCGTGAGTTCTTCTTCGGTCGGATCACGTCGCTCATGCTTTGGTTGTGCGGCGAGCTTGTCGGGGTCATCGATGTCGTCTAAATTTACGCGTTTATCAAACTCGACATTGCCTTCCCATAGTTCGGTCTTCCAGTTAACGTTTTCCAGTTCGATCTGATACTCATCTTGGGCTGTGCTTTCGATAAAACCAATCTGCGAGCGCTCTTCTGCTAGACGGACTTCAAGACGAGTCATCTCTTGATCAAAAGATCGACCTTCATTGCGACGCCCGGAAAGACCGCCATCAACTCCAGCAATCTTCGCATCCATTTCTTTAATCGCCGCGCGGTCCTCAGATAACTGTCCGGCGGCCACCTGTAAGGTCTTTTCAAGTTCGAGACTTTTTTCAGATTCCTCAACACCGCTACCCTTAAGTTGGCTGATCTGTTCATTGATTGTATCAATTTCCTGATTACGGCGGATGATACGATTCTGCAAACTCGCGGTCTCGCGTTGCACTTCTCCGAGCACGCGATCAACAGATTCGAGACGTTGCTTCTTTTCTGCTAATTCAAGACGAACGTCAGCCAAAGCTTCGCGCTTTTGGTCGCGAGACTCACGGGAATGAGCAATCGCATCTTCCAAATCAGTGCCGTTCTGCCGCTCCTCAAGCAAGCCTTGCTCGGCTGCGACCAGCTCCTGCTTCGAGTCTTCGAGATCTTGCACAGAATCACTGTGATGCGCATCGAGTCGCTCAAGCTCTTCCTCACTCTGATGATGCGAGCGAGCATTTTGCTCAACTTTCTGCCCTTGGTTACGCTCTTCCGCGACAAGCCCAGACACTTCACTGGCAAGTTCGCTGAGGCGTTGCCGCTGCTCCTCAACCGAAGCTTCAGCGTCATGGCGCTGATCTTCGAGAGTCGTGGATTGCTGGCGCAACGTGTTGAGCGCCTTACGCTCGGTGTCGATTTCGCCGCGAAGCTTACGAGTCTCAGATTCGCGCTCAATTACACTGGAGGACTTCTTGCCAGAGGCTCGTCCGCCATGAATTAGACCACGGCAATCAATAATTTCACCATTTTGAGTTGCAACTAACAGGAAGTTAAAATCCGGATGTGCCTTCCAAAATTGAACAAATCCCTCAAGGCTTTCCGCAAAATAGCAATTGGTCAGCAAACGTGTGACTGCCTCGCTGAGATTGGAATCGCGCGCAAGCACAACTGAGGCGGCTGGCACGATCCCGTCTGGCAGCTTCACTCCAGGCAGCTTACTATGGCCCGCCTCAAGGTTGACCTGTAGGCAGGCACGCCCGAGTTGATCAGCATCGAGCTTATCGATCACTGTTAGCGCTTGTTTCGGATCACCAATAAACAGGGCTTCTGCAGCTTGACCGAGTAGGGTCTGCAGGGCACTGGTGAAGGCAGACTGCACCTTCAACTCTTTGGAAATAATCGAAACGCTGTCTTTTGCCACGAGGTCGCCGAGTTTATCGCCGAGGATAGCCTTCGCACCTTCGCCAAATCCCTCAAATTTGGCCTGCAAGTCCTCAAGTACATTGAGCTGTGCTGTCTTACGTGCGATGCCTCGGTCCTGCTCCTGAATCTGTTCCTGCATCGTGCGGAACTGCTGGAAAATTGCCTTTGATTCGGTGCGAGCTTTCTCTAATGCAACCTCACTAAGCTGTTGCTCCTCGCGACGCTTTGCCAACATCCGTTGAATGTCAGCATGGCCCTTTTCCAAAACTACGACTTCTTGCTTCAACGTCAAAAGTGCCTCGGTCAACGCGGCGTGTTTGACCTGATATGTCTTTAACTCGACTTCGAGCGTGGTGCACCGCGAGCGTGCCCGATTAATCCGATTCTCCGCCTGCAGCACAGCCTGTCTGCGCTGTTGCAGTTGCGCCTCCATCTCGCCGAGTTGCTCTTGGGAATTGACCAACTCTGAATTGCGATCTCGGAAGATGCGATCGGAGTCATCCACGACATCACTCTGTAGCTGTTTATTCTCGGATTCACTTCGTGCACGCGCGGCAAGTTCGTCTTGCTGTACTTCGAGGCCTTGGATCTCTTTTTGATATTCCGCAATACGCGCTTCCAAGTCCTTAATACGAATGGCGGAGAACTCCGCCTGGTTCTCGGAATTTTCCTTCTCGGAGCGCAAATTAAACACGCGCTGCTGCAGCTCCTGCATATTGTCATACAACTCGGCACGCGCGGTTTTTTGTGACGCCAGTGCTTCCTCATCGGCAGCCATCGATTCGGTGTGCGACTCCAGTTTTTTACGTAGCTCATTCGCGCGCCCTGCGACCGTATCAATCGAGCCTTTTAAAGCGGTGAAGCGATACGAACTAAATGCCAAATCCAAGTGTGTTAAACGGTGCTTAATGCGCTGATAGCGCAACGCTTTACTAGCTTGACGCTTTAACGAGCCGATTTGACGGCTGACTTCCTCGATCACATCGGTGACACGGGCAAGATTTGCATCGACGAGCGAGAGCTTGTTAAGCGCCTCTTTACGTTGCGCTTTGTAGAGTGTAATACCCGCAGCCTCTTCAAAAATGGTGCGGCGCTCGCCGGGATTCGTCGATAAAATCTGATCAATCTGCCCCTGCAGCATAAAGGAGTAAGACACGCGGCCTATCCCAGTATTAGCGAACAAGCGTTGGATGTCCTTTAGGCGCGAAACCTTACCATTGATATAATAATCACTGCCGCCGTCGCGCGTGACACGGCGAGCGATCTCGACCTCATTAAAGGCAGTGCCAAGTTCGGCTTCGCAATCGGTAAACGTCAACGAGACTTCGCAGGTTGGCAGTCCTTTGCGCTTATCGGTTCCCTCAAAAATGACGTCTTGCATGGACGCACCGCGCAGCGCTTTAGCACTCTGCTCGCCCAGTACCCAGCGAATCGCATCAACAATGTTACTCTTGCCGCAACCATTCGGACCAACGACAGCAGTTACCCCACGGCGCAGGTCGAGGCGAGTGCGATCAGCAAAACTCTTAAAGCCACTAATGACGATCTCTTTGAGATACATAAATACTAAATATGGACAGCTGAGGGTGGGTAGAAAAGTTCTAGAAGAATAGCCCAGAGCGGCGCTCGCAACCCTAAAAGATAACAGAGAAAGAGTTGCTAGCGGACTAGGATCTGCCCATGTTCACTCCAATATTCACTTATCCCACCTCTTATGCCCGAATCTACCCAATGCTCCCGTGAAGAATGGCCAATCAAAGCCTATAAAGACCTCAATTTCTTAAATAGTGATGCCGCCCGAAACATTCGGGTGCTCTGCGAAATGACTGAACCAGGGCTACGCTTCGCAGAGGAAAAAATCAAAGACACCATCGTGCTATTTGGCTCTGCTCGGATCATGCCTGTCGACGTCGCGCAAGCTAAACTAGAGGAGGCGCAGGCCGCCATAGTTGACCCCGATCATCTCAACGACGCCGAGAAGCGCGCGCTGCACCTCGCGCAAAGTGCAGTAAAGGCAGCGCCTTACTACCAGATGGCAGTCGAACTCGCCGAAGAACTCACTCAATGGTCGATGAGTCTTCCGGAGAAAGATCAACGCCGTTTCATCATCTGCTCTGGTGGCGGCCCCGGCATTATGGAAGCCGCCAATCGCGGTGCGCACAATGTCGGGGGCAAATCGATCGGCCTTGGCATTAGCCTGCCCTTTGAGCAAGGCGTAAACGAATACATCCCCAATGAGCTACAATTTGAGTTCCACTATTTCTTCGTGCGTAAATACTGGTTTGTATTACTGGCCAAGGCGCTGGTCGCCTTCCCTGGTGGATTTGGCACCCTGGACGAACTGTTCGAAACACTCACACTAGTGCAGACTGGTAAAGACCCGACAGCGCCACCAATCATACTGTTTGGCAGTGAGTTTTGGAACAGCGTGGTCAACTTCGAGTCACTGATCGAATGGGGTACGATCTCACCCGAAGACCTCGATTTATTTAAAGTGGTCGATACTGTTGAAGAGGCACGTGACACTATTATCGAGCAACTAACGACGCGGTTCTTATCCTAACGACTGCCTCAGCGATAGACGCGCTCACGATGCAGTGAGAGCAATTTCACGCTGACACAGAGCAACCCATTGAGCGCGAGCCAATAGGCTGGACTTTGGAAGATGAAGTCAACAAAGGCATGCCCAAATGCGGCGCCCAAACCGACCAGCAACATCAGAGCGCTTAAAGTATTGCCTGCTGCTCGAAATAGTAAGTTCCAGACCCAATAACCAAAGATCATCAGTAATATTCCACAGCCCACAATTCCATACTCACAGAGAAACTGCACAATATCATTGTGCGCGTAGTGATAAATCTTCCGGCCCCACCACCCCCCGCGGGCACGATAGCCTTGATAGAAGATTTCTGGATGGCTCTTTTGATACATCGGGAAAATGTAGCGCCATGACCCCGCACCCCAACCGAGCCACAATTTCTCTTGCGCCATCTGCCACGTCAATTTGGTCGTGATCGCTCGGTCACTTTGATCCGCGGTCTGAATCGTCTCTTCAATGTCACCAAAGCGCTGTTCGATTTTTTGGATATCAACGAATTGAAAGATCATATAGCCGCCACCGCCGACTAACGATCCAATCAGCAAGCTCAGCAAAATCGAATTGCGCAGCGAGCTCGCAAACAACCCGCGCGCAGCGGCCACGATAAAAAAACCAGCGACCATCACGCCGCCAAACAGAATTCCGCCCCGCGAAAGCGCCAAACCAATCGAGGTATACAGCACCGCCACAAACACAAAGAGCAATAAGTGCGGCCCGCCACTCTGCTCACGACGCTCTGCTTGATTGAAATGGTAAAAATACAGCATCCCACAGGCGCAGATGATCAAGTTCAGATAGGCCACTCCCATATTTCGATAGAAGAACGTGCCCCAGAAATGAGGGTTCGGTGATTTCACAGCCCACAGCACCGCATCTGCACCAGAGGACTTTTGCAACATCGCCACAATCGCCATTCCCACCCCACTGATCACCAATGACCACAGCAAGAGCACCGCACTGCTACGGCGCCGCACCCCGACCCACAGCCCCCAAATCAACGTAAACGCCGCCGCAAAACTTGACAGCACGCGAAACGCATTCATCGGCACATAGCTGGTATCGACTCCAGAAGGTAGCCAACTCACAGGCTCCACTTCTTCGACCCACCAGCCCCTTTCATCCCGTAGTTGCTCCCACGCAGGGTTCATCCCCTGAATCGTAATATAGACCAGAAAGGCCACGCTCAGCCAAAAGACTGGAAACTTTAGTAGGCGCAGCAGATTTTGCGCATTACCATGCTCGCCATCCGTCCCGTTCCAGCGCTGCGACATCGGCACGATGGAGAGCAGCCAGGTCAACAAGCCGCCCGCTAACAAAATATGTAGCGACCAGAGCCGCATGCCCCCAAGCCCCCAAGCAGTAAAGGCCAAGGTCAAGCCGCCGACTACAACAACTGCCCACTCACGAGGCGCAACAGATGGAGATCCCATAGCAGTGCCTTATGAAAAGCTGGGTTGATACGCATCGTGCAGCCGCAGCAAACCCAACAGCTCGCCGCTCTCAGCCACGACGGGTAGCACCGAAATTTGCGAACTGCGGTCTTCCATCATGCGTACCGCATCACCCAGAGGCACGTTCGGATGAGTCGAAATCGGCGATTTTGTCATGCAATCCCCCACCTTGAAATTCAGAATGTCGCCATCCTGCGAAAGAATGCGGCGAATGTCGCCATCCGTAATAATTCCAGCCAAGCCATTCGCTCCATCCACGATACAAGCCGCGCCGTATGGAAACTTGGTCATCCGAATCACCACTTCGCGCAGCGTTTCTTCAGCGCGCGCGCAAGCGATTTGATCGGCGACCTGCATCACATCACCAACTGTCATCAGCAAATTTCGTCCAAGCTGTCCACCGGGATGGTAGCTTGCAAATTCCTCCTTAGTAAAGTCACGCGCTTTAACCAACGCCGCGGCTAGGGCATCACCAATCGCCAAGCTCACCGTCGAGCTAGACGTCGGCATCAAATTCAGTGGATCAGCCTCACGCTCGACACTGCTATCCAATACCACATCAGCCGCCGTAGCGATCGGAGAATCCATATTGCCGACAATGGCAATCACTGGAGACTTAAGTTGTTTGAACATAGGCATCAAGCGCAGTACCTCCGCCGTGCTGCCGCTCTTCGACAGGACGATCGTCGGATCCCCAGGCTGATACACACCCAGATCACCATGAATCGCTTCAGCAGCATGCAAGAAAACTGAAGGGATGCCGCAACTCGACAATGTCGCCGCCAGTTTCGTGCCGATGTGGCCAGACTTACCGATGCCACAAATCACCAACTTACTGCTGGACTCTAAGATCAAATCCAATGCGCGCTCAAAGGCACCATCCAAACGATCTGCCGCAATTTGAATTGCGGCAGCCTCCGCCTGCATTGATTGACGCCCTACCTCGAGTCGACTGAGACCTAAATTACTCATATTCCAGAGCTAACCAGTTCTCCACAGAAGGTAAAGCACATTGCCAAGCACATCTTGCGAGATAACCGCGAGGACGAAGACCTATCATGCCAGTCAAGCTAGTTAGCTATCCTTTATTAATCAGTGGCGTCATCACCCTTGCTCTAAATTAGCGCACGTGCGGCGATTCATGATCTAGAGCTTTTCACATTTGACCTACAACTTCTACACTCTCACCCCTCTGTTGAGAGTCATACCCCAACAGCCGCGTACCATGCTAAGGCCAGCAAGGCTATAGATAGTCCGCCCAAGGCAATGGACCAGCGCTGCAACACCACAAACCAGCGCTGCACACAGGCGCCCAGCGCACCGAAGGCCGTACCACAGGTAAACCCACTGATATGCGCTGCGACGTCCACATTGCCATCCCCCACGCCAAACAAGCCTAACAACGTCAACCCACCGAAGACTGGAATCAACCAACGCGGGAGCGACAGGCGATGTTCAGGATCCGAAACCGCAGCCCAAATACCCACTCCGGTCAACAAGCCCAATCCCCCAAATACTGCAGTCGAAGCCCCAATCGAGTAATGCGACTCGGGATAATGAACTACCGCATTGAGCACATTTCCCCCGATACCACTGAGCAACACTAGCAGCCAACCAGCCCCTGCACCAAAAAAGCGGCAGACAAAAAAGGCAAAGCCCATCCCCGAGATCAAATTAGAGACCAAGTGCACCACATCCGCGTGCAGGGTCAGCGCAGTGACCGCTCGCCACCACTGCGATCCTTGTACCATGGCCACAGCATCCGTCTGTCCCACTGAGACGACATCCGCGCGCCCTTGCCACATAAAGCAGGCGGTCAGAACCGCAGCATACAACACGAACGACAGCCCGCCGAAATCAAATTCCTGATACTCAACCCGAGCGCCACGGCTACGCTTCGACTCCAAAGCAGCCAAGGCATTCAGCTCTGCACTGACTGCTATGTGTCGATTTTCTATTACACAAATCACATAGAGCCCGGCATGTAGAATCATCCAATACGCCTCCCCCATCGCCAAAATGGCTAGCCCCGCCTCACCCGCTTTGATATAATCATCAAACACAGCCACCGCAACGAGCCCCTCATCCAACTCGAAATCAACTAGATCAGACGGCATCCACTTAGCTTCTATCGCTTTCAAGCTCGCCATATTGGCATTATGCTCTAGTCTCCAACACGCAATCAACCAATAAAGCTATCACACATATGATAAAAAAAATATTTCTATTTCTCGTAATCTTGGCAGTCGCTGCTGTGGCTGGGATTTATTTCTTCGGCTCAAGCGTATTAAATAAAAGCATTAAGGCAGGCGTCGAAACATTTGGTCCGGAAGTCACCCAAACCTCGGTCACGCTCGACGCGGTCAACCTCTCGATCCTCTCCGGCAAGGGCTCTCTCTCTGGCCTATACGTCGGAAATCCAGATGGATATAAGAGCGAAAATATCTTCGCCCTCGGCCAGATCGAGGTCGATATCGATACTAGTTCCGTCTTTAGCGATAAGATCATCATTAACAAGATCATCATCCAGAAGCCTGAAATTAGCTATGAAAAGACGCTGATGAGCTCCAACATTAAAGCGCTGATGGCAAATATTGACGCCTTCTCTGGCAGTACAGATGAGAACGCACCCAAGGCTACAGAAGCGGCGCCAGCAGAAGACAGTTCCTCCACGCAAGTAGTCATCAAGCAACTCGTCATCGAAGACGGCACCATCTTCGTAGGCCTGATGGGTGCCGGCACAACGGTGCCACTCCCACGTATCGAGATGACCAACATCGGCGAAGACGGCAACAAGAAGAGCATGGCAGAAGTTATCGACCTCATCCTTACCGAAGTGCTCAAATCAATCGGCCCCGCCATTGCAGGTGCAGGTGACTTTATCGGTAAAGGCGGCAAAGGTGTACTCGAACAAGGCGATGATGCACTCGAAAAAGCAACCGACAGCATCAAAGGCTTATTCGGCAAGTAAACCGCACGCGACACGCGTAGCCTTGGCCACAACCGGCGTATAAGGACACGCACCATTACCACTGCAATGAGATAGAAGAGCGATCAACCGTGCTCCAAACCACTTCGCCTGTAACCAAAAAAAACCGTCCAGTCGGACGGTTTTTTGAAAGAATGTGATTTTGAAAGGGACTATGCGTCCGTCTCTTCTTTAGCCGGTGTTTCTTTTTTAACAGCTTTCTTGGCGGCTTTCTTAGCGGGCTTCTTAGTGGCCTTCTTAGCGGCTTTCTTCGCGGGCTTCTTCGTTTCCGCTTCATTTACTTCTGCTTCAGTTACTTCTGCTTCAGTTACTTCTGCTTCAGTTACTTCTGCTTCAGCCTTAGCTGCCTTGTTGGTGGCGGCTTTTTTGGTAGCTTTTTTTGCCGGCTTCTTAGAGTAGCCCTCATCATTACCATCGATCAGTTCGATCAATGCCATTTCAGCAGCATCGCCGATACGTTGACCGACCTTGTAGATGCGCGTGTAACCGCCATTGCGGTCGGTGAATTCGCTCGCACGTTCATCAAACAGTTTGGCAACTGCTTTTTTGTCGCGAACACGAGAGATCGCCAAACGACGGAAGTGCAGCTTACGTGCAGTGTCGTTCGCGGCTTCTGCTTTTTTCGCGAAGGTGATAATCTTCTCGATGAATGGACGAAGCGCTTTAGCTTTAGTTAATGTTGTTTGAATACGACCATGTGTAATGAGTGCAACTGCGAGGTTGCCCATCATGGCGGATAGGTGTGGTCCGGAGACCCCCAGTGAATGTCTTCTTTTGCTGTGACGCATGATCTAAATTACTTGTGCCTGAAAAGGCGGATTAAAGCTCAGTACCTTTTTCAAGGAGACGCTCGTCGATTTTCATTCCCAGAGAGAGGCCAAGCTGCTCGAGCTTGTCTTTGATCTCGTTGAGGGACTTCTTACCGAAGTTAC
>Ga0115564_10000955_pt1 | contig 27644 bp, 22 predicted proteins | sample COGITO_mtgs_1105_7_FD_88680 | JGI IMG/M metagenome (GOLD analysis project Ga0115564, IMG submission 88680) | Pelagic marine microbial communities from North Sea - COGITO_mtgs_110523 | ecosystem: Environmental > Aquatic > Marine > Epipelagic | place: Germany:Helgoland, sampling site Kabeltonne...
CTCTTGTGCGGTTTGAGAGCGTTTTTTTGAGCGTGCGCCCGATCGTGCTGTCACTGGCCTGATCTACGATACCCAATTCAACCACGCGCTTTTCCAAGAGCCGCAACGACCAGCGGGCATAGCCTTCGGGAGGTTCGGAGCAAGCCAGAGCGATCAGCTTTGCTTCCTTCTCCCCATCAAAGATCCTCGGGTGCGATGTTGACTGTGTCTTGCGTGCAAGAGCAGCCTCAAGCCCCTCTTCCACAAGTTGACGACGGGTGCGATAGACGGTCGAAAGACTGGTCTCCAACGCCTCAGCGATCTGCGCATCATCCCAGCCGCAACCTTCCGTGGACACATCCGCCTTCAACAATATTCGCGCCTTGAGCAGCCGATACGCCGCGCCACGACCCGTGCGGATTATACCTTCCAGTTGTTGGCGCTCTACAGCATCCAGACGAACAACATATTGCACAGCGGGTCCACGTTTGCCCATTTCAGCCTCCTCCAAGAGTTCTCCCAGAGTGATTCAGAAAATCTCAACGCAGTCAAATCCCGTGACACATGGGACTAGTCTATGAACTCGAAATCTGATCCATAGTGCATTCTACATGAACGACTGGTCTTCCCGCCGCGCGGCAGCACCGAATTTTACGCTGACGCAGCATTGTCCACGCTGCGAGCGCATGCAGCGAGAAAACCAAATTCACAGAGTGGGCTCCAAGCCGCCTTGCGGCGGCGCAGAACAAAACCCGGTTTGCACATCATCTGAATGTCGGCTGTCGCCGTTCACCCAATCTTACTGCGCACCTGCGGCGAATGCACACTTTCCCGCCCTCAATGTAATGCCAATCCAAATTGTGAGCGCCAGCCCACTTCAGGATCGCACGACCTGTGAACTCGGTGCCACAACACCTTCGGAATTACGTTGATTGAGAGGCTATGGCCAACCTCTGGCACTCTTCAGCCAGTCTCGTTGAGTTGTTCAATAGATGCGTTTACCTTCTCGACAATTGCAGATCGAAGAGGACTAGAGATGATCCCTGTTAAGTTGGCCGAGTCGATGCGCAAATGGCGACATCATCTACACCGAAACCCGGAATTCGGGTTCGAGGAAGTCAATACCGCCCAATTCGTGGTCGAACGACTTCAAGAATTCGGCATTGAGGACATCGAAACGGGCATCGGTGGCACCGGCATTGTCGCAACTTTGAGCCGGGGAGAATCTGAGCGTACGATAGCTCTGCGTGCGGATATGGACTGCTTACGCATAAACGAGACAACAAACCTTCCCTATTCGTCTTCGAAACCCGGTCTGATGCATGCCTGTGGTCACGATGGCCACACCGCAATCTTGCTAGGGACTGCTGCTGTCTTGGCTAAAGAAGGCGGGTTTGATGGGACCGTACGATTTGTTTTTCAGCCCGCCGAAGAATGGGGGCAAGGCATGAAGGCGATGATTAGCGACGGGCTGGGATCGCGACTGTCTTTCGATGAGATTTACGGATTGCACAACATGCCTGGCCTACCTGTGGGTTCTTTCGAAACCCGGCCGGGGCCTCTCATGGGGGCGGAAGACGGGTTTCGGATTAATGTGCAGGGTGGCGGAGGCCATTCATCGCGCCCTCATGAATGTCGGGATGCGATTGTGTGTGCGTGCTCGATTGTCAGTGAACTACAAATGATCGTCTCGCGGGCCATCGACCCCGCAGAACTTGCCGTGGTCTCGGTTACATCGATCAGTGGGGACAACATCAAGAACGCAATCGCAAGCGAGGCATGGATCGAAGGCGATTGTCGCCACTTCGATGACGCAGTTAGCCAGAGCATTGAAGAGATCCTGCGCCGTGTAGCCGAAGGCGTGGCGGCTGCACATGGGTGCCGGGTCGAGGTCAGTTATGAACGCGTATTCGTCCCTCTGGTCAACGATCCATATGCAACCGGCCATGCCCTAGATGCTGCAATCACTGCTTTCGGCGCTGAGAACGTCAACAGCGATGCGTCGCGCATGGGCGCTTCGGAAGATTTTGCTCAAGCCCTCAAGATAGCACCCGGTGCCTTCGGCTTCATCGGCAATGGCGACAGCGCCCGGCTTCATAACTCCGGATTCGATTTCAGCGACGCGGCACTTGTGCCGGGTGCCCGATGGTTCTTGGAACTGGCGCGGAAACGGCTGCCAATTGAGCCACCAGAAACTCGGACGTGGAATTTGGACTGAGCGCAAGTCGGCATGTTTTGAATCCATAGAGACTACGACTGCTCTTAAGGCTCACCGAAAATGGCGTTTGCTGAGGCATTGCTTGAACGGCTTCGCGCAAGCCACCGTTCGGTCGCCTCGCAGCATCCTGCACCTTGGGCTCGATGCCGCCCTCCGCAGTGCGGCGTGTCCGACTAGATTAGTCAACGCTTGCCATGCATGAACGGCCCAAACCGGCCTTTCACGACTGCTTCAAGATGCTGCGGTGCAGCCTGTCATTGCTGACATTCGTGCATCGTGCAGCATTTGTTTGGCTTGATCGTCGGTCAGCGGACTTAGCGACATACTGATCGAAATCTCACAGCCAGTTCAGCAAAAACAATGAAACCAAACTGGCTGTGAACTGACGGAGCCGAGAGATCAGTTCGAAGGAGGCGCGTAGCTGCCCTTAACCTTCTTGTACACATCTCGTGCCTTATGGCTTTCGGCGCTGCTGTACATTGGGATTGTTTTGAAGCTCTCAATCGCCCCACCCATAGTCGCAGCCAAAACCGTGCCAACATATTCGGAAACGCTAGGCATATCTGCAATGAGGGCGACATGGTGCTCTTGGCCAAGTAACCCATAGAAACCAATCAGTTTCCCTCCCGCAGCTTCGCAGACTGCTCGCGCGACTTCTTCTCGGTCAGAGTCCCCCTCGACAATCGTTTTAATAGCCTGTGGGGTGTACTTAATCATCAACATGTAAAGAGCCATTTAATCACAACCTTTCTAAAATATAGAACACGGCAAATCGAGGCAGACGTTCTGCAATTCATAATTGCCGATGGCGCACCCTATCATATATCGGCTTGAAAGTCGCTGACGTTCAAGGTGGGCACGTCAATTCAATCTGGCGGGGAATGCCTGTCAGCAAGATGTCCTTGTTCGAACATCACCCCTCGTGTGGAGGTCAGAACGGGCTCACAGCCGCCTTCCGCACCGCAGCACAAACTCCTGATCCATGACTGTTTGAATGTCGGCTCTCACCGTTGACGCACTGGCAACTCGCGCTTGCAGCGAATGCACACTTTCCGCCCTTCACGTCGATGCGTTCGTCCAAATGTGGGCGTCTTCGCGCTTGCGGAGAACGCGGAACAGTCCGCAACTGAGACCTAGGAAACGGATGCAGCGGACGGGTGGAACAAAATCCTGGTAAATGCGACGATGGCGAGAAACAAGGACAATACAAAGCAGGCAAACGGGCAGGGGGTGGGTCTAAAGTCTAGGGAAACCGAACTTTGCAGACCCGTCCCCCTACAACGCGGGGATTTTTTTCCGCAAAAGCGAGAATTTCGCGTCAGTAGAGCAAGAGGCTACGATATTTGCTAGAAGTTTGCGTCGCCTTTCATATATCGATATTTCATTTGAAAAAAACATTATAAAACAGGTGGTTGCCGGTCGAATTCGAACGTGGCGTAATTCAAATTGGCATGCGCTTGAATCTCGAGTGAAAATCGCAGAAATCCAAATCATTTTTCCCGCAAGTTAATGAATGGTAACTTTCAGCCGGAAAGAGGTTGAAGCTCGCAAAGCCCATCAAGCCATTTCAGCAGTATCCTTCGACCCCGACCCACTGATCATGCGTATATCGATCGCCATGCGCCCATCCTAAGGGAAGAACCTGTTCGATTGAGTTCATGATTTCATCCGTCATGACAAATGAACTTCCGGCCACGCACTCGGCCAAATGATCGGCGGCGCGTGTTCCAGGAATTGGGATGAGATGTTCTCCGCGCGCCAGACACCATGCGATAGCCAGCGTAACGGGGGACGTGTTCAAATCGCGGGCCAAGGCCTTGAACGCTTCAACTTGTTTGACGTTATAGCTGAAATTCGGTTCTGAAAACCGTGGGGTCCCCGTCCTGAAATGGCCTTTTTCGAACGTGTCCGGATTTGGAGGCGATGCCACGAACATGCCCCGTCCAAGCGGTGAGAAGGGCACAAATGCGACGCCCAGTTCCCGGCAGGTTTGAACCATCCCAAGCTCCGGTTGCCGGGTCCACAATGAATACTCGCTTTGAACTGCATCTACCGTCCCAACAGCAGCAGCTCTTTTTAATGTGGCCGGTGAGATTTCCGAAAAACCAATGCCTCCAATTTTACCTTCAGTTTTGAAGGCCAGAAGCGTTTCCATCAAATTCACAATCTCAACATCCTGGTCACGCCGATGAATATAGTAGAGATCGACATGCTCAAGTCCCAGTCTGGACAGTGAGCCTTCAAGCTCTCCGCGCAGGTAATTCGCAGAATTGTTGAAGCCGCGTTTGCTGGTCTCAGGATCGCGCCATATCCCGGCCTTGGTTGCAATGGTGAAACGACTGGGATCTCCTTTTAGAAAAGATCCAATGATCTGCTCCGAAACACCCATCCCATAGACGTTTGCCGTATCCAGAAAACCCACTCCAAGGTCGAGCGCGGCGGACAGGGTATTATGTGCCTCGGCTTCAGTTGTAGGACCATAAGACCCACCAAAGCTCCAGCACCCTAGGCCTACTTCGGAGACCATTTTCCCGTCTTGTCGAATTTGGCGTTTCCTCATTGTGGTCCTCGCATGTGTAAATCGCGGTTTTCGCGCTATGAGCTAACAAGCAACAACCAACAGATGACAGGATCGAATGGTGCTGCTTGGCGCGTTATTGTATCGTTATCATGATATTGCTTGAAACGCCCCCCGAAGGTTTGTTTTGGTTAGGCTCAGTCATAGAAACAGGGAATGAAATAATGAGTGACGACGATGCGAAAATCGAGGGCCGTTTGCATGGCGAGCAGATTGAGCCAAAGGAACCGGACAATATGTTTCTGCGGTTGATTTACATGCTGTTGATCGCCGTCATGATCTCTATCGCGCAAACGGTACTGGGCATTGCGACGATTATCCAGTTTGTCTTGATGCTGGTGAATAACAGACAGCCAAACGAACGCCTGGCCGACTTTGGCACTGACTTGGGTATTTGGATCGCAAAGGCAGCAAGATTCCAAACTGCAGCAAGCAACGTCAAACCTTGGCCGTGGACTGAACTGGACTGAGATCAGGCGCAGAGGTCCTTTTTGCGGTTTTTTGCGACAGTGAGACATGATGTTTGTATTTTACGACTTTGAAACCACTGGAACGTCGCCTGCTTTTGACCAGCCGGTGCAGTTTGCGGCCATTCTGACGGATCATGAGTTCAATCAGGTCGAACGTGTCGACATTCGATGCAGGCTTTCGCCACACATCCTGCCAGCACCCTGCCAACACCAGCAAGAAGCACCCACAGCATCGTATTTACCCATATTTACTGCGGAAGCTGCCGATCAGGCGTCCAAACCATGTTTGGTGTAGTGATATTACCTACATCCCTGTGCGGCGCGGGTTCTTGTATCTGGTAGCAATCATGGATTGGGCGACGCGCAAGGTGCTGGCGTGGCGGCTGTCGAACACTCTGGACGCCAGCTTCTGTGTCGATGCCTTAAACGAGGCCATCGCAAAATACGGCAAACCCGAAATTATGAACACGGACCAAGGATCGCAGTTCACGGGTGCAGCTTGGATCACGACCTTGACCAAGGCTGATGTCAAAATCTCGATGGATGGTAGAGGCCGATATTTGGACAACATCTTCATAGAACGGCTGTGGCGGTCTTTGAAACAGGAGGCCATCTATCTCCATGAATTGCAGGACGGCTTCCAAGCCAAGCGCGTGATCAAAGACTGGATCGGGTTCTACAACTCTGAACGGCCCCACACGGCTCTCGACAAACGATCACCCGACGACGCATTCTTCAACACAACTCGAACCCAAAAGGTGGCATGAGACCAACCAGATTACATCTTAGCTGAGCCGCAAAACTGTCCGAATTAGTGGGACCACTTCAGGTTGCCGTCTACAAGGCAGGCCCAAACACACTGGACGCCCCGACAGACCCGCAAAAGTAATCCTATTCGGAACCTGATGGGGCTTTGCCGTCAGTGTTGTGGTATCAAATTCGTCCAAGGGAATTCAAACTTTGGATATATTGGGCAATTGCGACGGATGCGTCTGTGGTCGTAAAATCGCGTCCTGTCAGCGCCCTAAGCCGCGTAAGGTCCATTGGGGGCCTATTCACGGCGAACAACGGGACATTGGTGACTGGCCGTCTAGAATTGGCGAGTAAGAGTTTCCAAGAAGCTGGCGCTGATCATTGAGTAGCAATTTCAGGGTACTTACTTGTCTTGAGCAAGGTATTTTACAAATCTGTCAGCGACGTTTTTGTAACGATTTAATCTTTGATTCAGATCATCCAGTGCTGACTTGAAAGACCCGTCTTCAATTAACTGTAGGAGATTTCGTTCAAGCCTTTCCACGGAATCGGAGAATTTCCCCACCTTTCCGGTGCCGTGATATGTGACCCGCGCAGCGTTTCCTTTACCGTCCAAGCCGTTGGGCAGAACAAGCATCGGTGTGCTCGTGACGATACACTCATTTAATGTGCCTGCGCCACCATGAAAGATTGCGCAATCTGCTGCCTTCAGCATCTCCAGTTGGGGCGCCCAGCCGACGACATCTATGTTTTTGGGTACCGTCATGGACGCCAACTTCTCGTATTCAGCGCTTGCGATTAGGAATCGCCAATTGGGCTGCTTGCGGGCAACCTCTGACAGTTTTTGTAAAAAAGCGACTGGTGGACGGCGCACTGTTCCAAATGTGATGAAAACCTTTTTGGAGGCAGTGCTTTTGACGAAATGCTGGCTGTCGGCATCATCGTTCAAACGGAGCCGTTCCGTTTGCACCTTGGGTCCTGCAAAAACATGACCGGGGTACAAATCGACCGGTAGATTCACCTCCTCAGGTAGGAGGTAAAGTGTCGGGAGGCAGTAGCTCCAAGGGGCTTGGAACGCATCTGTCGTTGAGATGCTTGACAGGTCAACGCCAAGGGTGCGGGCAAGGGCGCGGTTAACGGTAGCGAAATCAGCGCCCCAGTATTTAAACGCTGTGGTGGCCAGACGGCCTTTCCATTTGAAATGAAACGCCCACCATCTTGCGCGGATCGCGGATGGAGTGCCTAAGTACCCAACGCCCGGAACAATCGCGGATTTTAACGGGGGGGCGGTGTCACCCGGCGGGGTGAGATACATGAATGATAAAAGCCCAATGGGGATTCCGGCGGCAAATGTTTGCAAAATGGCCGAATGATGTTCGCAATCAGCGAGCACCAGATCAGGGTGAACAGCGGCCAGAACGTCACCAAAACCTTCGGCAATGACCTGCCTCACAGCCAAGTCACTGCGCATTTGTCGCGCCTTTTGGGTCCGTAGCCCAAACTTAAAGCGTGGCGCATAGCCTAAAAACGCATTGCATTGCGCGTGTGGAATTTTGACGATGTCGAAACCGCGGTGATCTATCCAAAGCTCTGTATTTTCGGGTGCAGCAAAGATAATTTCATGTCCCGCGTCGCGCAACTCATCCGCCAGCTGAATGCTTGAGAAGAGGTTACTTTTGAAGCCGGTGCACACGATCAGAATTTTGGACATATCACATAGGGTCCTTGCTTGGTTAAAACGGCACTGGCTTTATCGGCTTACTTTGCGGCACGGCAAATGGCCACAATGCGCGATGTGATCGCAACGACCCCTTCGGGCGAGGCGATGATTTGATTGTGCCCCATTGGTAGATGTTCAACCGACTTGTTTGTCAGATGGGTATCCATCACGTCACCCACGGCCATCGCCGGATTATCGCCGGTTACGAACACCTGAGTTGGGCCATCGTGGCGCGGCACACGGTAGCGGCTGAGAGCAAAGGCATAGGCTGAACGGACAGTGTTGCGGCGCATCCAATCGTTGTCCGGGAAGAGCCGCAGCCCAGCCGAAAAGAACGGCGCACGCAGGCTATGGCGCGCAATCCGCAAAGATAGCCGAAAGCGGTTTTGCATGCGTTTGATCTTGCTGGCTCGGCTGCTTTGCAAGCTCGGATCGGCGCCCACAACCAGATAAGGCGGGTCGATCAACACAATTTTCACGACCTCACCGGGCCCCAGTTGTTGCAGCATTTCCAGCACAATTGGGCAGGCGGCAGAATACGCGCCAAGCACATAAGGCCCGTGCGCACGCAAGCTGCGCAATCCCTCGATCGCTTCGGCAGCAAGGCCAGCAATGGAGGACGTATAGGGCAGTTTTCGGTCGAATAAGTGGTGTGAGAACAGCATGCCAACAGGGTGGTTCTTGCCCAGCCCGCGTGTCGTTTGCAAAAACAGCTGCATAGTGCCGTGGACCAGAAAGAACGCCACGTCTTGGCCACCGATGTTCGCCAAACGCAATTCTGCCAAGCCTTCGTGGGAGTGAGGGCTGCCGCTGCCTGCCAGAATATGCCTGGCGAGGCCTTGTATGGTGGGGTGATTGAAAATGTCGATGGGATCAAAGCTTAGCCCTTGGTCGCGCGCTTTTGCGTAAACCGCGAGGGTCATCAAACTGTCACCGCCCAGATCAAAGAAATGTGCGTCGCGTGGCAGGGCAGGCGTGCCAAGGACCTGCGCAAACAGGTCGGCGACTTGCTGTTCTACCTCGGTCTGTGGGAGATTATCGTTGGGTGCTTCACCATCTGCGGTGTTGGGAAGAAGGTCGCGCAATCGCGCCCTGTCCACCTTGCCATTGGGCAGTCGTGGGAAAGATGGGACAAAGACAATCTGGGAGGGGTGAAAGGGTGCTGGTAGCTCCACCTCGATCTTGGATTGGATGTGATTGCGCAACTCATCATCTTGGACGTGTTCAACAAAAAGGTGGATGGCGATGCGTCCGTCCTGATCGACGGCGAGCGCCACGAGGTCGGTTTGGGCCAAAACGGATCGCGCCACTTTTTCGATTTCCGACAGCTCAACCCGGTGCCCGCGAATTTTGAACTGCGCGTCGCGTCTGCCCAAAAAGGTGATGTCTCCGGTCACATCCATTCGTCCCAGATCACCGGTGCGGTAGGCGCGGGGACCGTCTGGTCCTAAGCGCGAAAAGCTAAGGCGCGTTTGTTCTGGGTCGTTCAGGTACCCAGTTGCCAGCGTAGGACCGACCACTACAATCTCGCCAACACGTCCTGCGGGCAAAGGCACACCATCTTGATTGCAAACCCCAATCCACGTGCCCGGTAAACCACGGCCGATGGGCACAGAGTTGCTGCCCTTATGCGCCGTGACGTCCCTAGCGGCACACCAAACGGTGGCTTCGGTTGGGCCATATTCGTTGATAACCCGGCAAAGTGGGAGTTTCTCTCGGCACGTTTCGATCAGCCCTTTCGGGAGTGCCTCTCCGGCGGCGATCAACATGCGCAAGCTGGCAAGGTCACGGGTGGTGAGGGTTTGAACCAATGCCTGCGCCAAACTGGGCAAGCACAATGTATGGGTGACGCGGTGTTGGGTGATGAGGGCACCAAGGCGGGCAGGTTCCTGTTCGGCGCCGCTTGGGGCGATCACAAGGTGACCGCCAGTGGCGAGCGCCCAGTACATACCCGCAACGGAGCTGTCGAAAGCCAAGGAGGACAGTAGCAAAAAGACCTCTGGGGTCTCGTTATACACCTCATCCCGCGCGCCAGTTGAATGGGCCAGCGCTGCATGTGTGATTTCGACGCCTTTGGGTTGTCCCTGCGAGCCGGAGGTAAAGATCACATACGCCGTTTCGCCGGCCTGAATTGCCGCAGGATCCAAAGGTCCGTCGAGGGTTTCCATATGAACAGGCGTCGCATGTGTTGGCGGCAGTAAGTCAAAGGTTTGCACCGTGGTGATGACAAAGCGTGGTTTTACGCGGTCAAGAATTTGGGCGATCCGCTGTGACGGATAACTTATGTCGATTGGCACATATGCAGCACCTACCATCATCACACCCAAAAACGCCGCAATCGCATCCGTGCTGCGTGGCAATGCGACAGGTACGATTTCTTGCGCCGTGACGCCCTTGCCTGCCAGTGTTGCAGCCACTTGCCGCGCGCGGTGCAAAAGGGCGGCATAGGTTAGCGAGGCGTCTGCATCCGAGACTGCGATTGCATCAGGATTTGCGGTGGCTTGCGCCAAAAAGCGGTCTAGAACATTCAGATATGAGTTGGCCAATGGCACCGCGATGGGGTCTACATTGTGCCAACACAGGTCCCGAACGGGTGTGTTTGGTGATGTAATCAGGGCATGCAGCGTGGTCTTGAAATCAGTGAGACAGAGTTCCGCCTGCTTTGATCCGACTTTGGCAGGGTCAAAGTACAGTTCTACTTTGAAGTCATCATTCGGTGTCGCCAATAGCGCCAACGCGTAATTACTGGATTGAACAGTGGTTAGGTTTGACAGCTTGATGTCACCAAAGTCGCGCGCTTGGATTGCGGTGCCTTCATTTACGAACAGCGTGTCAAAAAGCGCGCTTCCTTTGGGGATTGGCGCGCAAGATTGGATCTCTGCAAGGGAGGCAAATGCGTGGGGCGTGCATTGGCGCTGTGTTTCGGCCACATTTGCCAGAAACGCGGCACCTGATTGTGCAGGGTCAATTTTAACGCGCAGCGGCAACGTATTGATGAACGCGCCCGCAGCCCGCGCAATACCGGGAATTTCCGCCGGTCGCCCGGCAGAGGTTTGGCCAAACACAACATCATCGTGTTGAAGCAAGCGGCGTAGAACCAATGCCCACGTGGCCGAAAGCACCGTGTTGGTCGTCATGCCAAACCGTTTTGCCAAGCTGTTGGCACGCTCAAGCGTTTCAGCGCCTAGGTGGCGTATCAGATGCCGATGGCCCTCAACACTATCCTGTGCAGGTGGTTGTTCAGTCAGCAGACTAGGCCCGTCCAAACCCGCAAGGTGAGCCTGCCAAAAAGCTGTGTCGGTAAGGGGGGCCGATCTGCGCAGCCACGCGACATAATCGCGGAAACTGGCTTGCTTTAACGCGGGATCGCTGCGGCCATAATACCGGCTGAATACGCTGTCAAAGACAATGGAGGTTGACCAGCCGTCGCTGATAAGATGATGGATTGTCCATACCAACTGCCAACGGTTGTCTGACAGGCGGATGAGCGTAACCATCATCAATGGCGCGCGGTTCAAATCAAACTGGCGCAGTTGTTCCTCACTTATCAGATCAGCAAGGCGGGTATCGCGGTCCGCCAGTCCGCGCCAGTCCAAGGTGCGCCACGGCAAATCAAAGTTCTTAAGGACCACTTGTACTGGCCGCTTCACGCCTTCCCAGACAAACCCCGCGCGGTAAGCGTCACGCGAATGAACCTCTGCTTGCATCGCTTCGCGCAGCCGCTCAGATTCGACCGGACCGTCTAGAGTGCATGATAGAACGGCAACATACCGACCCTGCGCAGAAGGATTTTCCAACACATGAAATAGCATGCCTGTCTGCGTTGAGGTCAGCGGCAAAATCTCTGATACGCCATCAGGCAGTGCCATCTTAGCGCAGCGCCTGCGTTATGTTGGCCAAATCGTCATCGTCGAGATCCAGCAAGGGCGCGTCATCGTCATCCTCGGTAAGTGGGGCAAGCGCTTGGGCAAATTGCGCAAGCGCGCCAAGGCTGCGGTGTTCAAACAGGGCGGTCGCGGGCAGTGCGATCCCAGCCTCGTTTGCCGAAATAGCAATGTTGATGGCTGCCAACGAGTCAACGCCAAGGTCAAAGAAATCGTCTAGTGTGCCGATCCGATCAGCGTGAACCACCGCCGATATGATAGTGGCTAGCTTATGTTCCATTTCGGTGGACGGGGCGACAAATTCAGTGGTGAAAGACACGCGGGTATTGGCCGCGGGAAGGTGTGCCGTATCTACTTTGCCGTTTGGCGTCAGCGGCATTTCGTCCAAAAGCACCACGTGTTTTGGCATCATCTCACGCGGCAAATTTCGTTGCAGCGCATCCCAAACATTCGCGTCGGACAGGCCGTGACCTGCCACATAAGCAATAAGGCCGCTTTGGGGTGTGATGGGCTCGTCAAAGCCGATTTCATCCAAAATCTGGCGTACTTTGTTCGTGTCAATCTCGTCGTCAATCTCATCCAGCGCTTGGGTGCGGGTTTTGTGGCCCATCCTCACATCCCACGAATAGGGCAGCGCATAGTTGTGAAACCCTTTGCGGGCCTTATGGACATGAATGCCAACATCATTGATCAAGCAATTGGTGGACCTGCCAGTGTCCGAGGGCCTCACCCATGACGAATGCTTGCTTAGGAAATTATAAATTTCCGAGACGGGCACATCAATGTAGCGGTAAATATCGAGGATTTCGACTTCTTCCAGCACGCGGCCATCTTGCAGGTCACTGGTTTGCAGCAAACGCGCAATCTCGTCATCCTCGGCGTGATAGGTTTTGCGCGCTTCACCCACCATCTGGTCGAGTTGTGCACAGTTGGGCGCGCCAGTTCTAAACAAATCGGGTGTCAGCCGTGTTTCAAAAAACTGGCCACGTGACAGGCCGGTCACAATGGTTGCGGCACCTTCGGCGCGGGCCGTGCGCAGCGCCAAAGTGTAGATCGCTTTGAAACAACCCTGACAGACATTCGCATGGGTATTGAGACTATCAACAAAAATCTCGTTCATTTTGTCGGTGCTCAAAAAGCGATGATCCCAACTCAAATGCGCAACAACATCGCGGATGTTCGTCTTGGCCCCGTCCGAAATATAGCCGTTGTCGAGCGTCACAGCGAGCACACGAGACGTCAATGCCGCCAGACGGTACGCGGCATAAGTGCTGTCCTTGCCCCCGCTTAACAGCATCACCGCATCATATTTTCCGGTGCTCTTAGCTGCCAATTCTTGCAGCCGTACTTCAAGCTCAGGCTCAGTGTGAAAGTAGGCCTGCGCGCGGTCTTGGTAGGTGTCAAAATCAGCGCAGACTTCGCACAGACCTGTGCTGGTGAATGTGGCGCCGGGTAAATTATCGGGCAGGCCGCAGCGTGTGCAGAACTGATTGGGATGGGGGTGGTTGGCGGGTGCTGACCCGTCCGCGATGTGCACTGCGCTGACTGCGGGCAATGTGCGGATCGCTTGTTCAATGTCTGCCGTCTCGACCCGAACACCACCAACTTTCAACTGATGATCACCGCGTCCAAGGTACTCTACCGTTCCGTCCATGCGCAGGCGGCCCAAGTCCCCTGTGCGGTAAAGGCGTTTTTGCGCATCCTGAGGGTCCGTACTAAATAGTGTTTGCGTCCGTTCGACATCGCCAAAATAGCCACACGCCACGCGTCCGCCAATTACAATCTCACCGACCACGCCCGCAGGGCAAAGGTTCAGCCCACCATCACGCAAACTGATTGTGACACCGGGGGCAGGCAGGCCAACGGGGACGGATGCGCCGCTGTCTGCAACTTGATCGAAATGGTGGATCATGCAGCCAACAACCGCTTCGGTCGGGCCGTATTCGTTGATGATTTCAAGATCGGGAGAGAGGGCGCTTAGCGCATTCCTGCACGCGGCTGTCGTCAAATTCTCGCCACCAAGCACGAGCGTCTTTATTCGGTCAACGCGTCGCGCAGATTTGCTCACAAGGGCAAGGTGTGAAGGCGTTAGTTTCACCACATCAACCACGTCTTGCGCAAAGACGTCCAAAACTGCTAAGTCAGGACCGGTCGTTTCAGGATAAACAACCACCCGCCCGCCGCACACCAACGGAGCAAATAGCGACGTAAGGGTCAGGTCAAAGGAGATGGATGAAAAGAACGGATAGTCCGGTTTTTCTACCACGCCAAACGCACCCGCAGCCCATTGAACATACCGTGACAACCCCGAATGATCGACCGCCACGCCCTTTGGCACGCCGGTTGAGCCGGATGTATACAGAATGTAGGCTAAGTCGGAATTTTGCGGGGGCGCGAGGTGGAAGCCGGATCTGACACTACTTTGGGGTACATTCAGGCGTGGAATGCCAAAATCTGGCGCGTGCCCTTGCGTTGTGAACACTGCCGCCGCACCGCTGTCTGCGATGATCTTTTGAACCCGCAACATGGGTGTATTGGCGGCAATGGGTACAAACGCGCAGCCCGCTTTTAAAATGCCAAGTATTGCGATCAGGCAACCGGGCGATCTTGGCATGTGAACTGCAATCACCTTGCTGTCGTTGCTTGCCTGGCTGTGAATCAGTGCCGCCGCTGCATCTGAGCGCGCGTCAAGCTGAGCGTATGACAGGCATTGTGCACCCTCTTGAAGAGCGATTGCATCTGGTGTCCGCAGTGTCTGTGCGGCAATCAGGTCAACGATGGTTTTTGTCGTGTCAGCCGCCTCGGGTGGTCCTGACAACGTGGCGGTTCTATCCACGCGTGATGTCAAAGATACTGCTGCCAGAGGTTGGTGTGGATCATTAATCAACGCGCACAATACAGCGTCGAAGTGTTGCTGGATTTCATGACCTGTCGTCTGGGAAAGCACTGTCGCGCTCACGTCCATGGACAGACTAGGCGTCCCCTTGTCGTCAAAATCGGTAACATGAAGCCGCAGCGCATGGGCTCCATCATGCGCACCGCTGTGCAGCCATTCGACCGTCGCAGGAGCGCCTGCAAAGGGGCCAAATCGCGCTTTGATAAAGTTCAAAACAGCACCGATGTCGCCAGTATTCTGCCCTGCCACCGCACCGGGTCGTGCGTTGCGCAAAAATGCCCCAAGGGCAGTTTTTACTTTGCTGTGCAACTCTGCAAGGCTATCTGTGGCGTCCACATCGACGCTTAGCGGCATCACCTCCATGAACAGCCCAAGCGTGTCGCGGTCTTGGACAGACAGCCGGTTGTGCGAGGGCATGCCGATGGTCAATCGCTCATCCCCAGTCACGCGATGCAAGTAGGCCAGATATGCCGTTGCAAAAAGCGCGAGCTGTGACAGGTCGGGTGTGAACAAGCGAAACTCTGGGGCAGCGCAGAAGCGAGCAATTGCGTCTTGCTGGTCCGCTTGGCCGGGCAGCGCCAGACGCGATGACCATGGCGCGGCCGGTGCAGGCGCCCCATAAGGCGGCGTTGAGGGCCGCGTTTTCGCTATGTCTGTTACGGGCCCTTCTGCCTGCATCTCTGTGGCTTTGGCAAAATAGGGTGCAAGCTGCACCGGTTCCGGTGATGCCCCTTCCAAGAGCGCCTCGTATCTTTTCGATACGGCTTGAAAAAGAACGGCGCTTGATTGTGCATCACACGCGATATGATGCTGACAGATCACCCAGACCCAATGCGTATCCGACAGTTTCACCAGATGGGTGCGCAAGCTGCTGACAGACAGGTCAAACGGGTTGCTGACCCAGCCCATGAGGTATCCATCAAGCGCGTCTTTGGAGGCGATTTCGTTGGAGAGATCAACGGGCGCGTTCATTTGGAACGGGAGGGTCGAGATGTGTTGGCGCGGGATGCCATCTGTGATCCTGAACACCGCGCGCAAGATATCGCTGCCTGCGACCACGTCCTCTAATGCTTGCGTAAATACCTTGGGTTCCAGCGCCAAATGCAGATCGAAACGCCACGCCATGTTGTAGATGGGTGCATCCGGGGCAAGCATATGGCCGCGCCAAAAACGCAGTTGGCTTTCGCTCAGCGGGCAGCCATTTGGCGTGCGTTCATCCACCTGATTGCTGCCTTGTGCGGATGTAGTGGCCCATGGCGTCAATCGCCATAAAATTCTCGATGATCACGTCCTCAAAGGGCACGGCGATGTCGTACGTCTGCTCAATAAAGGCAACCAACGACATCACGGCGAGCGAATCCAGAACGCCCGTGAGCAGCAGATTTTCGCTGTCTTCCACAGTCTTGCCACCCAGCAAACTATCCTGAATGTAGTGCTTTAGGGGGGCCATGAGGGGATCAGGCTGTGGCGATGTCATGGCGTCTTGTGGCAAGTGCGTTCCGATCAATTTTTCCGGTAGATGTTCTGTCAAGTTGGGTGAGGCCCGTAATGCAAGCTGGGACAGCATAAGCGGGCAAGTGCGCCGCTGCATATGCGTTGAGTGCGGTGATGTCCAAGTCCGCTGGGCCGCAAACAAAGCCGTACAGCGCGTCGTCTTTCACAATGACGGCGGCTTCGGTCACGTTTGGTGCTCGACCTAAAACATGTTCGATCTCATCAAGTTCTATCCTGTAACCCCGCAGTTTTATCTGGCGGTCCATTCGGCCCAAAAGTACCAGATTTCCGGCCTTATCGCGAGAGACAAGGTCGCCGGTCCGGTAATACTTGCGCGTCTCACCGTCTGCGCTGGTCAAAATGGTAAATGTTGCATCCGTGCGTACTGGATCGTTCCAATACCCTCGCATGACCTGCTCGGATGCGATCAACAACTCACCCGTCTCATCCTCCAAGAAGCCCTCACCAATGCGGGCAATCACACCGTCGTCTGGCCGCCCAATGGACAGGGGGGTGATGCCATCCAAAGCGTCATGCGTGAACGTCGCCGTTGTACAATGGTTGGTTTCTGTTGGTCCGTAGGCGTTCAAAAATGTGGCGTTTGGGGCGTGATGTGAAAAGGTTTTGAGCGCAGCAGGCGGTATCCGTTCGCCTGCCAACATGATGATGCGCAGGGCTGAAAAATCGCGGGTGTCTAGTGCGCCACGCTCAGTCATCTGGATCAACGCATAGGGCACTGAATACCAAACGGTAATGCGCGCGTCCTGCACCAGCTTTGCCAGACTGGCAGGGATCTTTGCGTACATCTCTGGGATGATCACACACATTGCGCCAGCCAGTGCGGTACTGAACACATCAAAAATCGACATGTCAAAGTGCAGGGGCGTGTGGTGGCTAACCCTATCAGTTTGGGTTAGGTCGCAGCGTTTTGCGGCCATCTTTGCATAGGCCAAGCCACTTTTGTGGGTGTGGCATATCCCCTTTGGCGTGCCGGTAGAGCCTGATGTCATCAAAATGTACGCAGGGTCATCAGACGAACGCTCAAGCGCGCGAGCCCGAACCACATCGGGCGACGCAGGCTCTGGCAATTCACTCTCAAGGTTCACGCGCTTCATACTCGTGTGTTGGGTGGCCAACAGGGTCACGCGCGCAGGATCAGCCATTAAAGCCGCTGGCGTTGTTGCCGCAATCAGGGTGTTAAGCCGCTCTTGCGGGGCGCTTGGATCAAGGGGCACATAAATGGCGCCAATGCGAATAATTGCATAGACCGCTGCAATCACATTCGGCGATTTTGCTGCATAAACAACGACCCGATCACCACGCGATACGCCCAAAGATATAAGGTGCGCGGCAAGGTGGTCGGCTGCCTTTTCCAATGCTCCATAGCTGGTCGCGGCACCAACAAAATGCAGCGCCGTCGCGTCAGGTGATGTGGCGGCCCAATGGGTCAACGCATCATCAAGGAACGCCGGTTCCTGCATCAGCCGATGGCCCCTGCAACCCGTTCAACGAACCAAAATAGCGCGATGGCGATCAACGCGATTGAGCCTGCTTGAAGCGCGATTGTGCGATATGCGGGCCGCTTTCTAAGCATGAACAGGATCGGGAAAACGAGAATGACTATGGCAAGCTGGCCCAATTCAACCCCGATGTTGAAAGACACCAACCCAAGCGCTTTGCGGGCTGGATCAAGTCCCAAAGGTTCAAGCACATTGGCAAAGCCGAATCCGTGGAACAGGCCGAACATAAATACGATCTTCCACGTCTGCGTGTGGAACCGGGGCATCAGATTGCCCAACGCCACAATCGCAATAGAAATCGCGATCACTGCCTCAACGAAAACAATCGGCAGCGTGATAATGTTGAACGTAGCGAGGGTCAGTGTCACCGTGTGCGCAATCGTAAACACCGTCACAATCTTGACGGTCTTCATCAGGCTGTCACGCAGGCTTGTCGACGGTTCCCACCTTTGTGCGGTCAATACCATCACCGAGCTCAGCAAAAGTGTAATTAAAAACAGCACATGATCGAAGCCCAACCAGATGTGCCACACGCCATGTTCAAGGAATGTCAGCGCGACACTCAACCGTGGCTCGTCATCAAGGTTCAGCGTTTTGGTGCCGTCACCGGGCGAAAATATTGCAGAAATATAACCTTCGTTCTCGGCCATCCCGTTTCGCGTATTGCTGCCAACCAACGCATACCCGCGGTGGGTAGGGTCAATATCGCCAAATAGGCCATCATATGACATCTCAATGCTGCGCGGTGTTTCGCTGACCCCTAGAACTGTGAACTCAAGCTGGGTGAAAACGTCCACCTTGGTGGGCAAAAATTTGATCTCGTCAAATTCAAGCGCATAGGCGCTACCTTCCGAGGACAACAGCAGCTTTTCTTCGAAATAATTAAAGATCTGCTCTTTGTTTTCGATCACTTGCTCTTGGGTGAGAGGCGTTTCAACCGCGCCGTCCCCCGCGATCACCCGCGCCAGATCAGTGAGAGTAACCTCGACGCGCCCGCCCAGTGTCGTGTCGGTCACGTCAAAGTAAACGTAGCTTTCATTGTAGCTGTGCGCGGTGGCAACAACAGCACTGCACGCCAGAAAAAGCGATGCACATAAGATGCGAAGTGATGCAAATAATGCGCGGGGATGCAGTCTAGTCATGCGTGGTGTCCTTTTGTGCCGAGGTCGCTGTGCGCGTTGTTTTTTCTGGTGTCATGTATTTTTGGGCAGGTCGTGCCCGGCCATGCGTGCGATGATTTGCCTTTGAACGTCCGACGTGCCCGAGTAGATCACGCCGCCAAGCGCATCTTTCAGATCATTGCCAACGGTGGTCCCGTCGAGATAGCCGACGCCTGCAAAATTGCGCATCGCGTCCATGCTGGATGCGAGGAACGCCTCAGACATATGAAGGTTCGTCATCGCGGCGTGCAAGGTCAGTGGGGCGTCTGTGTCATAAAGCATGGCAGCTTTTTCCAGCATAAGACGGCCGGTCTCAATCCTAAGCCGCATATCGGCAAGACGGTTTGAGACGGACTGGAACTCACCAATTGGTTGGCCAAAAACCTCGCGGGATTTAGTGTAGGTACTGCACGCGTCAAACTGTCTGATCATTGCCCCTAGATGTGAGGCAAGAATGAAGCTGCGTTCCCAATCTAGCGTCGCTTGAAAGATGCGCGCACCCGCACCTTCGGGACCTAAACGCCTTTCTTCGGGAATATAGCAGTCCTCGAACTGCATCGGTCCCATCGGTAAGGTGGTCAAGCCCATCTTTGATTGCGCAGGCGCGCGGATGAACCCGGCGTCCCCTGCCTCAACTAAAAACGCGGTGATCCCCCAACTGCCGTGCTCTGGCTTTGTGCTGGCAAAAACTAATGCGACATCACATACCGGTCCCATGCCGATGAATGCCTTGGTTCCATTCAGAACGTACCCGCCGTCACGTTTTTCCGCACGCGTTGTTAGGGCCAGCGCATCAGACCCTGACGCGGCTTCGGTCATTGCGAAAGCGCCAATGCTGTCGCCGTTCATGAAATCGGGCAAGTACTGTGAAATTTGCGACGCGGTGCCAAAGCGCAAAAGAGGCTGCTGGACGGTCCAGACGTGGGAATTTAACCCCAACGTCATCCCGTTGTCCGCGTACCCTTGGCCCAGCGCAACCATCGCAGCGGAAAACTCTTGTGCCGTCTCACCTTGGCCACCGTGCTCAGACGGCATCATACGACGCAAAAGACCAAACCCCGCAGCGATCTGCCAGATCTTCCGCCAGCCTTGATCGGTTTTTCCCGCTAGCTCTGCGGCAAAGCGAGATACATCAGCATGGCTGTCAGGCTGCGCAAGATTTCTCAATGTTTCGAGCCCTTTCTGCCGCGGCTTCTGAATTTATAAGCAGACCATTCTTTATACGATGAGCTTTTCTGCTGACTAAACTAGAGCATGTCCGAAATAGTCAATGGAACACGCAGATGCTGCGGGCTGGGCGGACCGAAAGGGGCAGATTTGGGTCACATCATATCATAGGATGCATGCGGCGAGGGTGGAGCGCGCCTTTCAGCAAGCTTTTGAAAAGACCGTTAGTGCCTATTCATTCGATGAATGTTCCGATCTTGGTCAGTCACCCGATGTCTCGAGATTAGGAATGATCACAATTGCGTGAGGTGGTTGCGCGGTGTGTAAATGTTGCAGCCTGATTTCATCAAGCGCTAGGCTCAGGACACATTAAAAGCCTTGATGTTGATTTGTCGTCATGATTCACGAACCCTAATTTTTTGAGGGTACGATGAGCAATCTTTACTGGCTAACCTAAGAACAGATGATGCGGATTCGTCCGTACTTCCCAAGGAGCCGAGGTAAGCCACGCGTCCCTTGCCCGTCAGGGTATTGCGCAGCAATGTCCAGAAAGGGATGATAGGCGGGTCTTGAGCGGTATGATATTCATCAATCGCAATGGGTTACGCTGGTGTGATGCGCCCACCGCGTATGCCCCCCCAAGACGTTGTACAACCGCTGGAAACGCTGGAGCGATTTGGGTATGTTCGCACGGATAATGACGGGATTGGGAGCAGAGGCACCCGATAATACGACCATCTCGATCGACGCGACCTACCTCAAGGCGCATCGCACGGCCTCAAGCCTGGGGTTGAAAAAGGGGGGGCGTGGACGCCTGATAGGGCAGACCAAGGGCGGAATGAACACCAAACTGCATGCCGTCACGGATACCAGCGGTCGCCCGATCCGCTTCTTCATAAGCGCCGATCAGGTCAGCGACTACACCGGTGCAGCAGCCTTGCTGAGCTGTTTGCCAGATGCTGAATGGTTGCTCGCGGATCGGGGTTATGATGCAGATTGGTTCCGAGAAACCTTGTCAGACAGGGGCACAAGGCCCTGCATCCCAGGCCGCAAGTCACGCAAGAAGCTCGTTAGATACCCCTCTCGTGACATTGCTTTGCAATGCACTGCAGGGCAGTGGACAAGCGCCGTTACAAACGCCGCAACAGGATCGAACGAATGTTTGGCAGACTCAAAGACTGGCGACGGGTCGCAACCCGATATGACCAATGTCCCAAAGTATTCCTGTCAGCAATTGCCCTCGCTGCAACCGTCATATTCTGGTTATGAATCCTGAGCCTAGAATGCCTCGACCCAAGGGCGCACGGCGATCTCGTTTGACCAGGCGCTGCGGTCTTGCTCAATCATATGACGATAGGTGCGGGCAATGGCCTCCGGTCGCAACATGGAGCCGGGTTTGCCTTCTGGCTCGGTCCGGCCGGGATTGAGGATGCCGCCGTCGATATTGATCCAAGCTACATGAATGCCTTTGGGATGCAGTTCCCGCGCCATGCTCTGCGCAAGGCCGCGTTGAGCGAACTTGCCCATGGCAAAGGGTGCGGACTGTGGGAAGCCTTTGACACCGGCTGAAGCACCAGTGAACAGGATCGTGCCCTTCGTGCCGTCAATGGCCTCCGCCTCGAGCATGCGTCTTGCGGCGTGTTTGCCTGTCAGAAAGGATCCGATCGCTGTCACATCGACAGCCCGGCGCACGTCCTCGACAGACAGGTCGGTGATCGGTCCCCGCACACGCGCAGAGGGGTTGTAGATGGCGACCCTGGGCGCTTCAGGCAGATCATTGAACAGAGCCGCAACAGCGCTCTCATCCGTTGCGTCCAAAAGAACCATGCTTGCCCCGGTTTCGTCGGCCAGCGCCTGCATCTTGTCCGCGCTGCGTGCGGCCAGCGTCAAAGAGTAATCTGCCATCAGGTTCCGCGCCAAAGCAGCGGAAAGCCCGTCACCTACGCCTATGATAACAGCAATCGGTTTGGTCATCGAAATTCCTCTCTCTTTGTTCACCACATACTTGACCTCTGAACGAGCATGCCATAAATCGTATCACGCTGAGCGGGCGTTGTGTAATGGTTAAGACCTCAGTTTTCCAAACTGAAGATTATGTTTTCCGAGACGTTCCAATTCATTCCATGTTATTATTTATATTGACTTAATTTGTCGTTCACGTTCCTGTCGTTTCATACCTTTTCCGATTGATACCGACAAAAAGCAGACAAAATGCCAAAGCTCACCGAGACATATGCAAAGAAGCTCCCGCACTCTTCTGAAGGAACGCAGAAGTACTGGGACAGCGAGATCAAGGGGCTGGTACTCTTCGTCGGGAAGCGCTCAAAGACATGGTATTTCCAGAAGGACGTAGGAGGCCAGACCAAGCGCATCCTTGTCGGGCGGTTCCCCGTCATCTCCTCTCAGGCCGCCCGCCAAACAGCGATGGGTCTGGCCCTGGAAATGGGCCGTGGGGCAGGGAAGGTGGCACAAATTGGCGCGCCAACGTTGGCCACTGCGATGGAAGTCTATCTTGCCAGGCCGAAGCTTCGATCAGAACGATACAGGCATGGTGTGCGAACCTACATGGAGAACCAGCTTAAAGAATGGTTGCGATTGCCTTTAGATGAGATCAGCAAATCGATGGCTGTCCGACGGCATCAGCAGCTGGCCTCAAACCCGTCTGCGGCGAACCACGGTCTTAGATATTTCAGGTCAATCTATAATCATGCGCGTCGTACGCATGATTTGCCTGAATGCCCAACGATCGCGATTGAATGGTGCGAGGAGAGGCCTGATGGTCGGATCATTGAGGATCTGAACAAATGGCGTCAGTCTGTGAATGCATTGCACAATCCGATCCACAAAGTCTTCCATGAGGTTCTTCTCTTTACAGGGCTTCGAAAAAGCGAGGCTTTCACTCTCGAATGGAAACACGTGCTCGAGGATCGGATCCACATACCAATGACGAAGAACGGTCGCAGCTTCGAATTGCCGATCCTTCAGGTGCACCACGATATTTTGGAACCGCTCCGAACCTTGAGCGAGAAGTGGGTATTCCCATCGCCCAAGTCTGCAACAGGGCACATTACAGGACCGGAAAAGATGAAATGGAGTCCACACGCTCACCGACGGACAGTTGCAACCGTGGCCATGGAAGCAGGCGTGCTTGAGGAGATTGTGGGTCGACTTTTAAATCATACGCCAATGTCGATCACAGGTCAGCGATATGCGTTGCCGTCTGTAGATGCACTAAGGCCAGCAATGTTGCTGACCTGTGATGAGCTCTGTCGACGTCTGGGGAAGTTGGAGTGACAAGCCGGTCAGATAGGGCCGCGCGTTGCGAAACAGTGGGAGCCTACCTGCTGTTTCTTAGGCTGGTGATGTCAATGTTTTCATATCCCAAAGCCGACGGTGGCACAGACCTGACCTGATTTCTGTCAGCCTTGCCGTTTGGGAGATTGCCGTTTGGCGAGCTGGTTTTCGCGCCAAACGGTGTAGAGCCCAGAGCAGAGTACCAGAGCGATCCCGATCCACGCCACCAAGTCAGGCCATTCATCGAAGATCAGCACGCCCAGTAGGATCGACAGAGGCAGGGCGAGGTATTCGAATGGGGCCACAAGGGCGGCTTCGCCCAAGCGGTAGGCTTGGCTGATAAAGTAGCCGCCCACGGAAGCGAATACGCCGAGGATGAGCAAGAAGGGCAGATCTGCGCGAGTCGGCACCACCCAAGCGCGAAACAGGAAGTCGAGCGACGGGTTGTCGCTGCCTGCGAACTTGCCATCGCCCATGATCAGACCCAAAGCCAAGGTCGCTACGATGAACATCAACTGGATGTAGAACACCATGGAGAGTGCACTTTCCGTGTCGCGCAAATAGCGCGTCATAATATGCAAGCCAGCATACCCGAACGCGGCAGCAATTGGCAGTAGCGACGCGAGCTGAAAGCTCGATGTGCCCGGTCGCAGAATGATGAGGACGCCGAGCATGCCCACGCCCACTGCGGCCCAGCGGCGAGGGCCGACGACCTCTCCCAAAAACAATACCGAAAATATGGTGATGATGAAGGGAGAGACGAAAAACAGAGCGACGGCGTCTGCGAGTGGGAGTGCCGCAAGACCGAGGAAAAAGGTCATGTTGGCAAAGAACACCATACCGGCCCGCGCCATCTGTGCGCCGAGGCGTCCGGTTTTTAGCGCGGCACGCCCGCCCTGAAAAGGCATCATAAAAAGCAGCACTACCGACATTCCGACGAGCGAGCGGATCAATACAATCTGGTGGAGCGCATAGCCACCGGAGAGGAACTTCATCGTGACGTCGTTCAACGAAAACAATGTCACCGCAATTGCCGCGAAGAGCGGCCCAAGCGTGGGTGGGGAAAGCTTCATACTCTGGACGCTATGCCTGTCTTGAACGGGCGTCCAGTAACTTGCCTCAATGTGCGCCTTCTACAGATATTGAGGCTGCGGCAAGAACAGCCCAGAGCCGCCGTTGGTCAAACCATCCGGCGCTGCAGCGCAGCTTCCCTAGACGGCCATTCGTGAATTGCGCAGCATATTTGTGGTCTGATCGTCGGTCAGTGGACGATGCAGGCATTTGGCCCAAAAGAACCACTCAGGAGCCCATATCCACCAAAACTTCATTCATCGAAATCTCTGGCGGTGACGCAAAATGTCGACCGAACTTCTGCATCGTACTTTGAAATTCTGGTCTGGCTCTCATACGCTGATAAGACTCTGTGTCTCGCCATGAGGCCAAGACCGTTAAGACGTCAGTGTCATGGTCAAAAAGCATTCGTGCGCCCGACCAATCTGTTTCCGAGCTTACGAGATCGGGGTTGGTTTCTCGAAATAATTCGGCGCAATTTTTATACGTGCCGGGTTTGAGCTTAACTCTGGTCATAACTACATACATCAAAAATCCCTCCTGGAACCATGCTGGCAATCTTAACGGAGGTGTTCATGGCTGAGAAGTATTAGCCAACTGACCATCGTTGATACCTTCGATCCACAGCAACAGCCCAGAGCACCGCCTGTCAGGACGAGGCCCGCCGCATGACACCCCGCGCGCCGTACAATGCCCATTGCTATGCGCTGCCACAAAAGCGAATGGCCCAAAGCCGCCGCTCGACTTGGTATCACAATGCTGCGATGCGGCCCGTCGAACCTGCCATTCGCTGCACCTGCGAATTTGGGACCAGCTTGAATTCACACAATGCGGACAAAGCACCATTTCGCTGCTGCTGCGCCAAAGGCTGCTTTTTGCGCTTCGCGAATTTGGAAGATATCGCCTTGAAAGTGCGCATGGGGTATCTCTTTTCTGAAATGGCTCGTCTGGACAGGCAAATACCAATCGGCCAACGCGATATGCACTTCCGCAAACATCCTCCAGTTCGAAGACATTCAGATCCGGCTGAGGCGCCAATCTGCAAAAAGGCGCGCTTGTTCTGAGAATGGCTGCGTATCGTAGCCTGCAAACAAGCCGTCTTGGGTGACAAGCACGGTACGCCAACCACGGGCTGCAGCCCCAAGTATATCTGTGTGAAGCGTATCACCGCACATCGCAATGCGGTTCGATGTGAGCGTCGGCAGCGACGCCTCGATCAGGTCATAGACTTCGGGAAATGGCTTTCCAAAGAACTGGACATAGCTGGGGAACAGGTCAGCAATTTCATGGCCAAAATGCCCAGGCTCAACTGAAAAACCATCGTCGCGGGGCGCTGCCAGATCTGCGTTTCCGATCAGAAGACTACGCGGGCGGCGCTGCATCGCTGCTTCCAGTAGGTTTTGCCGTGAGGGGGTCCAATCAGCCGTCGACAGAAACAGGAACTGGTCGACTTTGTCATACTCAGCGGCGTTGTCTTTGAGGCGCGTCACTGAGCTTGGCAAATCGCTCAATTGATCAGTATCAGCGGCGATAACACCCCAATGCCCCTCGCTCAGATTTTGAAGGGTCGCCTCCCGACTGGTAATGATTTCATCGTCCTCAACGCGCAACCCCAGCCGTTTGAATTTGGCAATTGCACCGCTGCGGTCATAGCTAGCAGCATTGGTAAGGATACGAATGGCACAACCGCGCTCGCGCAACTGATCCAGCCGCTTATCCGCGCCGGGGATCATCGTTTCGCCTACGTTGAGCACGCCAAAAGCGTCAAAAACAAAGGCATCTACTTGGTCGGCTATGTCCAGCAGCGACTTGATTTCAAGAGTTTCTTCGCGGGCTCTCACTTCTGGAAACCTTGCACGAACCTCCTGATAACGATCAAAAATTGACTGCGTTGTCAGCATGCGTCCCCGCTTCAGCTTATGATTGTTCATCATAGATCATCTTATCCAAAAATGAACTGAGCGAAAGGCAAAACAACAAAGCAACATTTATTTTGGCTCTAACCATCTGAATTCTGGCATTTCAGGGAACTTTGGAGGCCTGATGTTGAGTGGCATGGTGAGTATAATAACAAAAATGTTGTTTTGTTGTTTTTTGCTCGTTAACGTTAAGGAAGACTCAGGGCCGGGGGGTAGGATGTCATCAAAAAAGCAAAGACGACGCGAGGCGATCTCGACTTTGGTATTGGAGCAAGGTGCGGTGACCGTCGGGTCATTGGCTGAGCGGTTTGATGTTTCCATGCAAACGATCCGCCGTGATGTGGATGCGCTGTGTGAGGGCGACATGCTGCACCGTGTTCACGGCCGCATCGAACTCAGTGAGGAATTTCTGAACACGCCCTTCGATCAACGTGCGGGCACGAACCTTATGGGCAAGCGCGCGATAGGGGAGGCTACTGCTAAGCTGATCCCCGATGGCTCCACTTTGTTTATCTCCATTGGCTCGACCCCACTCAGCGTCGCGCAGGCGTTACGTCGCAGCAAAGGGTTGACTGTTATCACCAACAACCTGAGTGCTGCGATGGCTCTTAGCGAAGAGGTTTCAAACCGGATCATTCTGCCCGGCGGTGAGGTGCGTTTGCCGGATCGCGATATTCTGGGTAACGAAGTCTTGGACTTCTTTGGACGGTTCCGCGCTGATTTCGCCGTCTTTGGTGCTGCCGGAGTTGCGGAAGACGGTGGGTTGCTGGAATTTCACACAACCGAAGTGCGCGCGACACAGAAGATTTGTGAAAACGCGAACAAATCCTTTCTTGTGATCGACGGCTCGAAGTTTGGGCGGCAAGCCCCTGCCTTGGGCGGCAATGTCGCGGACATGGACCGGATCATCATAGACCGACGGCCGAGTGGGCAATTTACGCCTTTGCTGAACACCATCAATGATCGCCTGCTTGTGGCTGAAGGACATTCAACATGACAACATCCCCGTTTGTGAAGCTCGACGGTATCGCCAAGCGTTGGAACGGCCAGTTGGGCGTTGAGGGCATAACGCTGGACATCCCCGAAGGCAGCTTTACTGCGCTTTTGGGGCCATCGGGCTGCGGAAAATCGACAACGCTGCGACTGTTGGCGGGGCTTGAGTTGCCTGATGAAGGTAAAATCCTGATCGATGGCAAGGACCTGACAACAAGTGCTGCGTCCGACAGAAACCTGTCGATGGTGTTCCAATCCTATGCGCTTTTCCCGCATTTGTCCGTTGCCGAAAACGTCGTGTTCGGTTTGAAAGTCCGCCGTGTCCCCAAGAAGGAGCGCCTTGAAAAGCTGCACCGAGCTTTGGAAATTACCGGACTGCTTGGCCTTGAGAACCGCAAGCCGGGAGAATTGTCCGGCGGTCAGCGCCAACGCGTCGCTTTAGCACGTGCGATCGTGGCGGGGCAGCGTTTGTGTCTGATGGATGAACCTTTGTCCAACCTCGACGCAAAGCTGCGCAATGCCGTGCGC
>Ga0115564_10000958_pt1 | contig 27578 bp, 17 predicted proteins | sample COGITO_mtgs_1105_7_FD_88680 | JGI IMG/M metagenome (GOLD analysis project Ga0115564, IMG submission 88680) | Pelagic marine microbial communities from North Sea - COGITO_mtgs_110523 | ecosystem: Environmental > Aquatic > Marine > Epipelagic | place: Germany:Helgoland, sampling site Kabeltonne...
ACTTGTCCGAACAACTGCACGAACAGCTGCATTCATCCCTGGAGCATCTCCTCCAGAGGTTAAAACGGCAATTCTCTTTATCTCTATATTCATATTGCGCGTCTAAATTAATGAATAAATTTTTTGAACAATATAGATTCCGACAAAATAAATGAAAAACAAAAGCTACAACGTTTTTATTCAATTTTGTTAAGAAAATCAATTCCGCTACTATTGATCTGATTGTTAACTACATCTCCTTGTTTTAGGCCTTTATTCTTAAGCTTTTGGATCAATTCTTTGAAGGTGTTAAAATCCACCTGATAGGACATCCCCATTCCTTGGGTGTAGCCAAATTCATCTCCTAAATAGCGGAACTCATTTTCACGATTAAATACTTTTGCTTTTAGGGTGCCACTTTCGTTAAGTATAAAATCAATCTGTACATCTCCTACAATAACAGTTTCTTGCAAGCCATCAATTGGAACACCAATCTTCCCATTGATTAAAATCTTATCACTTATTTGTGTTGTGAGGGTTAGTCCAATACGGTCCTCAGTTCTTAAATCAAATGTAGGGGTGTCTTCCCCTTGAAGATAATTCAATCCTATATTAAGCTTTCCTTCATTAGAACCCAATAAAGTACTAAAAACATCAGAGGCCTTCTCATATAAATTATTGGTGATTCCTTGTAAAGAGACCGAAACATCGCTAATAAAGATTCCCTGTGACAACAGGGAAATTGCCTGCAGCTGACGTCTTTGTTGATCTGCTAATCGATAATTGATCTCTGAAACTACTATACCTGTAGCATTGGGAAATGAGATGTCAAAAACTGGATCATCGGGTTTAATAAGATTACCTGCAAGTTGAATGGATACCTCGGTAGGGATCTTACGATTGAAGTTTGGGTTGTCTAACAACAATGCAGGATTTGCCCCTCCGGGCACTTCATAAACAGCTTCAATATTCAATTGGGCCTCCAAGGGATCTCCCTCCCAGACAATGGTTCCACCCTGTTTTACAGAAAACTTTTTATCAATTAAACCGAGGTTTTTAAAATTATACACTCCATCATAGGCAATAAAATCTCCCCAAATATTAAACTTACCGTCAATATTCGTTTCAATTAATATATTTCCAGAACCCCGCCCAGAGAGTGTGCTCCCTGAAGACTGATCAACAACAATTTCTACTTCTGCATTCCTATTAATGTCTAATTCAAAGATCATTTCAAAACCTCTAAATGCCTCATCGAAGGAAGTAATATCAGTAGTAACCAGCTCGTTTTCTTTTTCCCCTTTGTATAAAAAATCAATGAAAGAGGTGTCAGTTAAACCTTTGTTCTCTTTCCAAGGAATAACCAAGGTCGTACCCTCAGACGAGCTTCCAATTACTTCTAATGTCAATGATTTTGTTGGGCCAGTAAAATTTGCTTGTCCTGCCAGGTAGCCCTGACCGTAAAATAAGGCGTTTGGATCTTCAGGCCGGTTATAAACCAACAATCGATCTGTAAGAATATTTAAATCCATTTCCCACGCATTAAAATTGATATGACCCAATTCACCATTGAGTTGTGCAGTGGTTTGGCTCGATGTTTCTTTCAAAAGCGCATTGTTGAATTGAATTCTTCTGTCCTTAAAGATTAGCTTAGTTCCTTGCTCAAAAGCATATCGGGTATTGATGCTCGGTATGGTCATACCACTATTATCCAATAGGGCTTCACCCGCCAGTTTTAAATCGGTCGTCAGTCCCCATAAATTCAATTCACCAGTCAGTAAACCAGTAGAGTTTGTGATTTTATCTTTACCTAATGAAGAAAGGAAAGAGACATCAAATTCATTCAATGAAAGGTCTAAATTGAGGTTTGGCTTATTGTTGGGGATAAAAATTGTTCCCTTACCAAGCAAGATAGACATCTCGTCTCTAATCAATGAAGTAGTCAATTGATAGGAATTAAATTGGAGATTACCACTAACCCCCAATGCAAGGTCTCCCATTGGCGTAGCATTAATGGATAAATTTTTAACTTTTAGATCAATACTTGCCTTTTTTAATTCAGGAGATTGAATAATATTCAGGTTTGTGGTGAGTTTCCCATCAAAACTAAACTTTTCCCCAACGGGCAAAGCTTTACCCAAATCTAGGTTTGAGGTGAGCACTTCAAGGGAATACTTGTCTTTTGAAACATAATTTAGTGCAGCCTCAAACCTCTGGCTATTTGACTGAAGACCAAGCTTAGACAAGGAAATTTCATTGGTTACAGAATCAAATGTCAGAGTTGATTTATATTGACGGTTGAGTTCCCATTGCTCTCCTCCCAGTTGTAAATCTCCTTTAAGAATAGTAAACAATGACTTGTCTAAGCGTTGGGTGTAGGTAAAATCAAACGCTAAAGAATCTTTTGTGCTAATACCAAACCGAGCGTCAAGCTCCCCTGATAGAACTCCATCATTATTCTTTGTGTTCAAATTGATTTCGGAGATATGTAGGTTGTTTCCATAGATTTTTCCTGCAGAAAATTGTGTGAGAAAAACGGAATCATCTCCTAAGGAATTCAAAGATATTGACTCAAAATTATACCCTTTATACTGGATAAAAGGGAGATCAAATTGAAAAAACGATTGACCTACCATAGAATTAATGGTCCCATTTAAACGGATATCCTCAGGTGTAAGCACATCTGGATACATAGCTTTGAGTAATTTATCTCTGATGACCAAGTCAAAAACAAAGAACTCCTTTTTACTTACTTTTCGCTTATTCGGGATTAGTAAAGCTTCCTGAACAGCCGAGCGTAAGAGAAAAGGAATATTTGCATAGGAAAATTCTCCCTTCAAACTAAAATCCATTACATCAAAGCCATTCAGTTCAATTTGATTAACCGTTTTGTTGTTTTTAAGATCAAAAGTGAAATCGTCAAACGACTGTTTGGCTTGACTATTTGTGATGACTAAGTCAGAAACACTTAGTTTGTCTAAACGCTCTCCTTCTCCTTCAATAAATAAATTACTTGCTAAGCGAACATCCGATTGGAGGCTTGTCATGCCAAAAGCAGACAAGTTGAGCTCCTCAATCTGTGTTGAAATTGTAAATTTCTTAGGAAGCTCCCCCCCCTGAGCTAAGGAAAACTTTAACTTTGCTTTTTCATCATTCAATTCACCAGCTAAAAGAAAAGCTTGTGAATTTTTACGCCCAGAAAGAAATGCATTTTTAAAATTAACTTTGTTCCTTTCTAGCGAGGAAAGGTTCACCACAAAGCTCAATTCATTTAGGGATTTATTGACCAGCTTACCTTCAGCACTTCCGTTTCCACTCAATCGCATCAAAACATCCTTTTGAGTAAAATCAGTGGTCCGAAGGGATGAAAAATCAAACAACTGTTTAAACATCCAAGCTTCTTCATTTTTTTCTAAGGTAAAATTAGAACGAAGCATTCCTTCGTTTATCGCTAGTTCTATATCTGCTTGCAATTCTTTTCCTTGCGTATAGTCCAGAGTGCTTTTGATGTTGATTCTCTTCCAAGGCATCTGTAGGAGTTCATGTTCTGAATCAAGGGAAGTAGACAGTAGATACCTAAAATCATTCTGTGTGACAGAAGAAACGATGTCTTCTGATTGCAGACGAAAAACGCCATCGCTGTTTCTACTTAGACGAAGATTCGCTTTTAGATGACTATTTCCTGTAAGATTCAATTGTAGATTGGATCTTAAATCATCTATCCCACCCTGGGCATTTCCTTTAAAGGAGATTTGGGTCATTGGTAGCTTTATCGTTTTTGGAAGTGATAGCAAGGTTGTGGCTATTTTTCCTGAATCAAGCTTTAGATCTATGGTGGCATCATTGCGTAAAGCATCAGCTGTAAGATCGGTATAGTTTAATGTCATTGCTCCCTTTAATTGAGCCTGGGCAGAATTTATACTAAGTTTTGATATATCAATTTTTGAGGGTGTGAAAGTAATTTCACCTGATAAATTCTCTAGATCATCGTGTTTACTGGACTGGAAAGACATGGACTCTATAGAAGTGGTAAACTGTTTCTCAAAAAGTATAAAATCCTGAAGTTCGAGTTCAATGGAGGAAAAATAATCTGAATCAACATTCGCTTGGTTTGTAAATACTAATTCACCCTTGTGAATGCTAAGTGCCTTAACACTGGCTTCAGCTTGTTTTTGGTTCTTTTCTCCAATAGCTAGTTTGTCAATAAACTGTTTAAGGTTTGAATACTCTTCACCTTCATAGGTAGTAATATAGACCTTTGGTGCTATTATTAGAAGTGAACTAAATTGATATGCTCCCACGAGAACATTCTCTAATTCGGTTAGGTTTAATCTAATCTCAGCTATATGAGTAAGTGTGTCCTTCTTGTGATCGCGAATAAGCACATTGCTGAATTGAACTTTTCCTTGTAAATTAATTTTTGCTTTCCCAATTTGAATGGCCGTGTCAAAGCTATTGTTAAGGCTTTGTGTAAACGAGTTGGCCAATCGAGTCTGTACTTCCTCAGATGAAAAAAAGACCGTAAAGGCAAGTACAGCTAGCAATAAAAATGCGAGTAGGAAGGCGATTATTTTACGGAGATTTTTGATAAGAAAAGTGTAATTTTACATTTCGATAAAGTTACTAAATGATTGAACAAAAACCATGCTATATTTTAGCCATTGAATCTTCTTGCGATGACACTGCTGCTGCTGTCTTAAAAAATGATGTGGTTTTGTCCAATAGTATAGCGAATCAATCTATTCATGAGGCCTACGGCGGGGTTGTACCCGAACTAGCTTCTCGTGCACATCAACAAAATATCGTTCCCGTTGTGGATCAAGCCATAAAAAAGGCAGGTATTACTAAACATCAATTAGATGCTATTGCCTTCACAAGAGGTCCAGGTCTGCTCGGTTCTCTACTTGTGGGAACTTCTTTTGCCAAATCCTTGAGCATGGGATTATCCATTCCTTTAATTGAAGTAAATCATTTGCAAGGGCATTTATTGAGTCATTTTATTGCAGATGGAAATCCAAATCCTACATTTCCTTTTCTTGGAATTACGGTATCTGGAGGGCATACGCAAATTGTAAAGGTTACCAACTACTTTACAATGGAAGAAATAGGAAGAACACAAGACGATGCTATTGGGGAAGCTTTTGACAAATGTGGAAAAGTGTTAGGCTTAGGCTACCCCGCTGGTCCGCATATTGATCGATTAGCCAAAGAGGGAGATCCCGCTGCCTTCACTTTTCCGATTCCTAAGGCAGAAGGACTCAATGTGAGCTACAGTGGGTTTAAAACAGCGGTAATCAATTTTTTACATAAGAATACTCAAAACAATGCAGCTTTCATTAAAGAAAATTTAGCCGATTTGTGTGCCTCGATTCAATACACTTTAATTGAAATTATTTTTACAAAAATTTTTAAAGCAGTAGAACAAACCGGAATTAAAGAGGTTGCGATTGGTGGTGGGGTTGCAGCAAACTCAGGCTTACGTGAAAAGCTACAAACTACTGCTAAAGAAAAAGGGTGGACAGTCCACATTCCCCCCTTTGCGTATACTACCGATAATGCCGCAATGATTGGCATTGTTGGGTACCTAAAATACCGTCAGGAATCATTTGCAGGTCTTGACCAGGCAGCAACGGCTCGTTTACCAATTTAACATGGATTTATTTTATTTAGCGGAACTTAGTCAAACAACAGGTGATCTTCTTTTTTCAAAAGAGGAAAGCAAGCACATCAATAAAGTCCTCCGTAAAAAGCAAGGAGAAAGGGTTTGGGCAACAAATGGAAAGGGTCTTGAAACTACCATAGAATTAACTGTTGTTGGGACAAATCGAGTACATGGAAAAATTGTAGGCCATAAAGAACATTCCCCCCTTCCCTATCAGTTACATATTGCCATTGCACCAACAAAAAACAATAGTCGTTTGGAATGGTTTTTGGAAAAAGCAACTGAAATTGGAATTCATCAAATTACCCCATTATTGTGCGAGCATTCTGAACGAAAAACAATTAAGCATGAGCGCTTAGAAAAAATCATTGTAGCAGCGCTTAAACAGTCACAACAGTTTTATCTGCCCAAACTAAATCCATTAACTACTTTCGATTCTTTTGTGCAAGAAAACTCCAATGGAATGATTGCGCATTGCAGAGAAGGAAATAAAGCTTCATTGTTTTCTCAGATTACTAGAAATGGTAATCACACCATTTTAATTGGTCCTGAAGGAGATTTTAGTGAAGAAGAAATTTCACTAGCCCTATCCAATAATTATCAAGAAATTGGTCTTGGCAAGCAACGGCTAAGAACAGAAACAGCAGCCATTGTCGCTTGTCATACCGTTGCACTAAAAGCAGAGTAATTTTTTCCTATCTTTAATTCATGAATGAAAACCAAATAGCAAAAGGAATTGTACGCGCGATTCTCTACTTGACTTTAATCGGATTAGGTCTATACGCGATTCATCTATTGAGTTCATTGATTGTATTTATAGCAGTTGCTGCCATCACCTCTTTAATTGGTAGACCCATAACGGTTTTCTTGAAACAGAAACTTAAGTTTGGAAATACAATTGCAGTAGTGAGTACAATGAGTATTCTTGTCATTCTTCTTTTTGGAGTCATTTCTTTGTTTGTACCACTCATCATTCAGCAGGGAGAAAATTTATCCTTGTTAGACGTCAATGCTTTAGAAATGAAAATCAATAAACTTTTTGAAGAAATTGCCATTTACTTTAATTGGCAAGAAACCAATTGGAAAAATTGGTTGTTGGAAAAAGATTGGATGAACACCCTAAACCTTGAAGTCCTCCCTGAATTCTTAAACTCCCTTTTGGGCTGGGTCTCTGGTTTTACCATCGCGTTATTTTCTATTCTCTTCATCAGCTTTTTTTTATTAAAAGATGCCCAATTGATGGAACGTACTGTCTTGCTGTTGTTCGACACTAAAAACCACAAAAGACTTCAAGATTCGTTTGAAAAGATAAAAAATTTATTATCGCGATATTTTATTGGCCTGCTACTTCAAATAAGTATTCTCTTCATCATTTATAGTATTGTACTCGTTGTCTTTGGCGTAAAAAATGCCTTAATCATTGCTTTCCTTTGCGCCTTACTCAATCTAATTCCTTATGTTGGTCCTCTCATTGGTGGTGTTTTAATGTTACTGCTCACCATGACGGCTAATCTCGAAGCTGATTTCAGTTCAGTTACGTTGCCCAAAAGCATCTATGTGATGATTGGTTTTGTCCTTGGACAGTTGGTCGATAACTTCTTTAGCCAACCCTATATTTTTTCTACTTCTGTAAAGTCGCATCCTCTTGAAATATTCATTGTAATTCTTATAGCAGGGATTCTTTTCGGAACCATAGGATTAATTGTTGCCATTCCTTGTTATACGGCATTAAAGGTGATTTTTAAAGAGTTCTATGCTGACAACAAAATTGTTCAATCGCTAACCAAAGATTTATGAAAACATTTTCTGCCCTGATTTTATCTTTATTTTTATTTTTTTTTCAATCTAGCCTACATGCACAAAAATTATCTGGTGTAGAAAAAAAAATTGTTAAGAAGGCAAAAACCTATAACGATGAATCAATTTCTTTTTTGGAAAAAGTAGTCAATATCAATAGTGGCACTATGCACCTAGAAGGTGTGAGAGCCGTAGGAAAAGAATTCGATGCAGCATTTAGTGCCATTGGTTTTGCTACACAGTGGATTGAAATGCCTGTGGACATGAATCGTGCTGGACATTTGTTTGCATCAATAAAAGGCAAGAAAGGAAAAAAATTACTACTCATCGGTCATCTGGATACAGTCTTTGAAGCCAATAGCCCATTTCAGACTTTTGAACGTAAAGATAGCATTGCATATGCCCCTGGAGGAAATGACATGAAAGGTGGAGATGTTATTGTCTTGTATGCTTTAAAAGTACTTCAAGAATTAAACCTATTGAATGATCGCACTATTACAGTTGCTTTTACAGGAGATGAGGAAAGCACAGGAAAGCCACTTTCCATTTCAAGAAAAGATCTTATCAATGCAGCCAAAGAAAGTGATATTGCCTTAGGTTTTGAGACAGCAACTGGCTTTAACAATGCCACCATTGCCCGAAGAGGTTCCTCTGGATGGAAGCTTGAAACAGCTGGAAAACGAGCCCATTCATCGGGTGTGTTTAGTGAACGTACCGGAGCCGGTGCCATTTTTGAAATGAGTCGCATCTTACATCAATTTTATGAAGAAGTTCGCGGAGAACAATACCTTAGCTTTAATCCCGGAAACTTGCTTGGTGGAACCTTTGTGGACTATGATAAAACGAAGAGCAGCGGTACAGCCTTTGGAAAATCAAATGTAGTTGCTCAAACTGCTGTAGTTCATGGAGGACTTCGCTTTATCTCTGAAGAGCAAAAAGAAAATGCACGGGCAAAAATGAGAACAATTGTTGCAAACAATCTTCCCAGCACCAATGCTACCATTACCTTTACCGATAGTTATCCTGCCATGGGGCCTACAGAGGCCAATGGGGAATTACTGAATAAATTAAGTGATGTAAGCGAAGCTTTGGGTTTTGGGAAAGTAGCTGCCTATGATCCGGGAAGACGCGGTGCTGCTGACATCTCCTTTGTTGCAGATTATGTCGATGGCTTAGATGGTCTTGGAAGCATGGGAACGGGAGCACACACACCACAAGAAACCATTAATTTGAACACCTTCAATGCATTAATTCAACGAACCGCAGTATTTATCTATCGCTTAACAAGGGACTAGCTGAATCTGTGCAACAATTCTTGCTGCTCCTTGATTGCTGATAAAAATTCTTCTTTTAAACGCAAGACCAATTGATTTGTGGAAACAACATCATGGATGGTGGTCACCCCCTGCCCTGCGGACCAAATTGTTTTCCAAGCTTTTGCTTCGGCTTTAGCCGCATCTAATTCACTCCCAAAATCAATTTTCTTACTATTGCCCCATTGTTCTTGTGTAATGCCCATGGCTTCAAGACTTGGACGTAAAAAATTAGCACTAACGCCAGAAACAGCAGCAGTATAGACGATATCACTGGCAGAACTATCAATAATCATTTGACGGTAGGCAGTATCCGCATTAGATTCGTGTACATTGATGAATCGAGTTCCCATATAGGCCAAATCGGCGCCCATTTGCATTGCACTGGCGATATCGCGACCATTGGAGAGGCAACCCGACAGTAAAATTGTTTTGTCAAAAAATTGTCGCACTTCTGCCACTAATGAAATTGGATTGGTCACCCCTGCGTGCCCTCCTGCTCCAGCAGAAACAAGAATTAGACCATCTACCCCGGCTTCAGCAGCTTTCTCTGCATGTCGTTTCTTGATGATATCATGAAAAACCAATCCACCATAGCCATGAACAGTATTGACCAACTCGGCAACTGCTCCCAAAGAAGTTATTATAAGAGGAACTTCATGCTTTACACAAACGGCCAAATCTGCCTGTAAACGCGGATTTGTTTGGTGAACAATAAGATTAACTCCAAAGGGTGCAGCTTTTTTACCGGTAGAAGACTCAAAATCTGCCAAGGCCGTTTTAATTTCAATCACCCATGATTCAAAACCATCGGTAGAGCGTTGATTCAAAGCAGGAAATGTCCCGACGATACCATTCTTACAACATTCAATAACAAGTTGAGGACCAGAAATTAAAAACATAGGTGCGGCTACTACAGGAATATTTAATTCATCAATAAATTTTGCCTTCATTCTAATTTTTTAATAATAGTGTCCACTCAAAAGAAAAACTAGATACCTGCTGTCCACTTTCGTTTATACCAACCGAATCCAACCAAACCGTTTGTGGCTCACCGGTAGCAATTAATTTTTCAATGGTTTTTCGTGCTTCTTCTCCTTGATTACAGGTGAAATTAATACGCCCAGTTGCTTTCTTAGTAAAACTTGCTTTGTTGTTTAAGACTAGCATAGAAATATTTTGTTTGGTTCGTTCAATTTCTTGGGTCAATAAAATCCCCGTTGGGAACTCTGCAGCCATTCCTTGAACAGCCCAAAACATTGATTTATAGGGATTTTGGTTGATCCAGCGGTGTTTAATACTTGCCGTGGAACTGTGGTCATCCAAATGCGTTAATCTCACGCCAGTGATCCAGGCAGCTGGTAATTTAAAAAGAGTAAATAGTGTGTATTTAAAATAGCTCATTTTTCGTTTGATAATGGAATCCCAATTTAAGTTTAATTCGTGAGATGAAACCAAATGACTAAAAAAACTTCCTCAAAAGTTAACCCTATTTATTTGATAGAATTATGATATATTTAAATGAATCTTTAAAAATGTCATCTTGAAAATCACTTTTCATTTTCTCCATAGAAAAACATCGCTTATCTATATCCTCTGCCTGTTGACAGCTTGCCAGTCCTCAAAAGATAACGAAACAAAGGACAACACTTCATCCATAACTCGCTCATTGGAACCCGAATATAGAATAGAACCGCCAAATTGGTGGATTGGATTTAAAAATACGCAGCTACAGTTAATGGTGCATAAAAAAGACATTGGCAACACTCAACCCCAAATCAACTATCCAGGCGTCAGTATTTTAAAAACAACAAAAGGAAAAAGCAATAATTATCTTTTTATTGATCTAATCATTGCTGCATCGACCCCTAGTGGCCAAATGAAAATTAATTTTACGGATAGAAACACTACCGTTTTGAGCCATGCTTACCAACTCAATAAAAGGAATGGAAATACTTCATATACAAAAGGGTTTGATCGTTCTGATGCCATCTATTTGATTACCCCCGATCGATTTGCCAATGGAGATAAAACAAATGACATCAATCCAATGTTGATAGAAAAAAGAATTGATCGTTCTGACAACTATGCACGACACGGCGGAGATATTCAAGGAATCATCAATCACCTAGACTATATAAGCGAATTGGGGTTTACGGCACTTTGGTCTACCCCCCTCCTTTTAAATGACATGCCATCTCAATCCTATCATGGCTATGCGATAACAGATTTATATTCGGTTGATCCACGCTTTGGAACATTAAATGAATACATCTATTTAGCCAAAAAAACTCGTCAAAAAGGAATGAAGTTGATCATGGATCAGGTAGCAAATCATTGTGGACTAAATCACTGGTGGATGCAAGATCTTCCATTTTCTGATTGGATCAATCATCAACAAGCTTTTGAAAATAGAAAGCCCATCGTCCAATCAAATCATAGAAGAACAACCAATCAAGATCGTTATGCCGCCGAGTTTGACAAAAAAGGCTTGTCTGAAGGTTGGTTTGTAGAGCAAATGCCCGACTTAAATCAACGCAATCCCTTTCTTGCTACATATCTTATACAAAATTCAATATGGTGGATAGAAACCCTTCAATTGGGGGGAATTCGACAAGACACCTATCCCTACTCCAATAAGGAATTCATGTCTACTTGGGCTGGAGCAATCATGCGAGAATATCCTCATTTTTCGATAGTGGGCGAAGAATGGAGTTACAATCCACTTTTGATAGGCTACTGGCAAGATGGAAAAGCAAACAAAGACGGCTATGTCTCCAACCTTAGTCATAGTATGGATTTTGCACTTCAAAATGCAATACAAAAAGGCTTAACAAAGCCTGAAAGTTGGGAAAGTGGCTTGATAGAAATCTATGAAGCCTTGGCCAATGATTTTGCCTATGCAGATCCGTCACGCCTTCTACTTTTTCTTGACAACCACGATATGGATAGAGCCTTTACACAGTATAAGAAAGACCCTGTTTTACTCAAAATGGCCTTGGCAACATTGCTTTCGCTTGCGCGTGTACCACAGCTGTATTACGGCACTGAAGTATTGGCTGAAAATTCAGCAAAACCTAATGATCACGGCCTTATTCGTAGTGATTTCCCAGGTGGTTGGGAAGGAGATATTGTCAATGGATTCACAGCTAACGGATTGAATAAAGAACAAAAAGACATGCAAGTCTTTCTGAAAAGCCTACTGAATTTCCGAAAAACAAGTAAGGCAATTAAAGAAGGGCAAACACTTCATTTTGTCCCATTTAATGGTGTCTATGTTTTATTTCGAATACACCCTGAAGAAATTGTTATGCTGGTACTGAATAAAAACGAAGCAGCAATGAACATTCAACTTAACAGGTTTGATGAACTTAATCTGAATGGAATGCAATTGGAAAATGTATTGACCAAAGAAATTAGCCCATGGAAAGATAGCTTACATTTATCCAAAAAAGGTCCTTATCTATTTCAGCTAAGCAGGAACTAGCCTAATTGATTTCTAGTATTAAAGCTGATTTTGCCGGTATTCTCAAAGTTGATTCTAAAGAAAATCTTTTGTCATTGATGACATCAAACACGGCTTTTTTGTCTCCAATAATTTCGATGTACTTGCTTGTTGATAGCTTTACTTCTTTATCATTCTTATTAAAAATCACCATGACTGTGTCTTCATCATCATAACGGAAAAAACTATACACCCCATCTTCTGGCGCAAACTGCATTAATTTCCCACTGTGGATTACAGGTTTCTCTTTACGCCAATTCAATAGTTTTGTAGTAAGCGCTTTAGCTTCTTGCTCTTGGGGTGTTAGTCCTTTTCCCGTAAACCCATTTATGGCATCACCTTTCCAACCCCCAGGAAAATCGCTTCTAATTTGACCATGTCCCTCCCTTTCATTCTTCATTAAGATTTCGGTTCCATAGTAAAATTGAGGAATACCTCTTAGTGTTGAAAAATAGACCATTCCCATTTTAAACAAATCAAAGTCATAATTTATTTGTGTAAAAAAACGATCCATATCGTGGTTGTCTGGGAAAATAACGAGATTGAAAGGATCGGGATACAAATGATCATTACCCAACATTTCATAGACATTAATCCAACCACTATTCCAATTCTCAGGAGCCAGCAAAGAACGATTAAATGTATCTTGAATAGGAAAATCCATTAGGCTCGGTAAAGACGAAACATATCCGTTACTATTTACTTTTCCTCTTTGCCAAAAGGAGACAACCGCAGGATTTAAGGACCATTCTTCTCCGACAATATTAAAATTTGGGTACTGATCCATTACGGCAGCTGTCCAGTCTGACATAAAGTTCTTGTCAGGATATGGATAAGTATCCATCCGAATCCCATTAATTCCTGCATATTCAATCCACCAAAGCGTATTTTGAATGAGATAAGTAGCCATCAATTCTTCTCGCTGATTTAGGTCAGGCATAGTCTTAACAAACCATCCATCCACAAATGCTTTTTTGTCATATTCGGAAGCATAGGGGTCTTGATGTGTGGTTCGCTTATGGGAGGTTGGCTTAAAGGTATTGTTGTTGTTTATCCATTTGGCGGTTGGGGGATCCTTGACAAACCAGTGCTCTGATCCGGAATGATTTAAAATCATGTCCATGATTATTTTCACCCCCTTAGATTGAGCAACTTTACACAGCTGCTTATACTCTTCATTAGTCCCATAGCGGGCATCTACTTTATAGAAATCGGTCGCTGCATAGCCATGATAGGAATAGGTGTGCATGTCATTCTCCAAGATGGGATTTAACCATATTGCGGTAAACCCAAGTTCTTTTATGTAATCGATGTTATCTAAAATACCTTTGATGTCACCACCATGCCTTCCACCGTCAAATGAACGATTAAGACCTTCCTTCATTCCAGCGATTTCATCGTTGGATGGATCTCCGTTGGCAAATCGATCAGGTGTGATCAAATACATCACATCTGAGCTGTCAAATCCATTGGCTTTTAGCCCTGCATCCCGGTTCAAAAAGGCATAATCAACACTTTTGACAGACTTTTTGTCTTTCAATAGATCTATTGTAATGCTTGTAGCTGTCATATCTTCTGCTAGGAGTATGTCCAAAAACAGATAGTTGGGGTTCTCCACCCTATTTACTTTTTTAAGTTGAACTTTGGGATGGTTAATTACGGGTGTCAATACACCAATATCTTTTCCATAAAGCATTAACTGAAGTGTTGGATTATTCAAGCCAACCCACCAATTTGGCGGTTCGATTCGCTCAATCTCTTGTGCAAAAAGGGTAGTACAAAAAGATAATCCAAATATAAGGATTGCCGCTAATTGTTTGAATCTGTTCATTTATTTCTTGTTTAATTTGGTTTGTTCCTTTTCAAATATCTGTTGATACATTGCACCGCGAATAAGATTGTCACGGTTCATGCCTTGTGGAGGAATATCAAACATTTGAGTCATTATTACTCCCACAAATTTACGCTTAGGATCAACCCAAAAATGGGTTTGTTCATAGCCTCCACCTGTCCATAAACCGGCATCGCCATAGCCCAACGTTAACTGTTTATTACTAGTAATCCACAAATTATAGCCATTGTATCCCCAATCATTATCCAGCTGTGTATGCGGAGCATACATGTCTCTCACGCTTGCCTCATCTAAAAAGCGATGTCCATTTAGCTCACCGTGGTTCATTAACATCCGAAGGAAAGTAGCATAGCCTTTGGCAGTACCAATCATTCCTTCGCCACCTAAAAACACTCGATTATCCTCTTCGTAATTAGGAATATTTGCGCCTAAAATATCCAACTCGCCTTTGGTTGCTTTTCGCAAAAGGGAATCTTTTCCCGAAAAAGTAGGCAATAAATTAATGTCGGCGGTTTTCTTATATCTTAACCCCTTAATGCCTAGGGGAATCTTTATTCGCTCATTGAGCAGTTCTTCCAATGTTTTTCCGCTTGCTCGTTCAGCAACAAAACCAAGAACAGTTGTATTGGTGCCATAAAAATCTTCTGTCCCAGCATGCATTACCAAAGGCATTTTTGCCATGGAATTAATGATCTCTTGATTGGTTGTCATCGCGTTAAAATCTTGCTCAGCAAGCATTTCGTTTAAACACCTAAAAGGAGTCGTTGCATAATAAAAACCTGCCTGATGATTAATCAAATCGAGCACTGTAATGGTGTTTTTGTTGTTGACCAAGCGAATAGGACATGTGGCGTTAGAAATTTCACTATTGTTTAAATATTCGCCCGAAAAACCTGAAGAATTCTTGAAATATTCACGTGCATAGGTCGCCAGTGACTCATCATTTTCGGCTACAGCAACCTTAAGGTCCTTGAACTCAGGAATAAATTTTTCAATGGGATCATTCAATTGCACAAGACCATCTTCGACCAAGTCCAAAAGTAGGGAAATCGTAATTATTTTACTCATTGACCATATACGAAACCAAGTGTCTCCATTGATCTCCTCCTCTGGCAGATGGGTGCGATTCACCGCATCGTGTTCGTAGAGAACAGTACCTTCCTCATTCTCAAGTCGGACATAAAGCAAGGGAAATCCCTCGTTTTCTACAAATTGATCAACGATGGTATTGATTTTTTCTGGAGAAGAAAAAAAAGTAGGCTTTGGCACTGACTGACCACAAGAAAATATAATTAAAAAGGCTGTAAGAAAAAGGGGTTTATAGAAATTCATAATTATTGGCTTTTACGTGTTGAACCGCTATACTTTACCCAATCAAAATCAGCAAAGTCGCTAGTGGCATCAGTTGCACTGGTTGCATAGACACCTAGATTGGTACCAATATAGCCTTTACAAAGAACGAGCGAAGCATCGGAGGTATAAAACTTTTGGTAGTTTTGTCCATTATCTAAAGAATAGGCATAATCGTATCGATCGTTTTTAGATATGACTTGAAAAATAATCTCACCCGAGTAATTCTTTAATTCTTGCTCGATTAAAACACTTACTTCCTTTCCACTTTCTCGATAATTAAGTGCAATTATGGGTCGATCCTCTTCAAGTATTAGGGTGAAATTAAGGTAATTATCGTCTTGTTGAAAAATACTTATGCCCGCTTCAGAAAGGTTGGCGATAGGATTGAAGATCATTTTAGCTTCATAAATGAAATCACTTTCTTTTTGGCGGAAACCCATCAAATTATAGCTTTCTCTCATGGCGAATTTTGCGGAATTCAAATACAATCTTAACTTACTTTTGGATGGGAGTAATTTAAAAAATGTGGTGGTAGGAAAGCGTCTAAAGTTCCACTCCAGATCTAATGTTTCGCTTTCAAAATCATCATGAAAGATATCCGTATAAATTTGCTTACTATTTACAAAAGGAAGAGGGGTACTTCGCTCCACCTTCCCTGTTTCTGGAGCGCATATTGGCCAATAATACTCAATGGGTTGCCATTTACCATCCTCAACTTCCTCCCAGCCAGAAACAGCTGTTTCCCAATTTACAGGAATCAAATGTGTCTCTCGTCCCATATTAGTGGTTCCTTTCAAGTCATTTCGAATACCAAGAGCGACCATATACCAACGCCCATCTTGGAGTTCAACCAAGTCGGCATGGCCAGTACTGTGCACCCAATTTTTGTTGGACAAATGTCTTGACGTCAAAATAGGGTTTTTTGGATTGGATTGGTAAGGGCCTCGAATATCATCGCTAATGGCCATCATGACCGCATGGTTTCGTGAAGTTCCCCCTTCTGCTACCATCAGGTAATACATTCCATCTCTTTTATAGAGGTGTGGACCTTCTACACAACAACCACCGCAGGCACCTGCCCATACTGAAAATCGATCCCCTTTAAGTTCCCAACGATCAAGATCCAATTCTTGAACCCAAATTTCGCCAATACCATTTTTGTTAGGATCACCAACATCATGTGTGCCCACAAACCATACTGATCCATCATCATCAAAAAAGAGATCTGGATCAATACCTGGAGCATTCTCAATGACATGCGGATCTGACCAAGGTCCCGAAGGATCTTCAGCAGTGATGATAAAATTCACCATTTCTGCATCCTTAATGGGGTCTTTAGGGCTGTATACATTGGTTACCACAATATAAAAAAGACCGTTGTGATAACGAATCGAAGGCGCATGGATCCCTCCTTGCTGCTGAACATCAACTAAATTAACCGGGGAAACTACCTGACTTTTTCGGTCAAGTCCGTAGCCGATGAGTTCCCAGTTCACCAAATCTTTGCTGTGATGTATGGGCAGAGCAGGAAAATACTCAAAAGAAGAATTAACAATATAAAAGTCGTCTCCTACCCGACAAATGGATGGATCTGGATGACCACCCCTTAGAATTGGGTTGGTGAAGCTTTCTTGTGCAATTAATGCGAATTGAAGAAATGCAAAAAACAATAATGATACAATTCCTTTCTTCATTTGAATAAAAATTAATTTTTAAAAAAATGAGCTATCCTGGGATAGCTCATTTTATGAAAATGTTTCTATACAATTACTGAGCTACAATAGAATAGGTGTTGTTTACGGTATCTAAGGTAATGTTATAGGTACCAGCGGTGACAGCTATATTGTCTCCACCTAGTTCTATGCTACCATCTGCACCAGTATCACCATAGTTTACTCCCCAATCATCGTCTGCTCTAAACTTCATCTCTCCATCGGTTAAAACAACATTGTATACAAGGTATACTCCGTCATTACATGGGTCTGGAATCATTTTTACATCTGGAGCATCACCCCATCCATTGAGCGTAGCACTACCAACAATACCCCAAATTGGATCTGCAGGAGTAATGGTAATGGTTAAATCAGTTGCGTTAAAGTCTATAAAATAATTTCCTGCAGTAATAGCAATATTATCTCCACCTAATTCTAGGCTACCATCAGCACCAGTATCACCGTAGTTTACACCCCAATCGTTGTCTTGACGAATTTTAAATTCACCGTCAGCAAGATGTAAGGCTGCTTTAAAGCTACCCTCTGTTCCATTGGAAAGGAAAGGTACATCATTACCCGCTGCAAAACCTCTGTTCTGATTCCCCCAATCATTTACTGCGCTTCCAACTAGTCCCCAAGTACTTAAGCCAGCTTCTGTACAGGCTGCTGCAACTTCCAACATTTCAATGTTCATCGCTGAACCATTGGATACAATTGTGGTTGAGTTTGCCCCGTCGGAAGAACCACCCGCAAATGCTTTAACACGTGCATACAAGGTTGCCGTTGTATTTGGTGTTCCATCTGCATTGGTTGTCGATGGATCTTCATCTAAGCCTAATTCTGTTGCGATTGTAATTAAATCAGAGACACCAATACCATAATGAATATTTGACGTGTCTCCAGAATTCAAAAGAATCGTTCCAAAATCGGCAGTAGCAGAAAGTTCAACTACGTAGGTCACTGTAGAAGGGACACCAAAATCTGGTTTGTTCCATACCAAGCGTTCGGCTACGTTCGAAGAAGTAGCATTGGAAATTTTGTAGACAGATTGAAACTCATTTGAAAAGGTCAAAGTGTCATTTGTTGTTGTGGTGAAGATCAAAAAATCTTCTTTCTCACAGGAAGAAACACCAACCATCATTAAGGCAGCTAGTAGTAGAGTGCTAAATTTTATATTTGCTTTCATAATTAATAATTTGAATTTTGTGTAAGGTTAGTGTTCACCAAAAGAACGTCTTCTGGGATTGGGAATATTTTTCTGTGTGGTTCTGAGGCAGCACCTTGAGAAACACCAGCTTTAAATGGCCATAAATAAGTAGAAGTAACAAACTTTCCATCTCTAATAAGGTCTGTTCTTCGCAGTCCCTCCCAATAGAGCTCTCTTGAACGCTCGTCCATGACCAAGTCTTTGCTTAGCGTTGAGGCAGCAGGAGCACCTGCTCTTGCTCTTAATTCGTTGATGTACCCCAGGGCTACAGCAGAACTTCCTACACCCCCACGAGTAACCGCCTCAGCGTAGTTTAGGTAAATCTCGGCCAAACGAATAAGGGGTAGATCCATATCAACATGATCTCCTGAAGAATCTGAACCAGGGTTCCCATTGATATCTACATTTCTAAATTTTGTCACACCATAGCCTTCGGTGAATTTTGGTATTTTGGCCATTTCGTAGGTTTGTCCGTCGGTATGGAACATTGCTCTCGGATCTGACCAAGAAATTGGCTCACCATCAGCATTTGTAGCAGTTACAGCATAGCCAAATTTATCCACTAACCCTTTGGTGGTTCGCAGACCAGCCCAACCTCCGTTGACGCCAAAAAGAGCAGGATTCATACTTCCTCCAATGGGTGCATGAACCATAAAAGTTGAACCTCCCCAAGATTGGCTATTGATTCCGTCGAATTGTAAAACAAAAATAAATTCGTTTTGTGCTCCGTTGGAAGAGTTGTCTGCAAGAAACAATTCATCATAGGCAGTTCCATTTCCATTTCCGTCTGCAGTATTTAATGCATAAGCACTTGAAATCACTTTCTCAGCATTTGTAATCACTTCTGCATATTTGTCTGTGCCTATGTAAATAGGAGCATTTAAATACAATCGTGTTAGCAATGACCATGCTGCAGCTTTATCCAATCGCCCATATTCATTTGAACGTGGATCTTTTAACAAATCACCAAGTTCAGTGAGTTCAGACTCAACAAAGGCAAAAATCTCTGATCGATTACTTTGCTGAGGAAGATCGGTAGTAACCGTTGTTACAAGAGGAACATTGGCATACATATCCATTAACTGAAGGTAGGCATAGGCACGAATCAAACGGGCTTCTGCAACATAGGCGGCAACTTCAGTATCACCGGCAGCTAAATCTGCAGCATTTTCAATGAATGAATTCGAAAAAGAAACTACCTGGGCCAATCGGAAATACATTCCTTTGGTCCAAGGATTGTTTACGTCCCAAGACATTTCATGAATATTTGGCAAACCTGGATCTCCCCAACCCACAACAGCATTGTCTGTTGTAATTTCATTGAGCGTAAACAGAATACGCGTGTACTGGGAAAAACCTTCATCAATTAAACTGTTATCAATATCTGGATCTCCAGCAGGTCCTTGTTGACCAGTTAATACTAAACTTGCATATACTTTTGCCAGAGCACCACGTGCTTGACTTGCATCGCTATATACATCTACCTCAGTAAATAAATCTGGATCAATTGGATTTTGATCCAAATCACTCTGACAGGAGGTAATCATCGTCATTATTGCAATTAAGAATACTAATTTTTTCATAGTTGTGAATTAAAATTTAATGTCTAGACCAAAAGCAACTGCACGTGAACGTGGATAAAAGTTGCTGTCTATTCCTCCTGTTATCTCAGGATCGATACCGTTATAATCTGTAACAACCAATATATTATCAGCTGTAAGGTAGATACGCATAGGGTTGTTTTCGATAAAATTCTCAAAGGTATAACCAAGGGTTATGTTATCTAGGCGAAAGAAGGACGCATTTTGAATGTAATGGTCACTCACTGCATTTTTATCGGAGAAAAAATTGAAGTTAGTGGTGAGATAATCTGAATGTACATTTGACAATCTGCCTAAATTGGTGATTTGTGACTGATTGGATGAAGCAGACATAGCATTATAGCTATAATTCCCAATGCTTGCGCGCGATACGGCTGTTAAGTCAAAGTTCTTGTATTCAAAAGAAGCTGTTAGCCCCATATTAATATCTGCATAGGGATCTTTGTAGAAATAACGGTCATCATTATTGATTTGCCCGTCTCCATTTAGATCTGCAAAAGCTCCTTCAATAGGCACCCCCTCTGCATTATAAATCTGCTTGTAAACATAATAGGAAAACGGAGCCTTTCCTTCCTCATGACGCTGTAATGAATTTCCAAAGCCTATATTTCCGACATTTTGTTCATTTTGAAGGCGAACAACTTTGTTTTCATTTACTGCAACATTATAGCTTAAACCAAATTTAAAATCTTGGGTCTCAACAAAGGTCGCATTCAATTCAACCTCAATCCCTTTATTTTCCATATCACCAATATTGGCGTCAATGGTTGTTCCAAAATTCGTGAATGGATCTACTACTGCAGTGGCAATCAAATCATCCGTAGTTTTAGTATAGACATTAACAGAACCGCTTAACTTAATTTTAGAAAAACCAAAATCTAGGCCAATATTCGTTGTTTGTCCAACCTCCCATCGCAGGTCTTTGTTAATCGGCGCCGGACGGTAGGTCGTATAATAGGTTGATCCAAAGCCGTATTGTGCTTGTGGATTACTTCCTGTATATCGCGTTAAGAAATTATAATCACCTAATCCATTTACATTACCAACTTCTCCAAAACCAACACGCAACTTCAAAATTTCGAACACATTTTCTAGGCCAAAATTTTCATTGTGAATGTTCCAGGCCACTGCGGTGGAGAAAAAATTCCCCCAACGATCGTCATCTGGTAGTTTAGAGGATGCATCTGCACGAAGTGTGGCGGTTACTAGATAACGGTTGTCATAACCGTAATTTACTCGACCAAAATAGGAGATCAATACGTTTTTCGACTTGTCTATAAATGATCTTTCCAACGAAGAGGTGGTGTTAATTGAACCATCTTCATTGAGAAACTCTGTATAACTTGAATTCATATTGTCGTATTCAAAGCTTTGATAGGAGTGACCCGCTGTGGCTGACCAATTTGAATTGCCCATTTTTTTCTTGTAATTCAAATAAGCATCAAACAATAAATTAGTCGATTTATTCATATATGTCTCTCGACTCCCATTAAACCCATCGGAGTCAGTCGGTAAGGTTGCATCATTGTACTTAAAACCTTCTCCTTTAGATCGATCAATCCCTGCACTGATTGTTGCGCTAAGTCCATCGATTGGTAATTCGTAATCAAGCTTAAGATTTGATATATACCTGTTAACAACCGATTTATCTTCTGTTAAATCTAGTAAAGCAAGCGGATTTGTTGGCGACAAGGCTAACTTAGATCCATCGTTGTCCAACCAAGTATAATATCCTGCAAAAGGGGAATTAACGTCATAAATGGGTTTTGTGGGGTCAAAAAAAGCTGCAGAAGATATGGCTCCTTGATTGGCAAAATCATTTTCTGTATTTACAACCCTTAGATTAAATTTAGCCTTCAAAGCTCCATTTAAAAACTCAGGCGAGATGGAAAAAGATCCTGTAACACGCGCAAAGCCATCTCCTTTTAAAATACCGTCTTGACTTGTGTGACCAACAGAAAGCCGAAAGGGAGTTTCCCCTCCAGAAACAGAAAATGAATTATTTGTTCCTACGGCAGTTTTATATATTGCCCTTTGCCAATCTGTATTACTTGTTCCCAAACGGGAAATAAAATCAGCGCTTCTTGTTGCATTAACAGCAGCAGTAAATTCATCGGCTGTTAAAACATCCACAAAGTTTATTGGGGCAAAAGAAGTAAAACGCGAGCTAAACTCATATTTATACTCTCCTGCCTTTCCACCATTGGTAGTAATAATGATCACTCCATTCGCAGCTCTTGATCCATAAATTGCTGTAGCAGAGGCATCTTTTAAGACAGTCATGCTTGCAATATCATTTGGATTGATGACGTTCAATGGGTTTCTGGAACCTCCAACGCTTCCAGCATCTAGTGGAATACCATCTACAATATAAAGTGGATTGGAATTTAAGTTAAGTGATCCAATACCTCGAATCAATACGTTGGCTCCGTCTCCAGGTGCACCACTGTTTGAAACAATAGAAACTCCCGCAACTTTTCCCTGAAGAAGTTGCTGTGGTGAAACAACAGACCCCTTGTTAAAGTTTTGTTGGGAAACAACATCTAATGTTCCGGTTAAATCTTCTTTTCGGGCAGAACCATATCCAGTAACAACAACTTCATCCAATTCACTATTTGATTGTAAAGAGAAATTGATGTTATCTTGCGATCCAACAACGACCAGCATAGATTGATAGCCAATGTAACTTGCCTCCAAGGTTGCCCCTTGTTCTGCTTCAATGGAATAGTTTCCATCAAAATCTGACGTTACACCATTTTGAGTTCCTTGAACAATAACTGTCGCACCGGGTAAAGGATTACCCTCGGCGTCTGTTATTAAACCCGAAACTTTTTGTTGTGCGAAAATTCCGGTAGAAATCAACAGCAGAACAAAAAATTGTGTGTGTTTAATTAGTTTTGACATTTTTTGGTTTTGATTAATCGTTAAAATCGATTGATTATATTACTAAAATATAGTAAATAAATTTCAAATCCTACGAATTCCGTATTTCTCGAGCTTTATGAACCATAAAAAAGCCACTACAACGTTGTAGTGTTAATAACTTTTACCATTACCTTTATCGGGCAAATCAAAAATCTGCTTGTGAACGCGAAAAGGATTACACTCAAACAAATTGCTCACGAACTCAATGTATCGATTTCGACAGTTTCAAAATCATTGAAAAACAGTTCAGAAATTGGAGAAGAAACAAGAAGTAAAATCATCGCATTTGCTAAGCAACACAATTACCGACCAAATAATATTGCCCTAAGTTTAAAACATAGAAAGACCAAAACCATTGGGATTATCATTCCTGAAGTCGTTCATTATTTCTTTTCCACAGTGATTGATGGAGCCGAAAAATATGCCAATAAAATGGGGTATAATGTGATCATTGCTGTATCAAATGAGTCCTTTGAAAAGGAAGTATTAAACATGGAAACCTTGGCCGATAGTTCAATCGACGGCATCATCATGTCGGTTGCCAAAGAAACGTTAAAAACACAAGACTTTCACCATATTCAGGAAACCATTGATTTTGGGATTCCCGTTGTCCTATTTGATCGTGTGCTTAACGATATTGCTTGTGATAAAGTGGTTGTAGACGATAAAAGCGGGGCAGAAAAAGCCACGCAAAGTCTTTTAGATAAGGGATGTAGAAACATCTTATTGGTGAGTACGCAAGATTATATAAATGTTGGGAAGCTTAGAACCCAAGGATATATTGAAGCCTTAAAAAAGAATCATATTATTGCTGACAATCGCTTGATGATTAAAACCAAAGATTTAATGAATCCAGAACAAGCCATGTATGAACTGGAAAAAAAAATCGATCAAACAATTGAACAAAATCCCTCGATTGATGGAATCTTTTGTGTCAATGAAATCTATGCAGCCGCTGCCCTTAAAGTCCTCAAAAAAAGAGCCATTCATGTACCAAACGACATTTCTATCATTTGCTTTACAGATGGGTTTATCTCAAAATATTCCTCGCCAACGCTCACCACAATAAGTCAACATGGAGAGAAAATTGGCGCGTCTGCCGCACAAATGCTCATCGATAAATTGACCAGTAAAACGCCTCTAGCGAATTATTCTACCAAAGTCATTGAGTGTACTATCGTCCAGCGGCAATCTTCATAAACACGCTTTGGTTTAAAATATTATAATATATTTGGCTGATTATAATTCGACACCATACTGTTTCAGTATTCGAATCAACAGCTTTTATCATGAAAAAAAAACAATTAGGTTTTTGGGAAATATGGAACATGAGTTTCGGTTTCCTAGGGATTCAATTTGGATTTGCTTTGCAGGGTGGATTCATGTCTCGAATTTTTCAAACCCTTGGCGCAGACCAGTCAGACATTCCCCTACTTTGGATTGCCGCACCCTTGACGGGGCTGGTGGTACAACCCATTATTGGATACCTAAGCGACAATACATGGCACCCAAGATTGGGGCGGCGTAAACCTTACTTTTTGATTGGAGCAATTTTAAGTTCCTTGGCGCTCTTCTTTGTTCCTTACTCACCGACACTTTGGATTGCTGCAGGCTTTCTATGGATACTGGATGCCTCCATCAATATCAGTATGGAGCCATTTAGAGCTCTAGTAGCCGATAAGCTCCCCAATGAACAACGAACCTATGGATTTGTCATGCAAACCTTGATCATTGGAATTGGTACCTGGGTGGCAAGTAACCTTCCCTGGTTTGTTACAAAAATTGGGGTGAGCAATGAGGCCATTCAAGGTGAAATTCCCATGTCTATCAAAGTTGCTTTTGCCATTGGGGCATTGGTTTTTTTGCTTTCTATTTTATTTACTGTACTAAAAACCAAGGAGTATCCGCCTGAGGACATCCTCGCATTTCAAGAGAAAAAGAAACAGGGAATCAAGTTAATGCTAAAAGAGTTTTTGACGCATTTTACTCAAATGCCAACCACCATGAAAAGATTAGGCCTCATCCAATTTTTTAGCTGGTTTGCCTTTTTTAGCATGTGGAGTATGGCAAACCCAGCAATAACCGAACATGTGTTTAAAGCCCCCTTCCCTATTGAAGCTAATTTCAATCTTACCGAATCTGATCAAAATGAAATGTTTCAACAGCAAAATACTGCTTTTCAAGAAGCCTCTAATCTAACGGGGTCCTATATGGGTATCTATGGTCTATCGTCCATGGCTTTTGCTTTGTTATTGACCCTTTATACGGCAAAAAGAAAAATTAGTCAACGAATGGTTCATCTTGTATCTCTTGTTCTAGGTGGGGTCGGTTTCATCTCCATTTACTTTATCGGAAATCATGAGTTGTTACTCTATTCATTTTTACTGATCGGTATTTCTTGGGGGAGTGTCTTGTCTATGCCCTATGCCATGTTGGCTGGAGCTGTTGACGAGAAAAGCATGGGAATGACCATGGGGGTATTTAATATGTTTATTGTAATCCCTCAAATCATTGCCGCTAGCGGTGGAATCAATTTTTTACTCTCCTTTCTTGACAATAAACCTATTTATGCAATGGTCATTGCGGGGATATCCCTGATTATTGCTGGAACGCTAAATCTATTTATCAAAGAAGAATAAAACTTAGCTATTGATTTTTTTTCTTAACCTTTAACTTGTTTTTATATCGATGCACAACAGAATTATTTTCCTACTTCTTATTCTCCTTTTTATCAACTGTTCCAAAGAAGCTGAATTACTTGAGACCCTAGACGAACCCGAGCCAGTGACTGAAACACCAACTCCTGCGGAAGAAGTTATCCCAACCAATATCTGGTGGAATGATGAAGTTTTTTATGAAATCTTTGTACGCAGTTTTTCAGATTCTGATGGAGACGGCATTGGTGACCTGAGAGGAATCATTGATAAGTTGGATTATCTAAATGATGGAAATCCAGACACAGATACCGATTTAGGGGTTACCGCACTATGGCTCATGCCTATCTTCCCCTCACCAAGTTACCACGGCTATGATGTCACTGATTATCGCGCAATAAATCCAGACTATGGAACACTAGAAGATTTTAGAAATCTGGTCGTCCAAGCGCATGCCCGAGGAATCAAAATTGTCATCGACTTTGTCGCCAACCATACCTCCGATTTACATCCATGGTTTGTTGCTTCTTCCCAAAATCAAAGCAAAAGAGATTGGTATGTATGGGAAGCTTCGCATCCAAACTTCAATGGACCTTGGGGACAAAATGTATGGCACCTCAGAAACAACTCCCATTATTATGGAATATTCTGGCATGGCATGCCTGATCTAAACTTTAAGAACAATGAAGTCACCAACGAAATAATAGATATTGTTCGTTATTGGTATGAAGAAATTGGGGTAGATGGATTTAGAATTGATGCCGTTAAGCACTGGATAGAAGAAGGTAGCAATCAAGACAATACACCTGCAACATTGGCCTGGTGGAGAGATTTTTATCAATACCAAAAATCGATCAATCCCTCTCTAATGACGGTAGGAGAAGCATGGACATCTACGCAAAATATTATTCCCTACAGCGACAATCGTCTTGACTATTGTTTTGAATTTGATCTTGCAACAAGTATTATCAATTCCATAAACAGCGAATCTATAAATGATCTCCGTTCAAAAATTAATCAAGTTAGCTCTAACTATAAGCCCTTCCAATACGGCACATTCCTCACCAATCACGATCAAAACAGGGTCTATAATCAATTAAATAAAAGTACCGAAAAAGCAAAGCTTGCTGCCAGTATTCTTTTATCACTTCCAGGAATACCTTACTTATACTATGGAGAGGAAATTGGAATGGAAGGAATTAAACCTGATGAAGATATAAGAAGACCAATGCAGTGGAATGCTTCTGCCAATGCAGGTTTTAGTTCTGCCACTCCTTGGCATGACCTCAATCAAAATTATACCGAATTCAATGTTAGCAGCCAACAAATGGATCCTAATTCACTGTGGCGCCATTACCAGAAATGGATCAATCATAGAAAAACAGTCGATGTACTAACAACAGGCAACTACCTAGGTGTTGGAACAAGCATCAATAGTATTTTTCCCTTTATGCGTATAAATACCGAAAGCCAAGAAAGTGTTTTATTGTTGCATAATTTGTCCTCCCTAATTCAAAATAATTTAACGGTGAATATCATTACAAGCGATCTTGATGCGGGAACATATCACCTAATAAATGTGGAAAACAGCACTAATATGGGGACACTAAGCATTGGAAACACAGGAGGTTTTATGCAAGATTTAAATGACTTGAATTTGGCCCCTCAAGCTTCCATGCTTTTACGACTAGAAAAACAGTAAGGCAAAATTAATTGGAGGGTGAAAAAAGGAGGCTGTATGATTCATTTCGTAAAACGATTTCTCTCATGGAAAAAGTCCATTCTCGGCTAACAGGATCCTAATGCATTCCCAGAGCAACAATTACCGCTGTGGACTAAACGGTTTAACTCCAAAATACCCTTTTTTGCTTCTATTGAGCTATAGATTTAGCAAACCAAATATGATAGATGCATAATTCATGATTATCATAAATATAGTGAATATACACTAAAGGTGTTTGATCATGAATTGCATTGTCAAAGGATGTAATCATTAAAATAAAAAAAACCTCTGAGGA
>Ga0115564_10000959_pt1 | contig 27562 bp, 28 predicted proteins | sample COGITO_mtgs_1105_7_FD_88680 | JGI IMG/M metagenome (GOLD analysis project Ga0115564, IMG submission 88680) | Pelagic marine microbial communities from North Sea - COGITO_mtgs_110523 | ecosystem: Environmental > Aquatic > Marine > Epipelagic | place: Germany:Helgoland, sampling site Kabeltonne...
CCGGCGATAAGCAGATCGGCGATGAAATCACCACCGTCGGCCCCTCCCCTCAGCAGCGCAAACACAATTAGGGCACCGGTGCCCAGTGTGGCTGCGATCCAAAACTGTTTTGCGACGTGTTCACGAGTGCGCAGTACTGCGATGATCGCGGTGACCAGCGGCATCACCGCGGCGATCACTGCTGCGTGAGCGGAGGTCGTGCGTTGCAATGCAAGAGCGATAAGAATTGGCCAACCAAATACTGCACCAGCCATGGTGTAGACGAGCGGCTTAATCACGCCTCTGTCGGGCCACGGTACGCGCTTGGCAAGCAAGATCACTGCTGCAACCGCGCCGGCTATGACCGCACGTCCCATGGCGGTCAAGATGGGATTAAAGGATTCAAGGGCTAACACCGTTAACGGCAGCGAGAACGAAAAAGCGACGACACCAATCAATGCGAGCACCAAACCACGGCGCTGCAGGGTGTCCACGAACGGCAGCCTAGGCCGTTCGCCGGATCAGTCCTTGGCGCACCTCAGGCCACTCATCAGCCAATACTGAAAACATCACGGTATCGCGTATTGATCCGTCGTCACGACGCTGATATTGACGCAACACACCTTCTCGGGTCGCGCCAATTCCGGCAATTGCCCGTTGGGAACGGAGGTTGCGAATATCCGTTTTCAACTGGACGCGGCCAATTCCTGCGTCGAAGGCTGCCCCCAAGAGCAGCAGCTTTGCCTCCGGGTTCACCGCACTTCCCCACACCGCCGGTGAATAGGAAGTGAAGCCAATTTCACACCGCTCATCGCTAGCAACGAAGTCCAGATAGGACGTCGTACCCACTACCGCGCCCGCTGGCAGTCCGGCTAGATCCTGCTGGAGACGCAGCACCCATGGATAGCGCCCGTTATCGGGAGCCCGCAACAAATCAGGAAGATACTGCTCGGAACTGCAACGCCGACCTGCCACATGCGCCCATACCTCATCGTGGTCGAGAGAGCGAAAAAGTTCGCCTACATCTGCTTCAACGAAACGATTGAGCCGAAGATGTGTGCCGCTCAGGGGTTCGCTGGGCAGCTGAAGTTTTATCACGACGCCATCTTCTTACAGTCCCCCACAACGCATCGCACGGCCTAGGACGCTGCGTGCCACATCGGGTAGGGCAATCAAATCGAGAAGCAGGGCCAACACTGATGCGACCTGGCCCACTTCCGCTTCCGTCTGCTCACTAATGCGTGCATCAGTGAAGCGCACTTGCAGGCGCAGTGGTGTCTTCAACGGCCAGAGGAGTTGAGAAAGGATCGAAGAATCTTATGCACGTGAAGCTCTTCGGATGTCTCCATCTGCAGCAGGTATTTGGGGACGGGCAAGATCTGTCTAGGGGGTTTGCGTTCGCTTTGTCAGGTCATCGACCAGGGCGCAACCCCTAAGCCGACGCAACTTGCAAAAAGCAAGGACCTTGGTCCTAACTACTTAGGGCGGCCAGTCCCCCATCAGATATTGACAGGTGACCGATCTCAATCAGTGCATCAGTGGCAACACGCATTTGCTCAGCGAGTTCGTCACTGCCACCCACCTGCGCCCCGTCCAGCATTCGCTTTCGAATTGATTCCAAGATAACGCCTAACTTCATACAGGACAGGGCAATACAGGCATCCAAGTTGTCTACCGAGCGCCCACTCAATCTCGTGTAGCTCTCCACCAGTTCGCTACGAGTAAAGAACCCAGCAAGGTCGGTGACCCCGTCAGTGAGCGGTACCTGACTGCGCAGCCGATCTCCGGGTTGAGTCCAATAGACCAGCAAAAGCGCTAGATCTGCAAGGGGATCGCCCAGGGTCGACATTTCCCAATCAACAACGGCCCGAATGCGCATGGTGTTGGGATCGACGATTGTGTTGTCGAGGCGATAGTCCCCGTGGATGACTCCCCACTCGTTGTCTAGGACCGCGGATTCCAATGTTTTATTGATTCGAATACCCAGTTCATCCATGGCAGGGAAATCCCGGGTTCGGCTCAGAGACCATTGCTTTTGCCACCTGGCGACCTGGCGCTGGAGAAAACCCTCGGGTCTACCAAGGTCGGCAAGTCCCACCGCATGTGCGTCAACGTCGTGCAGGGCGGCCAATACTTCCGTCAACTCTTTGCTCAAGGCAGTTCGCTGATCCGATGAGAGCAGTTTCGTCTGCTCGGCGTGGGCATAGATGCCGCCATCGACGAACTCCATGACGAGAAATGGTGCGCCAATGAGGGACTCATCAGCGCAGTAGGCAAATGGCTCAGGTGAGGGAAAAAGCGCCCTATGCATGCCGGTGAGAACGCGAAATTCTCGTTCCATGTCGTGGGCGCTGGGCATCACGTGGCCAAAGGGTCGCCGACGGAGCACCCACTCATCTTCATTCTGCCGAACGCGGTACGTCACATTTGATCGACCGCCAGCCAGCAATTCAGCGGCGAAGGGCGTAGTCCCATCTGCTGTCAGTCCCTCGGATTTAAACCAGGGGAGAACGGCTGCCACGTCAAGATCAAAACTTGAGTTGGTCACCCGGGTGAGTTTACGCAGAATCTGTGGTCTCACGGGCTGAGTTGGCGGTGCCGCACTTAACCAGAGTACGGCACCGTCATGGTGCTATTCAGTTACGGTCACGGTCACGATTTGCACAACACCGGTGTCTACGTTGGTTAACGTGACGGTCGCAGTGCCCACTGATAGCGCTTCGCCCCCGGGATTGAAAATGGCCGAGCCGTCATCTCGACCTGGCGTCACACTCACAATAGTCGCGTCATCGGTAGCGATGGTCTCTTTCGTCGGGTCCACAACATTGAAAACTACGGTGCGGCCTACCGCCATGCTTACCTCGGTCTGCCCTGGCTCGACGATGACAGGACCAATCATCTGCTCTCCCATATCGCTAGCCGAAGTGGCGGGTGTTGATGTGTCACTGGACGAACAGCCGCTCAAAACTGCGGTGCCCCCGAGCGCCAAAACCGCGGTCATGGTGGCTGCTGCACTACGGCGAGAAATCTTACGCATAGTTCCTCTTTTTCGATTGGGTGCCAAGCCACCGGCAATGGTGAAACCAACACCCTGATAGACGCTCCGCTCGATTCCCTGGTTCCCATTCATCGCGCGCCGCCACACCCCCTGTGCCCTTAACCGGACCGCCGGCGAGCAAGATGAGTCCATGACAAGCCGACGAAACATAGGCCGAGGTGATCCTCAGGTGGACGCAACAACCCCAAAACTGACCTTTGAGGAGACCACGCCCTATGACGCCTATGTGCGTGCCTCCACGCTCGCTCAGCTTCAGCACACCAAGACCGATGTTCCGGGTGAATACATGTTTTTGGTCTGCTCACAGATCATGGAGTTGTATTTCAATCTGCTCAGTTTTGAATGGCGCCATGCCCAAGATGCCCTCCGGGATGACGATCTAGGCGAGGCCTTGGTCACACTGCGCCGCAGCACTGATCATTTTGAGGCGCTCAATGCGTCGTGGGTCAGCTTTCGATGGATGACTCCGGCAGACTTCAATGCTTTTCGCGATGACCTCGGCGAGGCCTCTGGCTTTCAGTCATTTCTTTACCGCCACCTGGAATTCCTTCTGGGCTTCAAAGATGCTGCTCTGCTGCGGCCACATAAGAATGTGGCGGGCGATCACTACGCCCAATTACAGGAAGCATTCGCGGCAAACTCCCTCTATGACGATGCACTCGGCTATTTGGCTCGTCATGGCTACGAAGTTCCGGCTGAAGTGTTAAACCGTGACCCGTCACTCACCTACGAATCCCACCCGGACATCGAAGATCTCTGGGTGAACGTGTACGAACAAACCAATCATGGCGACCCGGTGCGTGAACTTGCCGAAGCACTCACCGATGTTTCTGAAGCGTTCAGCGACTGGCGATATAGACATGTGATGGCCGTGCGTCGAGCCATGGGCGCCAAGGGTGGTAGTGGTGGATCAGCCGGCCTGGCATGGCTGGAGCGAAGCCTTGCTCGCAACGCCTTCCCAGAACTGTGGTCGGCTCGCACCCGTATCTAACGCTATCAACGGCTGCACCTGACAGACTTCGCCCATGCGTGCATTCGATCCCGCCCTTGACTCCAATGATCCAGGATGGCGGTCGCTGTTTTGCATCCCCGCCGATACGAGCACTTCGGCCTACGCTGAGGTGGCCTACTTTGCTGGAAACTCCCTCGGCCTGCAGCCAAAAGCTACCGTCGCTGCCGTTAACGAAGAACTCCAGCGCTGGGCGGAGATGGGGGTGGAGGGCCAACTCAACGGGCCTCGTCCCTGGAAGGACTATCACGAGGCGCTGCGTGATCCCGCGGCTCGTCTGGTGGGTGGACTTCCGAATGAAACCGTGGTGATGAATTCACTCACCGTCAACCTGCACCTGCTCATGGCAACCTTTTACCGCCCCAGCGGACGTCGGAGCAAGATCTTGATGGAGGACATCGTCTTCCCCTCCGACGGTTACGCCGTGGACTCCCAGGTGCAATGGCACGGGCTGGTGCCAGATGACGAAGTCATTCGCCTTCGACCGCGGCCGGGTGAGGACACCCTACGCACCGATGACGTTCTTGCTGTCATCGCTGAGAATGCCGATGAACTCCAGCTCGTTTTTTTCAGTGCCGTGAACTACTTGACCGGTGAACTCATGGACATCTCAAGCATCACGACAGCGTCGCATCATGTTGGCGCGGTCGTTGGTTGGGACCTTGCCCATGCGATCGGCAATGTCGAGTTGCATCTGCACGACTGGGATGTCGATTTCGCCGCGTGGTGCTCCTATAAGTACGTCAATTCAGGACCCGGGGCTGCAGCAGGTGCGTTCATTCATCAGCGCCACGCCACTGATACGAAAATGGGCCGCCTCGCAGGCTGGTGGGGCACCCGAACAGAAACGCGGTTTCGGATGGAGCGACATTTCGATCCACCACCCACGGCCGATGCGTGGCAGGTCTCCAATCCCCCCATCTTGTCCATGACACCCGTTGAAGTGTCACTACGTATTTTTGATGAAGTCGGAATGCCCGCTATTCGACAGCGCAGCGAACGACTCAATCAGTACCTGCGCGAATGTCTGGCCGAGATCGCAAGCAGTCTGCCCGCCGGGGCCATTCACATGGTCACCCCGGTTAATGCGACTAACCACGGATGCCAGATTTCGTTGCGTTTCACCGCAGACATCAACGTCATCTCGCACCGTCTTCGTGACGACTACGGCGTGATTGCCGACAGCAGAAATCCGGACATTATTCGGTTTGCAGCGGTCGGGCTTTACACAAGTTACGAGGATTGCTGGCGTGCAGCCGCCGGACTCCAAGACATACTTACCTAGGTGGATGCGTGAACACCGGCGAGGATCGCGCACGATCGGCCGCGAGCACTCCCGTGGCACGCGAAATCGTTTCCTACGGCCCGCATGAGCGACAGGTGTGCGAGTGGTTCCTGCCAATTTCGGTCAAGCAGGCTCCACTGGTTGTGGTGGTTCACGGCGGTTTCTGGCGCCCGAAATGGACCCGAGAAATTGAGGATGCGACGTGTCTTGATCTCGCCGAGCACGGTTTTGCCGTCTGCAACATTGAATACCGCGCGTACGACAACGCTTGGCCGGCCATCTTCGCTGACGTATCCGCAGGTATCGCCGCCACAATCACCTACGCCGACCAGCACGACATCAACACGGGACGCAGTGCGATTCTTGGCCACTCTGCCGGTGGTGCGCTGGCTCTGTGGGCCATCTGTCAGCCACCACCGTCCACCCAGGGTCCAGACCAACTCAGTGTTGACCACCGTTTCCAACTCGCGATCGCTTCAGCGCCGGTGGCCTGCTTAACGAAGGCGAGCAGTGAACGACTGGGCGATGGTGCTGTGGACCACATGATGGGTGGCAGCGCCACCGACGCCCCGCAGCGTTATGCACTCACCGATCCCTTCCTGCTTCGCCCGAAACCGTCGACGGTGATCTATCTACTGCACGGTCGCGCAGACGAAGACGTACCACTGCACATCAGCGAGGCTTATCTGGAGCATGCCCGAAGCAATGGGAATCCCGGCGAGTTGATCATTTTCGAAAATGATGGTCACTACGAAATCCTCGACCCCACATCGCAGGTGAGTACATTTCGCCGCTCCCTGCTCCAGACACTGAAAGATTGAGGCTCGGCGCGATCCCCGCCTTGTTTCATCGTGGAGCGAGCGACACAATGTTGAAGTGAACTCAAACAACCCTCAGGTTGCCAGCCTCGTCGTGGCGGATAAGGCCACCCCGCGTGGTGCCTATCCGCACGTGAAGTCGGTTGGCAATCTGGTGTGGGTGTCGGGCACCAGCAGTCGGCGTGCTGACGACACGTTCGTGGGCGTTGAGATAGCCCCTGACGGAACCAAACATTTTGATATCACTGCGCAAACACGGGCTGTCATCACCAACATTGGTGATCTGCTCGCCACGGCCGATTGCACCTTGGCTGACCTCGTGCAGGTCACCTGTTTCCTAGTAGATATGGCCGATTTCGCCGAATACAACCGTGCCTACGCCGAGTTCTTCGACTCCTCAGGCCCAACCCGAACCACGGTAGCGGTTAAGGAACTGCCACACCCCGACCTCCTCATCGAAATCCAAGCGGTGGCTCATCGAGGCGCCGGAACCAGGGAGCGCTCATGACTGACCTCACCACAACACTAAATTTCAACGAGTGGGTCACCAAAAACGGCCCAGAGTTAAAGCCACCGGTTGCCAACAAGGAGATGTTTCCCGGCGGCGATGATTTCATCGTCATGGTGGTGGGTGGGCCCAACTCTCGAACCGACTACCACGTGGACCCATTCGAAGAGGTCTTTTATCAGGTCAAGGGAACCATGCATGTCGACTTGATGACCGCCGATGGGCCCGAACGCGTCACCGTTGGTGCTGGCGAGATGTGGGTACTCCCGCGGTTAATGCCGCACTCACCGCAGCGGCCCGAAGCTGGTTCCATCGGCCTGGTCTTTGAACGGGTACGCAATGAGGGCACGCTGGAAAAGTTCCAATGGTACTGCCCGCAGTGCAACGCGCTGGTGCACGAGGTGGAACTGCAGGTGCGCGATATTGCTGCTGATCTACCCCCGGTATTCGCTGCCTTCTATGCTGACGAAAGTGCACGCCGCTGCCCACAGTGTGACCATCTTCATCCGGGTCAGGGGTAATACCCAGTGACACCACCGGTCATTGATGTGCACTCACACTTCGTCCCGCAGGGATGGCCCGACCTCGCCGCACTCACCGGAACGGACGGCGAGTGGCCATGGCTGCGCCAGATCAACGATGTATCGGCCATGATCATGCTGGGCAACAAAGACTTTCGACCCATTGACCAATCCTGCTGGAGCCCTGAACATCGACTAGCCGATATGGACGTAGACGGCATCGACATGCAGGTTGTCTCACCGACGCCGGTGTTTTTTCATTACCAGCATGCAGCTGCTGATGCCGAACGCATCGCCTCTGTTTTTAATGATCTAGCACTATCAATGTGCGTGGCAGCCCCCTCCCGCCTCGTGCCCTTTTGCCAAGTACCCCTGCAAGACACCGAGGCTGCCTGCCGCGAATTGGACCGATGTCTAGACCTTGGACACGTGGGCGTTGAGATTGGCAATCATGTTGGCGATCGGGATCTCGACGATGGCGGTATCGTTGAGTTTTTGCAGCATTGTGCTCACCGAGATGTCGCGGTCTTCGTCCATCCGTGGGACATGCAGGCAACCCCGCGAAACCAACGCTGGATGGCCCAGTGGCTAGTGGGGATGCCCGCTGAGACTCATTTATCCATTCTGGCGTTAATTCTCGGTGGCGTGTTCGATCGAGTCAGTTCAGATCTGCGCTTGTGTTTCGCCCACGGTGGTGGATCGTTCGCCATGTGGAGTGGCCGCATGGACAACGCGTGGTCGAGGCGTCCCGACGTCATCGCCACCTCTCAACTGCCTCCCTCTGCATATGTGGATCGTTTCAGCGTGGATTCAGTCGTTTTCGACACTAAAGCTTTGCGGCTACTGGTCGACACGCATGGCAGTAACCGAGTAATGCTTGGCTCGGACTATCCTTATCCCCTAGGCGAGCGGCCGGCTGGCGCCGTGATCAACCGAGCTGATTTCATTTCAGCCACCCAGCGTGAAAGCATGCTTGGCGGAAACGCGGAAGTTTTCCTAGGCGCTCGACTAACTACGTGGCAACAACAGATGGAGAATCCGGCCTGATGAGCACAACGCTGTCGAACCAACCCAGCGCCACCGGCGACGTGGTCATCGTGGGTGCCGGGCTTGCCGGATCACTGCTGGCAACCATGTTGGGCCAACGCGGGTACCGGGTTCGAGTTTATGAGCGTCGTCCGGATCCGCGCCTCACCGGAGCCGCACGTGGGCGCAGCATCAACTTAGCGATCTCAACCCGCGGACTCACAGCACTCAACAGTGTGGGCCTGACCGATGAAGTCCTCGCTCGCGGACTTCCGATGCACGGGCGCATGCTGCACCCCGTTAACGGTGAGCAGGAGTATCAAAGCTATAGCGCCGACGGCCAGCGAGCTATCAACTCCATCAGTCGTGGCGAACTAAACGCGCTACTTCTCAACTCCGCTGAAGCACAGCCAAGCGTTGAAATCTTCTTCCAACACCGGGTTGAAGATTGCGATATTGATCAGACTCAACTCACTCTGGGTACTGACGACGGTGAAAAGATCGTGACGGCAGATGTCATCATCGGCACCGATGGCGCATACAGCGCAGTGCGTCGCGCTTTCACCCTGCGCGATGGTTTCAACTTCGAGCAGGACTACCTGCCCTACGGATACAAAGAACTCACCATTCCCGCCAAAAACAGTGAGTTTGCCCTCAACCCGGACGCTCTTCACATTTGGCCCCGCGGATCATCCATGATGATCGCTCTGCCCAATCTTGACCGTTCATTTACCTGCACCCTGTTTTGGCCCAAAAGTGGCGACGACTCGTTCGCTGCTCTGGATACCTCGGTGAAGATCACAGACTTTTTCGATGAACATTACCCAGATGCAGCAACTCTGATGCCATCACTTGTTGACGACTACACCCATAATCCGGTGGGATCGCTCGTTACCGTTCGTTGCTCACCGTGGTGGATGAACCGCTGTGTGCTTCTTGGTGATGCAGCGCACGCAATCGTTCCTTTTTATGGCCAGGGTGCAAACGCCTCGTTTGAGGATTGCCTGAGCCTCGTAGCTGCAATTGATGCGGCACAGGGTGATTGGGCAATGGCAATGCCCGCCTACGCAGAGGATCGAGTGGTTAACTCCAACGCGGTTGCAGATTTGGCACTGCACAATTTTATTGAAATGCGTGACTCGGTGAATTCACGAACATATCGCGCCGTACGAGCCACCGAAAATACTCTGCATCGCCTTCTGGGCGAGCACTACCGAACACGCTACGAGATGGTGTCTTTTTCCACAACGCCGTATGCGTCAATCGAGCCACGGGTGCGCGCTCAACGCAGGGCAGTCGCCATCGCGACCGGCCTCGGATTGATAGCGAGTGGCCTCACGCTTGCAGGGCGATTGCGATCGCGTCTAGCGCGGCGGGGTTAGCCAGCGCATCTCGATTTCTCACCGGCCGACCATTCACGATTGAGGCCACGGCAACCTCAGCAAGTTTCCCGGTGAGGGTGCGGGGTAGGTCTGCTACCGCCAAGATCAGGGCCGGCACATGACGCGGTGATCCCCCGCTTCGTAAGGTCTGTCGAATCTCTTCCTGGAGTGCATCGGTAAGCACAGATCCGGGATGAAGCACTACAAGCAAGACCATTCGTGTGTCTTGCTGCCAGACCTGGGCGAAGGCAAGCGCGTCGTTTACCTCATCAATCTCTTCCAGCGCACTATAAATCTCACCCGTTCCGATGCGAACCCCGGCAATGTTAAGCGTTGCATCTGAGCGACCATGAATGATGAAGCCACCGTTTGTGGTACGCGACGTAAGGTCGCCGTGCGTCCAGACGCCGGGGATTTGCTCAAAATAGGTTGACTGTAATCGTGATCGGTCTTCATCTCCCCAGATTCCCAATGGAACCGTTGGGAAAGTGTTGCGGCAGATCAATTCCCCAGCTATACCGGGCTGCAGCGAAGCTCCGTCATCATCAACGACATCAACATCCATGCCCAGCGTGATACCGGGTAGTTCTCCGGCCCACATCGGGCGCGTCGGGTCGCCAGACAAAAAACATCCGACAAGATCTGTGCCACCAGAAATTGGGTTCGGCTGCACGTTTTCTCCGAGTTGTCCCACCACCCACTTGGCCGTGACCTCGGTAAGCGGCGAACCGGTCACCATCACCATGCGAAGGTCACTGAGCTCACGCTCAGCCCGCACCTCGATATGTTCGGTGCGCATCGATTCGAGTAACCGAGCACCGACGCCTAGGTGGGTGAGCTGGGTTCGATCTGCGATGTCAAAAAGCGTGTCCACAGCGGGAAAGTTGGGTGCGCCGTCATGCAGGACAAGGGTCGCTCCAGTGGCCGGCACCGTGGCTGCCCAGTTCCACATCATCCAGCCGGTCGTCGTATAAAACAGCACACGGTCGCCAGGTCGGGCATCTACATGGAGACCGGCCTCAACAAGATGTTTGAGTAGAACGCCGCCTTGACGGTGGATAAGACATTTCGGCTTTCCCGTTGTGCCGGAAGAGAAGAGAATATATGCCGGGTGGTCAAAAGGAAGCTGCTCGAAATGAGGCTTAACTCCCTCGTGGACAGCCCGCGCTTCGCTGAGCAGCGACACCTGAAGTGGACGGTGCTGACCGGCGGCAATGAGCGCGGCGATTTTCCCTCGATCGACAATGTCAGGATCAACAGATGCGGTGAGGTCGTCGGTGCCCGGCACAATCAGTAGCGACCTCAGGGACGGGAGGGATCGCGCTAGGTCCACGAGGTGTTCTTGTCGATCGTGTCTCTTTCCATTCCAGCGATACGACGTGGTGCCCACGAGTAAAACCGGGTCTAACTGAGCGAAGCGATCAACAATGGCGGCAACCCCAAAATCCGGGGATGCACTGCACATGACGGCGCCAATCGCCAAGCCTGCCAGATTGACGATGTAGGCATCGAGTCCAGCAGGCAGAACGAGCGCTACCCGGTCGCCAGGGCGCACTCCTCGATCTAGAAGAGCGGCGGTCGTTTCAGCGACGGCGTCAATGAGTTGGTCGCGAGTGAGTTGCGCCAGTACACCGATGCCGGTTCCCATTTCGGCCGTCACGACAAGAATCGGTAACCCTGCATCGTCCCGGTTTGACGCGTACCCAAGGATGTTCTCGGCCAGATTCAAGGTTGCGTGTGGGAAGAACTTCGCCTCCGGTAACTCCGCGGGGACATGCGCCGTATCACCGGGGTCGCCGATCACACCAAAAAACTTCCACACGGCCGCCCAAAATGCACCGGGATGCTCGACAGACCAAGCATGTAACGCGTCGACATCAGCCAGGGGGGAAGTATCAACTGATAGCGCATGATTGTTTACCCAGCCACGAAACCGGTTTATGCGCGTGGCCTCGATGTCGTCTGGACTCGGCCGCCACAGCGGTTCGGCGCTCATGACCATATCTTGGCAAAGGTCACTCGCCGGGTTTTCAGCGCGTCAGGATCCATGCCGAGCAAGACTGACTAACGTGATGGGTATGCGAGTACTGATTCAACGAGTGGATGGCGCAAGAGTGGACGTCGATCACCAAAACGTCGGAGCAGTCGAAGGACCCGGCCTTGTGGTGTTTGTTGGCGTTACCCACACCGATACTCCTGCGGTTGCTGAACGTCTCGCCCGGAAAGTGTACGCGTTACGAATATTCAACCCCACGAATCTCACGCACACCAATGTGTGTCTGCCCCCGGGCGTTAAGGGGGAAGTTTCCGCGGCAGAAGCCGGCCTACCCCTGCTGGTGATCAGCCAGTTCACCCTGTATGCCGACACCAGAAAAGGGCGGCGACCTGGCTGGAGTGCAGCGGCACCCGGCCCGGTGGCAGAACCCCTCATTGATTCGTTTGTCGCCGCCCTGCAAAAACTCGGGGCAGATGTTTCGACCGGAATTTTTGGCGCCGATATGCGGGTGAGCCTGACAAATGACGGGCCGATGACTCTTTGGCTAGAGGAAGACGCTCCCGCTACGACGTGATGATGGATTCTGCTGATGCCGCGACACTCTCTCCCGCGCCGGTCATCACGATGAGATCTGAATCAGTGTTGATGGATCTCTTGATGATCGCTGTCGCGATGGGCCCCAACTCGTAGTGGCGAGCAGCTGAACCCACCCAACCGATCTCACGATCGCCGAGGTACACCGCGTCACCGTGCTCCGGCAAAATTTCAGCACCACCATCGAGGTGTAGCAGCACCAGACGCCGCGGTGGCTTACCCATATTGTGTACGCGCGCGATCGCTTCTTGACCGCGGTAGCACCCCTTGGACAAATGCACGGCCGGCCCGATCCAGCCCACCTCATGCGGCAGGGTGCGATGGTCAGTTTCCAAACCAACGCGGGGCACGCCCGCGGCAACACGCAATGCCTCATAAGCCCATGTGCCAGCTAGTTCACCGGCCCGTTCCTGCAACAGGCCTGGCAGATCAGTGCGAGGAACAATGGTTTCGCGCACCGCAAATTTTTCCGGCCGATGATCGATGTACTTGCTCGCATCCCCACCCCTGTCGGTACCGGATTCGCTAGTGCCGATTCCAGAAAACTCCGGTGAACTCAACCAGGTGGGATAAGCAACATGGCGCTCATAGAGAGGCTGCCAGACAACGGCAAAGTCAGCCGAAACATCGACTACCTCCACGCGCAGCATAAATCTCATGGAATCCAGATAGCGCCGCAGAGGTTCGGTCGCGGCCGCCTCAACAATGATCCAGGTTTTCTCGCCATCGTCAACGAGATGCAATTCATGTTCGACGTGCCCGTGTGGGTCCAAAATGAGTGCCGACGTCGACATGTTCGGCAGGAGTTTTTCTAACGCCTGGGTGGTGAGGGAATGCAACCAGGTCAATCGATCTGGGCCTATCACCTGAAGGACTCCGCGGTGGGATAAATCGACAACGCCTGCGCCAGCCGCCAATAGGCGCTGCTCGCCATGCGGGTCGCCATAGTGCCACGGCACGCCTGAATCAACGCTGTGATCGGGCGGCGGAACAGCACCTGGCACCTGCAGAGCCGGGCTTTGATAGGTCGGTGCCATTGGCGCCTCATTCATCGGTGTGATCCTTTCGGATTGCAACAGCCACGCCAGATGTTTCCGAACACCCGGCGCACATGCCGTGGATGGCTAGATGGCCGAGGTCAACGGTAAAGCCAGGGTCTTGTTGCAGAGCTTCCACAAACGGCCGGACCTGTTCTGCCGCGAGTGCATTAACGGCCTTGCATTGGCGGCAGACGAGGTGAACATGGCCCTGTGACTGCACCTCGTGATACGTCGGGGATCCGTGCTCAATGTGGGTGTGGGTGATGAGGCCAACATTTTCCAAAACCTCTAGCGTGCGATACACGGTGGAGAGATTGACCCCCTCCACCTGTGAATGCACATGCCCGTAAATTTCCTCCGGAGTCCCATGGTGGAGTTCAGCCACGGCCTGAAAAACTAGGTGACGCTGCGGGGTAACTCGGTATCCGTTTGCACGAAGTTGATCGTCCCATCGGGGCGTCGCGTTGTCGTTCACCGTTCACCCCTTTCCGTTAGGATTGCCCCCTCATCAGGATGAAGGCGCTGTGCTGTCCTCGTCATCGCCGGTACCGGGCTTAAGCCGGGCAGACAGATGGTTAGTCATCGATTGGCCCATCGAGGCCATGTCGAAGGTCCACATCAGTTCACCATCCACTAGGCCATAGAGACGCTCACCGGCTTCGTAAGGTTTAGCGCTTTCCGTCCGCGCCACCACGTCGGTGCGCAGGCTCGCACGAGCCGAGGTGATCACCGCGGTGTCTAGGGCGAGGACCTCAACCTCACCCACCCAGATTTCGCTGTATCCGGCCGGGTGGCTGAGCACGAATTCCACCTGATTGTCCGGACGGGGTCGCAGGTAGCCGGTTTCCGTGGCCAACGGACGGATCCGATGGCCATCGTCGTCCAGTAGCCAACTGCGTGAGGCGTAGGTGAGGAAGGGCCGACCGTCATTGGTGACCACGATTTGCTGACCGAAACGGAAATCCTCAATCGTGGGGTACTGGCCAAGGCCCACCCCAGCCCAACTGCCCAGCAGCCACGAAAGCGGCAGAATTTCAGGGGGCAGGCTTGAGGGCAGCGGCGCCACGTGGTTAACCCTGACCCTTATATAACTTGTAGACGACGTAACCGGAGAACCAGGTGATGAACACGATGGCTAGCACCAGGAGTCCGGTGAATACGATTTCCAACACACGATGAGCCTAGCGGGTGGTGGGAATCTAGGTGGAGTCCACCGTCTGCCGCGCCCACCGAGCGATGCGGTGAACCAGCGCTGAATCAATGGCACCCTCTGCATGGCCAAACCCTGGCTCAATCCACAGTTCGCTACCGGGCGCGGATGCGTGTAGGGCGTGTGGATGGTCCAGGGGAAAGAACGGATCGGCATCGCCGTGCACGATCAGCACGGGCAACCCCGCAGCAACGGCGGTTTTGGCAGCCTCGGTGGGAGGCATGGGCGGCGGTTGCGGCCATGGTGTGGGGTCAACGTAAGCACCCAGACCCCACCGAAGATAAGCGCGGCCTAGGGGATGGCCCACAGCCCGATGCAGCCAGCGCATGGGTGGTGTTCCCCGGTAGTGCCAAAATCCAGGCCCGCTCACGCTCACTACGGCATCTATCCTGGCTGCCTTTGGCGCTCGTCCCAGCAATGCAGCGTGTCGAATCGCTACCGCCCCGCCCATCGAGAATCCCACGGGAACAATCCGCGCATACCCAGCCTGGCGCGCCCACGATACGGCCGCCTCGACATCGAGTGGTTCTCGATGCCCAATGGTGGTCCTACCGGCAGAACGGCCGTGGCCACGTTGATCAACGGCAACGACCCCACCATGGGATGCCAGCGCATCCATGACCTTGCCCACCCTGTCCTGGCGCCAACTACCAGCGAAACCGTGCACCACAATAAAGACAAAATCCCCCGTGTCATCGCCAGGCAGATGCGCGATAGATAGTGCCACCCCATCAGCGCTGGCGATCATGATCTGCTCACGAGGCTGCCTGGGGGTTGCCATAGTCCACTATTGTTTAGAAATGCGCTTGCTGTTGCTCACTCAGGCGGTGGAACCTTGCACCGAAGTTCTGCCTGCGCTGGGTCTGCTAGCACACCAGGTGCGGGTCGCTCCTGCTCAGGCCACTGCTCTTTTAAACGTTCACGACATCGACGTTCTCCTGGTGGACGCTCGTGCAGACCTTCCTGCAGTTCGCAGCCTCACCCGTCTGTTGCGCCAAACTGGTGTGCCCTCCCCGCTCCTGGTCATCGTCACCGAGGGCGGCGTCACCGCATTGCAGTCTGACTGGGGACACGACGATTTCCTCCTCGAATCTGCCGGGCCGGCTGAGGTAGAGGCTCGACTTCGGGTCTGTGCCGCACGCTATGGCGCAACCCTAGACAGCAGCGCGGCATCAACTGATGAAATCCGCCGAGGTGACCTCACGATTGATGAAGCCGGGTACACCGCCCGAATCCGTTCACGCATTCTCGACCTCACCTATAAAGAGTTTGAGTTGCTGCGATTCCTCGCACAGCACCCCGGTCGCGTTTTTTCCAGAACCCAACTACTTCAAGAGGTGTGGGGCTATGACTACTTTGGCGGCACGCGCACCGTAGACGTGCACGTGCGGCGGCTGCGCGCCAAACTAGGCCCCGAGCACGAGTCGCTTGTCGGCACCGTTCGTAATGTGGGTTACCGATTTGTACCGGGCCGCACCGATGAAAAAACGAACGCAGCACTCAGCCACAGCCATGACGATCGAGCGATCACGCACGCTACGTCAGATCTAGGCCCAACGATCACGTGAGCGCGCCAAGTTCACCGCCCAGCGAACCAACGATTGACTCGGCCGATCGACTCAATGTGGAAGAAGTTGCCGAAGCCCTCAGCCTCGTCAATGCCGTGACCGAAGCCGATGACGTCTCACCGCTGTCCGAACATGTGCTGTTGCATTTACGCCACGGTGGCGATGACGGCGATTGCCATATTAGGGTGCGCATCGACTGCCAACTCGTGGGCTACGCCCACTTAGACCTCACCGATCCGGTGGCAGGCCCCTCCGCCGAACTTGCCGTCGCACCTAGTTTTCGCCGCCGTGGCATCGGACATCTACTCGTTGACAAACTCACCGAACTCTCCCCCCGCGGCCACCTGCGCCTGTGGGCCCATGGTGGACATTCCGATGCGGCACACCTCGCGAGAGCTCATCATTTCAACCAGGCCCGCGAGTTATGGCAGATGCGTCGGTCCCTCTTCGCCAACCTGCCCAACGCGCGATTCCCCGAAGGAATCGTGCTCCGTACCTTCGAGCCTGGCCGCGACAACGATGCCTGGCTCGCGGTGAACGCCGAGGCATTCGCGGACCTTCCCGATCAGGGGAATTGGCAGGCCGATGACCTCACCAATCGCTTGGCCGAACCCTGGTGCGATCTCAACGGTTTTTTGGTGGCCGAGGACGCTGAAGATGGGCGGCTCGTTGGTTTTCACTGGACCAAGGTGCACGGCGCTCATCCGGGTAACGGTACTGATGGGCACGGTCACGAAGCGATCGGCGAGGTGTATGTCATCGCCGTTGCCAATCACTGGCGGGGGACCGGTCTTGGCCGAGCCCTGCTGCTTGCCGGACTCAGCCACCTTCGCACCCGCGGCCTCTCCGCAGCGATGCTCTATGTGGATGCAGTAAATTCCGGGGCCGTGGCGCTTTATGAGTCACTCGGCTTTGCCCGCTGGGACACCGACATTTTGTTCAGTCGTTGATCGTTTGTCTCATGTGAGGTCGTACCTGTGTGTCATGTGAGATTGTATAACCATGACTTCTGTGGAGGGGCCCCAAGCCGACCTCCCCGTGGGGGAAATCGTGGCTGACGCAGTACGAACGGCCGAGGTAGCCCACGAATTTGGCCCCCTTCCTGAGCGACGCTTCCTCGATCGGGAACTGTCCTGGCTGGCGTTCAACAAGCGTGTTCTGGAACTAACCGAGGATGAACATCTGCCGATCCTTGATCGGGCCAAATTTCTCGCAATTTTCGCAAGCAACCTTGATGAGTTCTTCATGGTTCGGGTGGCCGGGCTCAAGCGCCGAATTGCTACCGGGATCGCGGTGCGCGCCGCGAGTGGACTCACCCCCCGCGAAGTTCTCGACGCTATCTGGTCGCGCTCCCACGAACTGCAAATCAAGCAGGCCGAAATCTTCACCACCGAAGTACGGCCCGCTCTCGATGCCGCTGGTGTTCACCTGCTCAATTGGAATGACCTCTCGGCAGCGGAAAAAGCATCCATGGACGCCTTCTTCGACGAGCGGGTCTTTCCGGTGCTCACACCGCTAGCCGTTGACCCGTCACACCCGTTTCCGTACATCAGTGGGCTTTCGCTCAACCTCGCCGTAGTTGTGCGCAATCCGGAGACAAGCGCCGAACTTTTCGCTCGGGTCAAGGTGCCACCACTCCTACCTCGATTCGTTTCCCTCGGCGGCGAGCGATTCGTGCCGCTGGAAGACGTCATTGCCAGCCACCTACACGAGCTTTTTCCCGGCATGGATGTGTTGCAGCACCATGCATTTCGCGTGACCCGCAACGAAGACGTCGAGGTTGAGGAAGACGATGCCGAGAATCTTCTCAAAGCCCTGGAACGTGAGCTACTGCGCCGCAGGTTTGGCCCCGCGGTTCGATTAGAGGTGGAGGAGTCTATCGATCCGCACGTCCTTGACTTGCTCATCGAAGAACTGGGTGTGACGCAGCAGGAGGTTTTTCGCCTGCCCGGACCGTTGGACCTCACCGGACTCTGGGCCATTTACGGCGTTGATCGTGACGACCTTCGCCAACCTAAGTTTGTGCCCCGCACCAGCCGTGAGTTGTCTGAGGTGGAATCCGCTTCGCCGCCAGACATGCTGTCGGTCATCCGTGAGCGTGATGTTCTCGTACATCACCCCTATGACTCTTTCTCTACGAGCGTGCAACTGTTCTTGGAGCAGGCTGCTAAAGACCCACATGTCCTAGCCATCAAGCAAACGCTTTACCGCACCAGCGGCGACTCACCCATCGTTGATGCGCTCATCAGTGCGGCACGAGCAGGCAAGCAGGTGCTCGCCCTCGTGGAAATCAAGGCTCGTTTCGATGAGCAAAACAACATCGAGTGGGCCCGCAAACTCGAGGAATCCGGCGTTCACGTGGTGTATGGATTGGTCGGGCTTAAGACGCACAGCAAACTCTCTCTCGTTGTCCGCGACGATGGCGACCAGTTGCGCCGCTACTGCCACCTAGGCACCGGCAATTATCACCCGAAAACCGCGCGGCTGTACGAAGACCTTGGTCTGTTCACGTGCGATCCGCAGGTCGGCGATGACGTACTCGACCTGTTTAACGTTCTGTCGGGTTACTCAATGAATACCGACTACCACCGGTTGCTCGTCGCACCCCACTCCATTCGTAGCGGACTCATTGAGCGCATCGAGCGCGAGATTGACCATCACCGCGCCGGAAGACCAGCGCGTATTCGATTTAAATGTAATTCGATTGTGGACGAGCACATCATCGACTCGCTGTACCGGGCGTCACAAGCAGGTGTGCCCGTGCAGGTTTGGGTGCGCGGAATCTGTTCCATCCAACCCGGAGTCGCTGGTCTGAGTGAAAATATCGACGTCATCTGCATTCTTGGGCGTTTCCTTGAACATTCGCGCGTTTTCGAATTTGCCAACGGCGGTGAATCTGAAGCCTGGATCGGTTCAGCCGACATCATGCACCGCAATCTTGATCGACGTGTTGAATCGCTGGTCAGTCTGAAAGCACCGGAGCACATCGCCGAAATTGACGCACTGTTCCAACTAGGATTCGAACCGAATACGGCGGCATGGGTCCTGCAGTCCGACGGCACCTGGCTGCGGCGCACGCATGATGAACAGGGCGAGCCGCTGCTCGATATTCAAGAAACGCTGATTTCTGTGCGCCGAACACGCGGTCGATTGGCCTAGGTCTCCTACGATGCCCACCGCGAGCACCTACCGCGAGGTTGAATTCAAACTTCGCGTTGATCGTGATTTCCACCTGCCCTCGCTCGAGGGTGTGGGGTCTGGTGATGTCTCCGTCGAAGCCCAACCAACATTTCAGATGCGCAATGTGTATTTCGATACTCACGACTTCGCGCTCTTTCGCTGGCGGGTAACCCTGCGTCGCAGAGAGGGCGGGCCTGATGCGGGTTGGCACCTCAAACTTCCCGTCGCGGGATTCGGAGGGACAGTTCGAGATGAAGTGCGAATGCCGCTCACCGACGATCAACACCATGTGCCAGCGGAGCTCACCACGATTGTGGCCGCTTTCCTGCGAGATGCGCCCATCGCCGAGGTCGTAACCCTGCACAGCCAGCGCAGTCCGATGCTGTTTCGGAATTCTGCAGGTCGTGTCATTGCTGAATTTGTCGACGACACGGTGAGTATTGGCGACGACGACACCAAATCTTTCGCATTTCGCGAGATCGAAGTCGAAGCGGTGCCCGATCAGGACGGTCGGCTCGACCTTGCCGTTGTGAATGCGGTGGTGAATCGGGTTATTGACGCAGGGGCTGTGCGCGGTTCGATGAGTAAGGCCGCTGCTGCACTGGGCGCTCAAACGAGTGCGGCGTGCGATGTACCCGAACCGAAGCGGCCTCGTCGCAGAGATCCTGTCGGGGAGGTTGTCCGCGCTTATTTCGCGACCCATGTCCGTCAATTGTTTTTCGCCGACGTTCAGTTCCGACAAGATATGCCCGATTCGGTACATCAGTTTCGGGTTGCCGCCCGTCGGCTCCGCAGTGGCTTACGCATCTTCCGGCCATTCCTCGATCGCGCCTGGGCTGATGCATTGCACGAAGAACTCACCTGGATTGGTCGAAGTTTTGGACAAGCACGCGACGGCGAAGTCCTCCTACTCCGGCTCGCTGAACAGTGCTCACACCTGCCGGTAGCAGATGCGGAGCGAGCATATGCCGAGGTCGCCCACGCCCTAAACGAGCAACTACATAACGGTGTCGCGGGCGCGCATGCCCAGTTGCACACCGCGCGATACACGCAACTGCTCAACTTACTCGTTGATGCTGCCCAGAACCCGCCACTGACTCGCCGGGCCGAAGTGCCCGCGGGCTCGGTGCTGCCGAATATTGTGCGTCACAACTACAAGCGCCTGAGTCACGCAGTAAGTGCTTTAACTATGGATTCACCAGCCACACAATGGCACGCAGCTCGGATCATTGCGAAGCGCGCCCGATATGCCGCGGAGGCCGCTGCGCCTACCCTGGGTAAAAAGACCAAACGTCTGGCAAGGGAATTGAGCCGCGGTACTGAGGTTCTAGGCCTCCATCAAGACGCTTATGTTTTCCAGCGGAAACTTTCAGACATAGCCCTCTCTACCAATGGCTCAACCGGTTTTTCCCTCGGGCTGCTATCTCAGTTGGAGTTAGCTGCACAAGTGAGATGCCGTAGCGAATTCCTTGATGCCCGATGGCCAGACATCAGCCGAACGGCGAAGCGCACATGGTGAGAGTGAACCCATGACCAACGATGAAACTGTCGTGCGGGCTGCCGGTGTCGTACTACTGCGCCCTGGCCGTCGCGGTCCCCAGATTGCGGTAGTCCATCGACCTCATCGCGCCGACTGGTCCCTACCGAAGGGCAAACTCGACCCGGGCGAGAGCCCCGTTGTTGCTGCTGTCCGGGAGTGCGATGAAGAGACCGGCATCGTACCCACGCTCGGACCCCCACTTCCGCTTCAGCAATATCTGGCACTGGGGATTCCGAAAGAGGTTCGCTACTGGAGGGCCGGGGTTAATTCCGAGGTTGGCTTTGCACCGGATGAAGAGGTCGACGAGGTCCGCTGGGTTGATTTACCCGAAGCGAAGGCGCTGCTGACCTACCCGCGTGATGTCGACCTCATCAATGTGGCCATCGACCTGCCCGCAACCTCACCGCTCATCGTGCTGCGCCACGCCAAGGCGGTGAAGCGCTCGGACTACAAGGGTGACAAGGATGCGCAACGGCCGCTGTCCGGGAAGGGACGCTCGCAGGCAAACGCTCTTGTCCCGTTATTGTCCGCCTTCGGTGTCCGCCACCTGTATGCCTCCGATGCGTTGCGATGCCAGCAAACATTGCAGCGCTACGCCAAATATATTGACGTCCGCATTGAATCAGAATCAAGTGTCAGCGAAGAGGGTCACGTCGAACGACCGAAACAGGCTGCCCGCCGCATCAATGACCTGCTGCACGATCCAAAACCTCTCGTGATCTGCAGTCACCGGCCGGTGCTTCCGGCTCTACTACAACAGGTTGGGCAATACCTGACGGAGCCAACGGACACCCTGGATCCAAAACTATCTCCGGGAGGGTTCGTCGTTGCGCACCGCAGTTTCAACGCCCACGGAGAACCGCACATTATTTCGGTGGAGCGCCACGAGTTTTAACCCGCTGCACTCTCCTCAACGTAGCTCTTCAAGCGGCACAGCGTTCGTTCAATGGCCTTGGTGTTGTTGGTGTAGGCGTTCATCAACCGCAGCGCCTGAGCAGAGCGAGCATAGGAGGCGTCAAAGATCTCGGTTACTTCGCACTGCTGGTCAGAAGTGGCCCGCGTTTCATAGCGCCAGCGATGTCCTCCGACGTGCGCCCACGCGATGCGCTGACCCTCCTCAAACTCCATTACCTTGCTACCGATCTTGTACGGCACCTTGATGCGCATTTTCATCCGAAATTGATCTCCGAGGGCCAGCCGGTCGGGAGCATCGACAACTCCCTCAACGGTTTTGGAGCCATCGAACGCCGCGTGCTGGCGTGGGTCGGCGATCACGTCAAAGACGACCTGCGCCGGAGCCTCAATAAGAACAGAGCGCGCAATTATCCATCGGTTGCCCGTGTCCACTACCTTCACGTCACTTTTCACGTCTTCACCATAGATCACGTCACGCCTCGCGTGCGCCGTCGGACCCGCTCCTGCTGGATTCGTCCCAGTCGCATAAACAATGGCCCTGCCCCCAGCACGAGGTCGGGGACGGCCCCGAAACTACGCACCTGCAGACCCCGCCAATGCGGGACGCTCACCACGCGACGGTGTCGTCGCAAAACGCTCAGGACGGCATCGGCAACCTGCGTTGGTTGAACCAGCCGAAAGCCGCTGAACGTCAGTGCGATCGCCGGGTCATCAATAACGTCAGCAATCATCGGAGTCAGCATTCCGTCCGGGCAAATGACGCTAAAGCGCAAGCCCTTGACTCCACCGCGACGAAGATCCCCTTCGAGCCCCAGGGTGAAAGACAAGACGCCAGCCTTCGTGGCGGCATAGACGGCTTCACCCGGAACCGGAACCCACGAGGCAAGCGACCCGATATTGATGACGTGACCTGCGCCTTGACCACTATTGCGGTGCCGCATTACTTCAACAGCCGCCCTCGTGCCGTTCATCACCCCCAACAGGTTGACACCGACGATGGTGGCAATGAGTTCATCAGACTGCGTGGTGGAGTCACCGGCTCCGAGAACACCGGCATTGTTGACCCATACGCTTGGCTGCACTCGTTGGGCTAGCTCTCGGCATGCACGGGCATCAGTAACATCAAGCACATGGTCCGCACCGTTAATATCAGTGGCGATGACCTCAAAGCCGTTGGCACGCAATGTATTACAGATGGCTAGGCCAAGACCTCGTCCCGCACCGGTGACAACGGCTACTCGACCCTGGCCGTCAAATGAGGACTCTCGCATCGTCGTAGTACTCACTGACGGTGAGCGATAATTCCTTTGCCAAGAACCACGATGCCGCCCTCACTGATGGTGTAAAGCTCACGGTCTCGTTCGGGATCGACGCCGATGTGCACACCGTCGGGAACAATCACATTCTTGTCCAGAATTGCTCTGCGCACCACCGAGTTTCTGCCGATGCGAACACCGGGCATCACAACGGATCCATCCACGTAGGCGCCCCCACTGATCTGGACATCGAAGGAAACCACGGAATTGCGCACGTGAGCACCGGACACGATCGAACCGGCACCTACCATCGACTCATGTGCATTCCCGCCCTCGACAAACTTCGCCGGCGGGTAGGGCGGTAGGTGAGACAGAATCGGCCACGTGCGGTTGTACAGATTGAAAATGGGGTGCACCGAAACGAGGTCCATGTGCGCGTCGTGATATGCGTCCAGCGTGCCCACGTCGCGCCAGTAGCCAGCATCCCGGTCAGTGCTGCCGGGCACCACATTGCTACTGAAGTCGTACACCATGGCTTCGCCCTGCTTGACCATCATCGGAATGATGTCGCCACCCATGTCGTGCACCGAACCCTCGTCGGCGGCATCTTCGCGTAACGCCTCAACCAATGCACTCGTTGTAAACACGTAATTGCCCATGGAGACGAACGAAGATTCAGGTTCACCTGGGATTGATGGGGGATCAGCGGGCTTCTCGAGAAATTGCCGAATCATGCGACCATCCGGTGCCGTTTCGATGACGCCAAACTGGTGCGCAAGCGCCCGCGGCTGGCGGATACCAGCAACGGTGACACTCACACCCGCATCGATGTGGTCAGCCAACATTTGCATCGGATCCATCCGATAGACGTGGTCGGCGCCAAATACCACGACATAATCGGGGTCTTCATCGACGATTAAGTTCAGACTCTGCAAGATCGCATCGGCACTGCCGGTGAACCAGCGCGGACCGAGCCGCTGCTGAGCCGGCACCGGAGTGACGTAGTCGCCCAACAAGGTGGGCATCCGCCACGTTTGCGTGATGTGACGGTCGAGTGAGTGTGACTTGTACTGGGTCAGTACGCATACGCGGCGTAGCCCGGAGTTGATGAGATTGGAGAGCACAAAGTCGATGAGGCGGTAAGTGCCACCGAAGGGCACGGCTGGTTTCGCTCGGTCGGCAGTCAGCGGCAACAACCGCTTCCCGGCACCGCCGGCGAGGACGATCGCCAGAACCCTGGGACCAGACTGCATGACATCACCCTAGACCCCCTCACCACCGCGTGTTAGGCCCTACAGTGACCTCGGCCAAACTTTTGCGTTATTCGAGCCACCAAAGGAGCCGTACCAATGCGGGTGGGAATCATGACCAAAGAATGGCCGCCGCAGGTGTACGGGGGTGCCGGGGTCCATGTGGTCAATCTGGTGGAAAATCTGCGCCCCTTGGCTGATGTGGTGGTGCAGTGTTTTGGCCCTCAACGGCCCGATGCACTGTCCTATCAGGTGCCGACAGAACTGCTCGGCGCGAATCCGGTGCTGGAAACCCTGGGCATTGACCTGGCGATGATCCAAGGCAGTGGCGAAGTAGATGTAGTGCACTCTCACACCTGGTACGCGAACTTTGCCGGGCACGTCGCCTCGCTGCTGTACAACATTCCCCATGTCATGACCGCCCACTCCCTTGAGCCGCTTCGTCCGTGGAAAGCAGAGCAACTCGGTGGTGGCTACCGAGTGTCGTCCTGGGTCGAGGCCACCGCCTATGACAGTGCCGATGCGATCATCGCGGTGAGCGAGGGGATGCGAGCCGATGTTCTTACCCATTACAACCGCGTCGACCCTGATCGAGTTCACGTCGTTTACAACGGCATCAATACCGATGAATATCGACCCGACACCAACACCGATCTGATCGAACCATTGGGTGTACCCACCAACCGACCGTATGTCGCCTTCCTAGGCCGCATTACGCGCCAAAAAGGTATCCAGCACCTCCTAGCCGCCACTGAATTCTTCAACGTCGATGTTGTTCTGGTGCTGTGCGCTAGTTCCCCCGATACCCCGGAAATGGGCGTTGAGGTGGCAGCAGCAGTTGCAGAACTACGCGCACAACGCGGCACCGAATCAGTGGTGTGGATTGAGCAGCAGTTATCCCGCCCAGCGGTACGACAACTCCTCACTAACGCGGTCACCTTTATTTGCCCGTCCATCTATGAGCCTCAGGGCATTGTGAACCTGGAAGCAATGGCGTGTGAGACGGCAGTGGTAGCGAGCGCAGTTGGCGGAATTCCAGAAGTTGTCGTCGATGGAGAAACCGGAATCCTGGTTGAGTACCAGGTTGAGAACGAGCAGCAATTTCAACGTTCACTGGCCGAAGCTGTGAACAGCCTGGTCGCAGACCCGACACGAGCTACCGGCATGGGAATCGCTGGCCGTGCGCGAGCAGAGGCTGACTTCAGCTGGTCAGCCATCGCCGAACAAACCCTCAAGGTCTACCAAGGCGTGTTGCAGTCATGACCCGAAGATGACCGATCTAGCTGAGCCCCTGCCTGGGGTGCCCCTGTCCAAAAATCGCAATCCGGTCATCGGCTACAGCCTCTACGTGGTGGCAGCACTCCTCTTCGCCGTCAACGGCACAGTAAGTAAGTCCATTCTGCTGACAGGCATCACACCCTCTCGGCTTATTGAGTTACGAGTAACCGCTGCCTTCCTCGTGCTGCTCACCATCGTGGCCATTACTAGGCCGCGGGCATTACGGATACGCAAGGACGAAGTCCTGCTGATTTTGTTCTTCGGCATCGCCGGCATCGCCATGACGCAATGGATGTTTTTCATCGCGCTGGAACGTCTCGCGGTGGGGATAGCCCTCATCATCGAATTCACCGCGCCCATCATGGTCGCCCTGTATTTTCGATTCGTTAGACAACAGTCTGTGCGCCCAACAGTGTGGTTGGGTTTGGTGCTCGCCCTTACCGGCCTCATGTTTGTCGCACAGATATGGCAAGGGTTCACCCTAGATGCGCTCGGTGTTGCCGCCGCGTTCGCAGCCGCCGCAGCACTGTCGGTCTACTACATCACCGCTGAGGACCAACTGCACAGACCGAACCCGCGTGATCCGGTCTCGCTCACCATGTGGGGCTTCGGGGCGGCAGCAGCGTTCTTCGCCGTTATCCAGCCCTGGTGGAGTTTTCCGTGGGAATCACTCGCGGGTACAGGTACTCCACTTGGCTCAGATGGCCCACAGGTGGCCCTGTTGGTCCTTACCGGCTGGATGGTGCTGCTCGGCACCGTTGCGCCGTTCTGGCTCGTCGTCGCTTCGCTGCATCACATCCGGGCGGCGCAGGCGGCAACGATCGGAATGATTGAGCCGGTCATGGCGGCAGGATTTGCTTGGCTTGCACTCGCCGAGATCTTGTCCCTACCCCAGGTAATCGGCGGGGTCATCGTGTTGATCGGCGTCTACATCGCAGAGCGATCCCGTTGATTTACCGTGCCTGGACACTCCTAGACTAAAAGCCTCGACCACTGTTGTGTCATGTGAAGGAGCCGGATGTCTGCCCAATCCCACGTCGTCGTGGACGTCATGCTCAAGCCAGAAATCTTGGATCCACAGGGCCGTGCAGTGGTGGCCGCCCTGGGTCGGCTTCATGTTGATGGCGTGGTCGATGTGCGTCAGGGTAAAAGATTCGAAATTACCCTCGAGGGCGAAGTCACCGAAGATCGCCTCGCCGAACTCCATCGGATGGCAGCGGAACTGCTCAGTAATCCGGTGATTGAGAACTACGTGCTCCACATCCAGTCATGAAGGTGCATTGATGAGTTCACACAGAGTCGGCATCGTTACCTTTCCCGGCTCGTTAGACGATCAGGATGCGGCCCGGGCGGTTCGCATCGCAGGTAGCGAGCCGGTTCACCTGTGGCATGCCGATACAGACCTGCGACATGTGGATGCGGTCATCCTTCCCGGTGGCTTCTCCTATGGCGACTACCTACGCTGCGGTGCAATCGCACGGTTTGCTCCTGTCATGGAGTCCATTGTCGACCGCGCCCACACCGGCCTGCCTGTTCTCGGCATTTGCAATGGCTTTCAAATTCTGTGCGAAGCCGGGCTACTCCCGGGTGCTCTCACGCGCAACGACCATCTGCACTTCATCTGCCGCGACCAGTCGCTGCGCATCGAGTCAACGTCAACGGTGTGGACGAGTGACTTCAACCAGGGCCAAGAGATCATCATTCCGCTGAAGAATGGTGAAGGCGGTTACATCGCAGACGAGGCGACCCTGGATGAATTGGAAAACTCTGGGCGCATCGTGGCCCGCTATGTCGGGACAAATCCCAACGGCAGCCGGCGCGATATCGCTGGCATAGCGAATCCGGCCGGCAATGTGGTGGGCCTCATGCCGCATCCGGAGCATGCGGTTGAAAACATGTTTGGCCCCGGTACCGACGGACTTGCATTCTTCACATCGATTTTGCGCACGTTCAGCCGTGCCTAGCCGCGATTCATCGGGATCTCCCCACTTCGTGTTGACATCGCGGTCGCAGTCAGATTGCATAGAAACATGATTAAATCTGCGACAAGTCGCAAAGGTCTACGTTCTATCGCTGTGGGGGGCATGATTGTTGCCCTCTCCGGGTCGCTTTTGATGGCCAATCCAGCACAGGCTGCCAAGACCAAGGC
>Ga0115564_10000975_pt1 | contig 27335 bp, 28 predicted proteins | sample COGITO_mtgs_1105_7_FD_88680 | JGI IMG/M metagenome (GOLD analysis project Ga0115564, IMG submission 88680) | Pelagic marine microbial communities from North Sea - COGITO_mtgs_110523 | ecosystem: Environmental > Aquatic > Marine > Epipelagic | place: Germany:Helgoland, sampling site Kabeltonne...
AAAATCATCCGAACCGCGCGGGCGCGCACCTCGGTTGAAAACCGGTTTGCTCTGTTACTTTTTTCCATAGGCTCCATCCATACTTACTTTGGAGCCTCCGGCAAACTGGGGGCGGTTCAACTTTATCGTTGAACGGCAGTTTAACAGGCGCATCAAAGACCTCGCAATTTCAGTAGCAGCAATCGCAAAGGGTGAGCTAAATCACCGTGTTACGATAGCGGGCGCCGATGAGATTGCGCATGTTGCAAAGGGGTTGGTCATCTTCAAAGAAAATGCTCAGGAATTGCGGCGCTCAAATGGTGAATTGGAAAAATTTGCATATGTTGCAGCGCATGACTTGCGATCACCCTTAAGGGCGATTCAAGATCTTTCTACATGGACGCTTGAAGACGAAGACAGCACGCTCAGCCCGGAAGGCCACGAATTCCAACTTCTGCTCCAAGAGCGTGTGGGGCGGTTGAACAGGCTTTTGAACGACTTGTTGATTTATGCCCGGTTGGGCAAAATGCGACCCGGTGCGCAAGAAGTCGACCTTGCAGGCATCGTGCGCGAACACGCGCAACAAATAGACCCGGAAGGTCGGTTTCACACATCTTATGTCGGCGTGTCAGGGTCTATTTGGGCTCGGGTAACACCGATCGAGCAGTCCATTGCGAACCTGATTTCAAATGCCGTCAAACATCATGATCGTGAAACTGGTCAAATTTCTGTCACCGCGCGAAGGACAGACAACATTCTCACGATTGACGTTGCAGATGACGGCCCGGGTGTCCCCAAGGAATATCAGGACCGTGTTTTCGGCCTGTTTCAGACACTACGTCCGCGTGATGAGGTAGAGGGCAGCGGTCTCGGCCTCGCGATCGTGAAAAAGCTCATTGAAACTGAATTGGGCACCGTCATTCTCATCTCCGACCCCCAACAACGACGCGGCACAGTATTTCGGATAACGTTACCCATGGCGCCGAACATGCAGAATGACAACGGACCGAACCTCCCATCCGCAGCCTGAACCACAAATCCAAGGATCCAAAAGTGACCGCAAAAACCCGCCCCGCAAAGTTCTTGATCGTTGATGATGACCGCGTCAGCGTCATGGCGATGCAACGCGCAATGCGCAAACTGCGCATCGTCAACGAAACTCATGTGTGCACCGATGGCCGACACGCGCTGGATTTTCTGATGGCAGAAGCTCAAAAGACGGGCGATCTACCGCCATTCATCGTCACGTTGGATCTTAATATGCCGCGCATGGGCGGGATCGAGTTTCTGGACCATGTCAGAGCAGAACCGCTGCTATCGCGGGTTGTGGTTTTTGTATTTACGACCTCAGACACGCCAGAAGACGTCCGAGGCGCTTTTAACCACAATGTCGCTGGCTACATTGTCAAAGAGAACCCTTCAGAGACTTTTTCTGCAGCTCTCGACATGCTGGATGCCTATGCGAGGATTGTAGAACTGCCAGCCTGAACCCTATGCACCTGTTTCAGAACCAATCCTCGATCACAGCGTAATCTTACAACAGGGCACAAAAAAAGGCGCCCCAACCGGCACGCCTTTCTCATTTTCTGGCCAGGCCAAATGGCCCAAGCGGATGATTACATCATGCCGCCCATGCCGCCCATGTCCGGCATACCGCCGCCCATGCCGCCGCCGCCGTCCTTGGATGGCTTGTCCGCAACCATAGCTTCGGTTGTGATCAGCAAGGATGCAACAGATGCCGCGTCCTGAAGCGCTGTACGCACAACTTTGGCCGGGTCGATGACGCCGAACTTGAACATGTCGCCATATTCTTCGGTCTGCGCGTTAAAGCCGAATGTCAGGTCGCTGCTCTCGCGGATTTTGCCCGCAACAACGGCACCATCAACACCGGCGTTCTCCGCGATCTGGCGCAGCGGTGCTTCCAGTGCTTTACGCACAATGGAGATACCGACGTCCTGATCGCTGTTCTCGCCTTTGAGACCATCCAGCTTTTTGCCAGCCTGAACCAGTGCAACACCACCACCGACAACAATACCTTCTTGAACGGCAGCGCGTGTCGCATTCAATGCATCGTCAACGCGGTCTTTACGCTCTTTGACTTCCACTTCGGACATACCACCAACGCGGATCACGGCAACACCACCGGCGAGCTTTGCAACACGCTCTTGCAGCTTTTCTTTGTCGTAATCGGATGTGGTTTCTTCGATCTGTGTGCGGATCTGAGATACGCGCGCTTCGATCTCGGCTTTCTCACCAGCGCCATCCACAACTGTGGTCTCGTCTTTGGTGATAGAGACTTTCTTGGCTGAACCCAGCATGTCCATCGTGACGGACTCAAGCTTCATACCCAAGTCTTCGGAAATCACCTGACCGCCTGTAAGGATCGCGAGGTCCTGCAACATCGCCTTGCGACGATCGCCGAAACCCGGTGCCTTAACAGCTGCGATTTTCAGACCGCCACGCAGTTTGTTAACCACGAGTGTCGCAAGCGCTTCGCCTTCAACATCTTCTGCAATGATCAGCAAAGGCTTCTGGGACTGGATAACCTGCTCCAAGAGCGGCACCATCGGCTGCAAAGAAGAAAGCTTCTTCTCGTGCAACAGAATGAGCACGTCCTCAAGTTCGACAGTCATTTTGTCAGCGTTTGTGACAAAGTACGGGGACAAATATCCACGGTCGAACTGCATGCCTTCAACAACAACAGTCTCTGTCTCCAGACCCTTGTTTTCCTCGACGGTGATTACACCTTCGTTGCCGACTTTCTGCATCGCGTCTGCGATCTGACGGCCGATTTCTTTCTCGCCGTTTGCAGAGATCGTGCCGACTTGGGCAACTTCGTCGCTGTCGGATACGTCACGTGCGGCTGCTTTGATCGCCTCGACTACGACAGCTGTTGCCTGGTCGATGCCACGCTTCAGATCCATCGGGTTCATGCCGGCAGCAACAGATTTCATGCCTTCTTTGACGATGGCCTGCGCAAGAACAGTCGCGGTTGTTGTACCGTCGCCTGCTTCGTCGTTGGTGCGGGAAGCAACTTCCTTCACCATTTGTGCGCCCATGTTCTCGAACTTGTCTTCCAGTTCGATCTCTTTGGCCACGGATACACCGTCTTTGGTGATGCGCGGTGCGCCGAATGATTTGTCGATAACCACGTTGCGGCCTTTAGGGCCCAATGTGACTTTGACCGCGTCTGCAAGGATGTTCACACCCTTAAGCATTTTATTGCGGGCATCGGTGCCGAACTTGACGTCCTTAGCTGCCATTTGTCTTCTCCAATTTACGTAGAATTAAGCGTCCATCGTAGGGTGCGCATTTATCGCGCACCTAAATCATTCCAATCAGGAAATGATCCCCATGATGTCGCTCTCTTTCATCATCAGCATTTCTTCGCCGTCGACGGTCACTTCTGTACCGGACCACTTGCCGAACAAAATTTTGTCGCCTGGTTTCACAGCCATCGCAATCAGCTCGCCGCTGTCCTTGCGCAGGCCTTCGCCTGTGGCAACAACTTCACCCTCGGAAGGCTTCTCTTTTGCGGATTCGGGGATGATCAATCCGCCGGATGTCTTTTCTTCGCTTTCTGTGCGCTTTACCAGCACGCGGTCGTGAAGCGGTGTTAATGCCATCTTTCAGCTCCTTAACGCTCAAAGGTTTATCCCTGCCTGTCCTCCGTTGGCGGATGGATCAGGCGTTAGCACTCACATTGATTGAGTGCTAACGAGGTGTAGCTAAGCGCGGCATGGCATCCTGTCAACCAACAGGTTCAGAAAAATTTCGCAATAAAACCAACCCTCGATAAATCCGATGCCTCCCGCCCTATTGCGTGCCCAGAACGCGACCCGACACGCTGACCGCTTCAGCGCCGGCAGGGGTCAGGCCGTAAACACCGGTGTCGACCTTTTCAAACCAGCCGTAATGGTTGTCCCGCATCATCCGCGTGGCAACCTTGACCTGCGTTTCACGCGCCACATCCGCGCCCTTGCTGGCGCCAACTTCAAACAGGAACACCGCCATCTTGAGAGCATCCTGCCGGTACGCCGTCACCAGCCCCGCCCGCGTTTGCCCGCCATCATTTGGGTCGCCCTGCCGCCGGGCAAATTCGCGCAGCAAAGCCTTTTGCCGCTTGGGTTGTTTGCGCGGCGTATAGGGTCCGGGATCACAATGCACCTCGACCAAGGCATCGGCCAGCCGCACGGTGATCAGCCCCAACCCCAGCCTGCGCGCCAGCTTTACGTTGTCTTTCAGCGCTTTGCCAAACCGTTTGCCGGGCTGGCGTGCAACGGCCAAGTAAACCTCATCCGATACGGACATGCGCGCGACACATTGATGAAACAGCGCCAGCGAAAACCCCAGTTTCAGTTCAACAATCACCGGCGGCTCTGCCCCGCGCACCGCCACCACATCCGCAGCGCCCACCTCCGATTTCACGACATATCCCTGATCCTCAAGGAACGCCTTGACTGGGGGATAGAGATCAGTTTCGCGTGCGGTGCTCATCATGCGAACTTGCCCCATTTGCACGCGACCTTCTACCCATTACACTTACATCATGACCCGCAATGATCTGACATCCTTTTGCGCGACGTTTCCGGCCACCACGCATGTGGTGCAGTGGGGCGATGCGGATGTCTACAAAGTGGGCGGCAAAATTTTTGCCATCGTTGGCATGTGGGGCACCGACGCCACCGTTACCTTCAAAGCGTCCCATATGGCGTTTGAAATCCTGTCCGACAGCCCCGGTTTGCGCCCCGCGCCCTACATGGCGTCACGCGGGTTGAAATGGATCCAGCACTATGCCGAACCGGGTCTGCCGGATGATAGTCTGCGTGATCATATCGCGGCTTCATATGACATGGTTGTCGCCGGGTTGACCCGCAAGAAACGCAGCGATCTGGGGCTTTGATACGGGGTCGTGACAACGGGCACACGGGCACCTATAACGCGCGAAAATGAACACCTCCGCTTGCAAGGATACCCTCATGACAACGCTCGTATTTGGCCATAAATCCCCCGACACCGACAGCACCGGCAGCCCGATTATCTGGGCGTGGTATCTGAACCAGATCAAACGTGTGGAGGCCAAGCCAATGCTGCTGGGAGAGCCCAACACCGAAGCATTGTTCATGCTGGACCACTGGAACCTGCCCAAGCCCGAGATCATGACCGAACTGGCTGCAGACACGCCTGTTGTCATCGTCGACACCAACAACCCCGGTGAACTGCCTGCCAACATCAACGACGCGGACATCATCGGTATCATCGACCACCACCGCCTTGTCGCAGGTCTTGAGACACGCGGCCCGATTGAGATCAACATTCAGCCGTTGGCCTGCACAGCAACCATAATGTGGAAAATGATCGGCAAAGACTGGGCGCAGGCCCCCCGCGAAATCAAAGGTGCGGCACTGTCCTGCATCCTGTCCGACACGCTTGAATTCCGCTCTCCCACAACCACGCAGGAAGACAAAGCGATCGCCTATTCCATCGCCGAGGAACTGGGTGTCGACATCTCCGGCTTTGCCGCAGATATGTTTGCAGCAAAATCAGACGTTTCCGCGTTTTCAGAGGCTGAATTGCTGCGCATGGACAGCAAGGAATTCGACCTGAAAGGCACCAGCCTGCGCGTCAGCGTTCTGGAAACCACATCACCCGCCCCGCTGCTGGACCGCAAGGATGCGCTGATGGCGGCCATGCCCGGCGTGGCGACCGAAGATGGTGCAGCACAGGTGTTGCTGTTCATCGTGGACATTCTGAAAGAAGAGGCGACACTTCTTGTGCCCAATGACGCGGTCAAGACAATCGCCGAGAAAAGCTTTGGCGTCAGTGTCACAAGCGATCACGTTGTTCTGCCGGGCATCATGAGCCGGAAAAAGCAGATCATTCCGAACCTCAAGATGTAGGTGCCTGCTGCATCTGTCGTGTTGCAGTATTTTGGCGAAAAGAGCCGGGGGATGGCGCGCCCCAGTTGCCATCCCGTGCGGCGCAGATGTTTCATCCCGCTGCGTTATCGCCTATGGCTGTTTTATCATTTGATGGAGCGGCCCCAATGACCCAGATCGTTAAAACCCTTTCTGAAATTTCAGCGCAGTATGATGCGTTGTTCGTTGATCTTTGGGGGTGCGTGCACAACGGTGTCAAAGCCCTGCCAGAAGCCGTTGCGGCCCTGCAAGAGTATCGCAAGGGCGGTGGCAAAGTGATCCTTGTGACCAACGCCCCGCGCCCGTTTGAGAGTGTCGAGAGACAGCTTGTCCGGTTCGAAGTTCCCGATGACAGTTGGGACGCCATTGCGACATCAGGCGATTCTGCGCGTTCTGCGATGTTTCGTGGCGCCGTCGGCTCAAAGGTCTGGTTCATCGGCCAGCCACACGACCAAAGTTTCTTTGCGCCCTTGGATTTGATCGACGATCCGGTGGAGATCGTTCAGGTGCCATTGAAAGATGCCGAAGGCATTATTTGTACAGGCCCCGCCGACCCGCTGGCAGACCCCGACGTGATGCGACCCCAGTTTCTGCTGGCCAAGCAAATGGGCCTGAAACTGCTCTGTGCGAACCCCGACATTGTCGTGGACCGCGGCGAGACGCGCGAATGGTGCGCGGGGGCATTGGCCAAACTTTATACCGAGATGGGCGGCGAGAGCCTGTATTTCGGCAAACCGCATCCCCCGATCTACGATCTGGCCCGCCGCCGCCTGTCAGCGCTTGGCAGTATTGTCGCGGATGACCGTATTTTGTGCATCGGGGACGGCGTGTTGACCGACATCAAGGGCGCAATGGGAGAGGACATTGATTCTCTTTTCATCTCGGGCGGTCTGGCTGCATCAGAAACGAAAACTGGCGAACAACCCGATCCAGAGGCGCTAAGTGCTTATCTGGAAAAAGAAATGTCGTCTCCGACCTACACAATAGGGTTCTTGAGGTAGCAAATTTCCCCTTGCATTTCTGCGCTTGCGAAGTAATTAAGTTACAACTTTGACATGCTAGACAGCATTTTATTACGCAAGGGTGAGATATGTTGGACAACCTTCCACGCGGCACGATCTGTATCGAAGACATCGAAATCGGCATGATGCGGTATCTGCGCAAGGTCGTTACCGACGAAGACATCGAGATGTTCGCGCAAATCTCGACCGATCATAACCCGGTGCATCTTGATGATGATTACGCCCGCGACACAATTTTTGAGGGCCGCATCGCCCATGGCATGCTGACCGCCGGTCTGATCTCTGCTGTGATTGGCGAACAACTGCCGGGCCACGGCACCGTCTACATGGGGCAATCGCTGAAATTTCTCGCGCCTGTGCGCCCCGGCGATATGGTCTATGCCGAAGTCAAAGTGACAGACATTGATTTTTCCAAGCGCCGCGTAAAAATGGATTGCCATTGTTCGGTAGATGGCAAGAAGGTCCTGATTGGCGAAGCGACAGTTCTGGCGCCCTCGCGCAAGTTCGACTGAACCACATGTCTTTTTCGGCATCGGGCAAGACCACGCGTCTTGCCCTTTTTTCATGCAAAGGCTACTCAAGGTCTCATGCGGATCTTCCAAGCCTATCATTCCATCGACACGACAGCCAAAGGGGCCACCGCTGCGGTTGGGAACTTTGACGGTGTGCACGCAGGCCATATGTCGGTGATTGATCTGGCACGCCGCGCGATGCCCGACGCGCCATTGGGTGTTGTCACGTTTGAACCGCATCCGCGCGAATACTTTGCCCCCGAAACTCCGCCCTTTCGTCTGATGAGCAGGGCCGCCCGTGCCAACCGGCTGGAAAAAGTCGGCGTTGAACTTCTGTATGAGCTGAACTTTGACGCGGATCTCGCGTCCCTGACACCGCTAGAATTTGCCCGCGACGTTTTGTGCGACGGGCTTGGATTGGCGCATGTGGTTGTGGGCGCTGATTTTTGTTTTGGCAAAGGGCGCGCAGGCACCGCGGATGATCTTGTGGCCTTAGGGCGCGAACTTGGCTTTGGCGTGACCATCGCGCCGTTGGTTGCCGCTGATGCGCAGGTTGTCTCCTCCACCGCGATCCGCCGCGCCCTTAGCGCTGGTGATACCCGCGCAGCCAAGCAGATGCTGGGCCATTGGCACCGCATTGAGGGCCCTGTGATCACAGGCGAACAGCGTGGACGCGAACTGGGCTATCCAACGGCCAACATGTCCATCGACGGGCTTCACCAACCGGCCTTTGGCGTTTACGCAGTGTTGGTTGATGTCCTCAAAGGGCCGCACAAAGGCAGCTACCACGGCGTGGCCTCACTGGGTGTTCGTCCGATGTTCGGGGAAAACACCGCGAACCTTGAAACCTTTGTCTTTGATTTCAAAGGTGATCTTTATGGCACGCCCTTGTCTGTCGCCCTGATCGAACATCTGCGCGGTGAGGAAAAGTTTGACAGCCTTGAGGCGTTGATCAAGCAGATGGATGCCGACAGCGCGCAAGCCCGTGCCATTCTGGCCGCCCTATGAGCGACCCGATCCCCCGCGACGGCCTGACCCCGAAGTTCTGGGAGAAAAAGCCGCTTACCAAAATGTCCCCGCAGGAATGGGAAGCGCTGTGTGACGGGTGCGGCAAATGCTGCCTGAACAAGCTGGAGGACGAGGACACCGGCGAGGTTGCGTTGACCCGCGTTGCCTGCCGCCTGCTGGATGACGCCACCTGCCGCTGTGTGCATTATGAAAACCGCCACCAGTTCGTGCCCGACTGTATTGTACTGAAACCGGACAACCTTGATACGCATGCTTATTGGATGCCCAAAACCTGCGCTTACCGGCTGCTGTGGCAGGGCAAACCTTTGCCCGACTGGCATCCACTGATTACTGGCAACGCGCAATCGGTGCAGGACGCAGGCATAGGCGTCGCGGGCACAACAGTTTCCGAATTCGACACCCCGTTTGAAGAATGGGAAGACCACATCATCGAGGAGCCAACCTGATGTTTTTTGCCTCTGACAACGCGGGCCCTGCCCACCCTTCTGTTATGAACCGCGTCATTGCAGCCAATGCCGCGCACCAAATGCCCTACGGCAAAGACACGATCATGGATGAGGTAACCGCCCGTATCCGTGAAGTGTTCGAAGCACCGGACGCTGCCGTCTATCTGGTCGCGACAGGCACTGCCGCGAATGTGCTGGCGCTGGCCTGCTACACCCAACCTTGGCAGACGATGTTCTGTTCTGCCGTGGCGCATATTGAACAGGACGAATGCAACGCGCCCGAGTTTTATGCCAGCGGTGCCAAGCTGACTTTGATCCCCACGGATGACAAAATGACGCCCGACGCGCTGGAGGCTGCCATCGCCGCCCAGACGCCCGGCAATGTCCACGGCGCGCAGCCCGGACCGGTGTCAATCACCCAAGTCACAGAACGCGGCACCGTCCATAGCCTGAAGGAATTGAGCGCACTGACGGCTGTGGCCAAGGCGCATGGTTGTCCGGTGCATCTGGACGGCGCGCGCTTTGCCAATGCGCAGGTAGCGCTTGGTTGTTCTGCCGCTGACATGACGTGGAAATCAGGCGTCGACGTGGTCAGTTTTGGCGGGACCAAGAATGGTTGTCTGGGCGTTGAAGCGGTCGTGTTCTTTGATCCCGCAAAGGCATGGGAATTCGAGCTGCGCCGGAAACGCGGCGCGCATCTGTTTTCCAAACACCGCTATCTGTCCGCGCAGATGGCGGGTTATCTGGAAAACGATGCCTTTCTCGACATTGCGCGCACTGCAAACGCAAACGCAATGCGTCTGGCCGACGGGCTGCGTGCAGCAGGTGCACAGTTCTTGCATGAACCTGACGCCAACATGATCTTTGCCCGTTTCCCCCGCGCCGTGCATCAAAAGCTGCACGATGCAGGCGCAAGGTACTACCTGTGGGACGGACCTCTGGAAGGACCGGCAGATGAACTGGTTGCGGCACGGCTTGTGTGCGACTGGTCCATTACTAAAGACCAGATCGACACATTCCTAAGCTACTTCTGACGCGGGCAAATTAGCTGCGCGCCAGCAATTCCAACACCACTTCGGCCACCAGCTTTGGATGGCTGATCGGTGCCATATGCCCTGCGCCTGTGATCACCGATTGCACCGCGTTTGGCATGATCTGCGCTAGCCCGTCATTCGTAGCAATGATCGCCGGATGCGCCAACTCTCCGCGCATCACCAAAGTAGGGGCGGCAACGCAATCCAATCCGCCCGGCGCAAGCATGCCAGCCGTATCGTCAAACAAAAAGCGATGCTGAGCAGGCAAAACATGGATTGCACGCACCATCGCGGCGCGGGTTCTGACAGGAAGCGTTTCCCATTTCGGCCCCTCATCGCTCCACATTCCGTTGAATATGCGCGCCGCCGTCTCAAAATCACCTGCTTGTAGCGCATCCAAAGAGGGCTTTATCGCAGCGCCATGCTTATGGACCGCCTCAGGCGCGTTCGCGGCCCCCACAGCCAGAAAGACTGGCTCTACCACTGTAAGGCTTCTGACCTTCTCGGGATGGGCCACGGCAAGGCGCAATGCTACGGCACCTCCAAAGGAATGCCCAATCACATCCATTGGCCCCTCATCCATCGCTGAAAGGGCCGCTAAAAAAGAGGTCTCGCTAAAATCACTTACCTCGTCCCAGTCCACGCTCTGTCCATGACTGGGAAGATCAGGGGCAATCAGCGTCACCTGCTCTCCTGTATGCTTCGCAAAACCTGCCCAAGCCCCGCCAAACGCCATCGTGCAGTGCAGCGCCAACATGCGGCGCTGCCCTTTACCTAATGTGGTGATATGTGGCGTAAATCCCGGCTGCGCCCTCACAGATCGCCTGCAAGATAAGCATCGACATCCTCGATCCGGTCCTGTCCCCAGAACCGCTGATCCCCGACAATATAGAACGGCGCGCCAAAGACGCCCGCTGCAACTGCATCTTCCAGATTGCGCGCGTAAGTCTCTGCACCTTCCAGCAACCCGCTGTCTGCCAAACCTGCATCAAATCCCGCCTCTTCAAGGCAGGCACGCACCACCGCATCCTCGGCAATGTCCTTTTCCTCGGCCCAGACAGCGCGGAAAATCGAATGCGCCAATGCGCCCAGATCACCCCCGCCTGCGTTCTGCGCCGCAATAAATGCATAGGCCGCCGGCGCGCCATTGGTGGGCCAATGCGCAGGTTTCAAATTGAACTTCAGACTCAGCTTCTTGGCCTGACGCGGCAGTTCCTGCGCGCGGTACTCCATCCGGCTGATGTGGCGGTCTTTGGGCGCTGTGCCGCCCGTGCGCCCGAACGCAGCTACAATATCAAAAGGCTTGTAGTTGATCGTGGCACCATGCTTGGCCGCGACCGCCTCAAGCCGCTGGTCGGCAAGATAACAATAAGGGGACGGTGTCGCGAAATAATAATCAATCTGGGTCATTTCGACCTCCTTTGGGGCATGGTTGCTTTGCGGCACGTTAGACCCGTGTTAAGCGAGGTTCAACGTCACGAATCTGTCATATACCGCTGCCACGGAGCCCCCCATGCCTCAGACCCCTGAACCCAAGCTGATCTCCGGGAACGCGAACATGCCTCTCGCCAAAGCGATTGCACGGCGCATGTCGATGCACCGCGGCGTAAACGTCGGACTGGTGGACGCGCGGGTAGAACGGTTCAACGATGGCGAGATTTTTGTCGAGGTTTTCGAAAACGTGCGCGGTGAGGATATGTTCATCATCCAGCCCACATCGAACCCCGCCAACGACAACCTGATGGAACTGCTGATCATGGCCGACGCCTTGCGCCGGTCCTCGGCTGCGCGTGTCACTGCCGTGTTGCCTTACTTTGGTTACGCCCGTCAGGACCGCCGTACCAAGGCCCGCACGCCGATCACGGCTAAACTGGTCGCAAACATGCTGGTCGGTACGGGCATTGAACGCGTCCTGACGATGGACCTTCACGCGGCACAGATTCAGGGGTTTTTCGACATTCCTGTGGACAACCTTTACGCCTCCCCGGTCTTTGCGCTTGATATCAAACACCAATTCAAGGACCAGATGGCTGAATTGATGGTCGTTTCACCAGACGTAGGCGGCGTTGCGCGCGCGCGCGAACTGGCCAAACGGATCAACTCTCCGCTGGCAATCGTGGACAAGCGCCGCGAAAAACCGGGCGAAATTGCCGAGATGACCGTGATCGGTGATGTAACTGATAAAATCTGCCTGATCGTCGATGACATCTGCGACACGGCTGGCACCTTGTGCAAAGCGGCCGAAGTCCTGATCGAAAATGGCGCCAAAGAAGTGCATTCCTACATCAGCCATGGTGTGATGTCTGGCCCGGCGGTTGAGCGGGTGACCAACTCGGTTATGAAATCGCTGGTCATCACCGACAGCATTGCACCGACCGCAGAGATCAAGAAGGCCGCGAACATCCGTATCGTGCCAACAGCGCCAATCTTTGCGCAGGCGATCCTGAACATCTGGAACGGAACGTCTGTTTCGTCCTTGTTCGAAGCCGACACTCTCGGCCCGATCTATGATGGTATGTACGCGGCAGAGTAGGCGTTAGGGGCGGCTATTCCACGTCCCAATCGTCCATCTCGGACACTTCCCCAATGGCCATCCATGAAATCCTGACGCGGGCAATCCGTGTGTCTCCCCATGTGCGGAATACCATTTCGAACCCGCCTCTGGTGATCGATTCCGCCGCAAAATCCGCACGCATGATCGTTGCAGTGTCCAGATCCCACAGCGACGGCGACAGCTGAACTGTGGGTGGCGACTTGAACGTTTCACTGAACTTGATGCGGCGGCGGCGTTCTCGCTGCCCTTGCCCTGTCCACATCTCTCCGTCATCTTCGTAATCCGAAAATAAGATAACATCGTCGCTGTCGATCCCGACGGTATGGCTTCTTAGTTTCTTCATCCGGGCAGTGTTATCCAAAAATCAAAATTTACACGACAGGAATCTGACCGGAAGGGACCGTGAAAGGCATATCTGGTCAACTGGTATAATGGATTATTAACTCTTCCATTGAATAGTGCCAAGGCACTGCAGGCCACCGGTTCGGACCGCTCAAAATACAAAGGCCCCGCATCCGCAGGGCCCTCGTTATTCATCGTCATGTCACAGCCTTACTGCTTGGCAGTCAGGCCCATGTGATCGCCCATCGCGACCATATCAGACAGCAACTTTGCTGCGTCATCTACTGGGCCGGGCTCGTTCTCAAAGGCTTCTTTCGCCTTTGAATACATGTTCTTGGCTTCCTCGACCATCTCGTCAAGGTGCTCTTGCGTCATGTCACCCTTTGCCACCGCACGTTCGGCCAGAACCGAAACGCCGCTGGCCGTGATCTCGGCGAAACCGCCTGTGACCACGTACTCCGTTGTGCCCTCTGGTCCTTCGACCGTCAGCACGCCGGGGCGCAGGGTTGTGATGGTGGGGGCGTGCCCCTCCATCGCTGTCATGTCGCCGTCAGCGCCGGGGATCTGGACAGATGTGACCTGAAGTGAGGCCAACCGCCGCTCGGGCGACACCAGATCGAATTGCATCGTGTCTGCCATTGCGTCTCTCCCTTAGGCTGCGTCTGCTGCCATCTTTTCGGCTTTCGCCTTCACGTCTTCGATGCCGCCAACCATGTAAAACGCACCTTCTGGAAGATGGTCATACTCACCGGCAACAACCGCTTTGAAAGACGCAATCGTGTCTTCCAAAGGCACCTGAATACCGTCGGAACCTGTGAACACTTTTGCCACGTCAAACGGCTGGCTCAAGAAACGCTCGATCTTACGCGCACGGGAAACGGCCAGTTTGTCTTCTTCTGACAATTCGTCCATGCCCAAAATCGCGATGATGTCCTGAAGCGACTTGTAACGCTGCAAGATTTGCTGAACGTCTGTCGCAACCTTGTAGTGCTCTTCACCGATGATCTGCGGGTCCAAGAGACGCGATGTGGAACCCAGTGGGTCAACCGCAGGGTAAATACCCTTCTCTGAGATCGCACGATCCAGAACCGTTGTCGCATCGAGGTGCGCAAACGATGTCGCTGGTGCGGGGTCGGTCAAGTCGTCCGCAGGAACGTACACGGCCTGAACCGATGTAATCGAACCGTTTTTCGTGGATGAAATACGCTCCTGCATCGCGCCCATGTCTGTGGCGAGTGTTGGCTGGTAGCCAACCGCAGACGGGATACGACCCAGCAAAGCGGACACTTCGGAACCGGCTTGGGTAAAGCGGAAGATGTTGTCCACAAAGAACAGAACGTCGGAACCAGACTCATCGCGGAACTGCTCAGCCAATGTCAGACCGGACAGGGCAACACGCATACGCGCTCCGGGAGGTTCGTTCATCTGGCCGTAGACCAGCGCAATTTTGGAATCGACCAGATTATCGGGAACGATAACACCGGATTCGATCATCTCGTGGTACAGATCGTTACCTTCACGCGTACGCTCACCCACACCCGCGAACACGGACACACCAGAGTGCACCTTCGCGATGTTGTTGATGAGTTCCATGATCAGAACGGTTTTGCCAACGCCGGCACCGCCGAACAGACCAATTTTACCACCCTTGGTGTAGGGGGCCAAAAGGTCGATCACCTTGATACCTGTGGTCAGGATCTCGGTCTCGGTGGACTGCTCGGAGAACGCTGGTGCGTCGCCGTGGATGCCGCGTGTTTCGGTCGCGTCAACCGGGCCCTGCTCGTCAACGGGATCGCCGGTGACGTTCAGGATGCGGCCCAATGTACCTTTACCAACTGGCACCTGAATAGGTGCCCCGGTGTCGGTCACTTTCGCGCCGCGCACGAGACCTTCGGTCGCGTCCATCGCAATCGTGCGTACTGTGTTTTCGCCAAGGTGCTGGGCCACTTCGAGGACCAGCTTGTTGCCGTTGTTTTCCGTGTTCAGAGCGTTCAAGATCTCTGGCAGGTTATCTTCGAACTGCACGTCAACGACGGCGCCGATAACTTGCGTGATTTTTCCGACTGCATGTGCCATGTCGTTTCTCCAGATTGCTTACAGCGCTTCCGCGCCGGAAATGATTTCGATCAGCTCGTTCGTAATGACGGCCTGACGTGAGCGGTTGTATTGGATGGTCAAACTGTCGATCATGTCGCCCGCGTTGCGTGTGGCGTTGTCCATTGCGGACATCCGCGCACCCTGCTCCGAGGCGGCATTTTCCAAGAGACCCGAGAAGATCGCCGTGGCGACACCGCGTGGCAGCAGGTCGGCAAGGATTGCTTCTTCGGAAGGCTCGTAATCGAACAGCGTTGACGCGCCATCGTCCGCAGCATCCCCCTCAAACTTCGCAGGGATAATCTGCTGGGCTTGCGGTATCTGGCTGACAACGTTGACAAACGACGCGTAGAACAGCGTCGCAACATCGAATTCGCCGCCGTCAAAACGTGCAAGCACGTCTTTGGCGACGCCCTGCGCATCCGCATAGCTCAACCGTTTGACGTCTGACATATCCACGTGACCGACCAGATGATCGGCATAGTCACGCTTCAACTGGTCACGGCCTTTTTTGCCGACCGTCAGGATTTTCACCGTCTTGCCAGCGGCAAGCTGGGCCTGTGCAAACGCTTTGGCTTTCTTTACGATGTTCGTGTTGAAACCACCGCATAGACCGCGCTCGGACGTCATAACGACCATCAGTTGAACCTGATCCGACCCCGTGCCCGAAAGCAGTTTGGGCGCGGAATCTGATCCACCAACGCTTGCCGCCAACCCTGCCATCACAGCGTTAAAACGCTCAGTGTAGGGGCGCGACATTTCAGCAGCTTCCTGCGCGCGGCGAAGCTTCGCCGCGGCAACCATTTGCATGGCTTTCGTGATCTTGCGCGTCGACTTAACGCTCGCGATCCGGTTTTTAAGGACTTTGAGATTGGCCATTGGCTATCTCTCCTTAAGCGAAATCTGCGGCGTATGAATCGAGCGCTGCTTTGATTTTATCTTCCAACTCGTCTTTGACCTTGCGGTCATTGTTGGTGATGTCCAGCAGAAGATCCGCATGCTTGCCGCGCAGGTGTGCCAGCAAACCAGCTTCCCAGCGACCAACGTCGCCAACCGGCTGCTTGTCCAGATACCCTTTTGTGCCTGCATAGATGACGCAGACGATTTCGGCGTTGGACAGTGGCGAATACTGCGGCTGTTTCATCAGCTCGGTCAGACGCGCACCACGGTTCAGCAACTGCTGGGTCGCGGCGTCCAGATCGGAACCAAACTGGGCAAACGCAGCCATCTCACGGTACTGAGCGAGCGACAATTTAACCGGACCAGCAACCGAAGACATCGCTTTGGTCTGGGCGGATGAACCAACACGGGAAACGGACAGACCTGTGTTCACAGCTGGACGGATACCTTGGTAGAACAATTCTGTTTCCAAGAAGATCTGACCGTCGGTGATCGAAATCACGTTTGTCGGAATAAACGCAGAAACGTCGCCGCCTTGGGTTTCAATGATCGGCAGAGCCGTCAATGAGCCGTTACCAGCCGCATCGCCCAACTTCGCGGAACGCTCAAGAAGGCGAGAGTGCAGATAGAAAACGTCGCCAGGATAGGCCTCACGGCCCGGTGGGCGTCGCAGAAGCAAGGACATCTGGCGATACGAAACAGCCTGCTTGGACAAGTCATCATAGATGATCAAAGCGTGGCGGCCGTTGTCGCGGAAGTGCTCGGCCATGGCTGTCGCGGAATACGGTGCGAGGAACTGCATCGGCGCAGGCTCGGACGCAGTGGATGCTACAACGATGCAATATTCCATCGCGCCAGCTTCTTCGAGCTTTTTGACCAGCTGCGCCACTGTGGAACGCTTTTGACCAATCGCGACGTACACACAGTACATCTTCTTGCTCTCGTCGTCGCCCGCTGCGGCGTTAACCTGTGCTTGGTTCAGGATCGCGTCCAGAGCAACGGCAGTTTTGCCTGTCTGGCGGTCACCAATGATCAATTCGCGCTGGCCACGGCCAATCGGGATCATCGCGTCAACGGACTTCAGGCCAGTGGCCATTGGCTCGTGTACGGATTTACGCGGGATAATGCCCGGCGCTTTGACTTCGGCCAGACCGCGCTTTTTCGCGCCAATGGGGCCTTTGCCATCAATGGGGTTACCCAAACCGTCAACAACACGGCCTAGCAGTTCGTCACCGATTGGCACGTCCACGATGGAGTTCGTGCGCTTGACGGTGTCGCCTTCTTTGATGTCACGGTCGGAACCGAAGATAACAACACCAACGTTGTCCGCCTCCAGGTTCAAGGCCATGCCCTGAATACCACCGGGGAATTCGACCATCTCACCGGCCTGAACATTGTCCAGACCGTAGACGCGCGCAATACCGTCACCGACGGACAGAACGCGGCCCACTTCGGCCACTTCAGCTTCTTGACCGAAATTCTTGATCTGGTCTTTCAGGATCGCAGAAATTTCTGCTGCTTGGATACCCATTTATCCGACCTCTTTCATTACATTCTGAAGGGAATTGAGCTTCGAGCGGATCGACGTGTCGATCATCTTGGAGCCCACTTTGACGATAAGACCGCCGATGAGGCTTTCATCAACGGTCGTGTGGAGTGATACGGTTTTGCCGGTAGACGCGTTCAGCGACTTGGCAAGTTTGTCTGATTGCGCCTTCGTCAGCGCCTTGGCGGATGTCACCTCTGCGGTGATCTCGCCCTTGGCGTCCGCGATCGTGGCGCGCAGCGATTTGACCAGCTGCGGCAGCACGAACAAGCGACGCTTTTGCGCCATCAGCGCCAGCGTGTTGGCCATTGTCGGCGACAGCTTCATCTTTTTGGCAATGGCGGCAATCGCATTACCCTGCTCGTCACGCGTATAGACCGGAGAGTGGATAAGGTTGCGGAAATCATCGCTGTCATCAAGCGCGCTTTGCAGCGCATCCAGATCACCTTCAATGGCTTTGACACTTTTGCCCTCTTGGGCAATGTCATAGACCGCTGACGCATAGCGTTGTGCGATCCCGGTGGAAATCGAAGCTGTTTCGGACACGTCCATCCTCTCATTCAATCGACCGGATATGCGAAAGGCTCGCGTCACCGGAGTGTTGGCGCGGCTTGAAGGTACTCAAGACGACTAAATCAGTGGCCATGTAGCAGAGCGTTTGCCGCACTGCAACATAGTATAGTGCGGCGATATAGCACCTTCGGGCGTAAAAACCTTCTTCTCTCGGCATCCGTGCAGCGCCGGGCGCAATTGTGGCAGAATCGCTAGCGCTACCGGCATAATAACACGATTATTGCCCTGCTGTTGCCCCATATCGCCGTACTCCTGCCCTGATCATCCGCCATACCGCATCAACTCGTTTGAACCGGCGCCCGTGTGCCCGTCATAAACAGGATAGGTAAGATGCTCGCGATTGGTTTGATTTCATTGTTTTCTTTGGGGCTGGTCGGCTTGATCGCCCATGATGATGGCGACGACGGCGCAGATGTTGATGAAACATCGCCACAACAACCCCAAGACGACCTGATGTCACCGGCGGACCTGCTGAATACCGCAGACGTGCTGGACGATGAAGACTTGCTGGATAATATCGTCGGTTTCCAGAATGATGCGCCCGCTTCAGAAGACGAGACGCCCCAGCAGGACGATCCCCCTCAGCAGGACGCTCCCGATGACAGCGCGCCTGAAGAACCAACCGCCCCAGAAGAACCAACCGCGCCTACCGGCAACGGACAAGGGGCTGGCCCCATTTACACCGGGGAAGATGAATACCCGATCTACACCGGCGAAGACGAAGAAGGTGAAGATGAGGCACCCGCGCTGCCGACTGTTGACGCAACTACCGAAGAAACAGCGATCAACACCCCTGATGCGGTCACCACAGATGATGTCGCCCGCCCCCCGACCGGTGATGGCTACAACGACCCGCGTATCAACGCCGAGGCCGCAGACGCCCAGCGCCTTGCCGAAGAACTTGCCGCCGCCGAGGCGCGGGAGCCCACAAATCTGGTCACATTCACAGGTGCATTCGACAGCGAAGTCTCAGACGAACTTGTCCTTTCAGAAGCACCAGAAAGCGCCGACACGACAGATGCGGATTACATCGTAACTGCCCCTGATTCTCTCAACAACATCAGCGTCGGCTATGACGCGGAACACACATTCCAGATCGACTATAGCGCACAAACAGAAACCATTTCGGCGTCGCTTAACAGCCACATTCAAGGGCCCGAGGGCAGCGATGTGCCTGTGATCACCCAAGAAACCGATGAAAACGGTGTCGCGTTCACACAGACCGCTCTGACCAAATCATATGAGGGCAGCACAGAAATCAACATCGACGTCGCGCAGGACCATGTCGGCGGTCATATCGCCCAGATTGATCTCAGCAACCCCGACGATTCAGTGCATTTTGAATTCGCCGAAGATGTCACCGGCAATTACCACCTCGTCTATAATGAAGTGGACCAAGGCGACGAAGGTGACACCAATGCGGTGCGCTCGCTCTATGTCATCGAAACCCTCTCATTCGTCCAAGAGATCACGGATGAGCATGTCGTCACCGCCATGGAGCAAGGCGTTGGCGCCACCGGTGTCGGCATCATCATCGCCGAGATTTTTCTAGGAGAAGACGCGCTAGAGGTCAGCGGCGATCCCGAAACCGGTGAAGGCTATGAAATGCAAATCAGCAATTTCATCAACCAGAACCCGCAGATCACGTCCAACGTTGAATGGACCTCAATTTCAGAGCGCGAGGACCTTGTCGCCGAAGTGCCCCTGACAGCCGAGCAAACCGGCCCTCGCGCACCTGACAGCGCAGCATCTGGCGGTGCGACTTCAACAACTGGTGGTACGTCTAGCGGTTCTTCCGGAGGTTCGCCCACCACGACAAGCGGCCTTAACAGCCTCTTTGGTAACCTTTTCTGATCATTGACAGTATACGCGAAAACGGCCCTGCTTGTGCGGGGCCGTTGTTCATTGCATCACGCTTATTGATCATACCCCGGATTGGCGCGGTTCAGCTTGCGCATCAATCCCGGCCAAACCAGATTATCGCCTGACCCCGGCACGAATGCCGCTGCCGATTGCCCTGCTACCGTGTCGGCCATGCTTTGCGGTTTTTCATTCAGGTTTTCGGTCCCAGCCGCCTGCGCAAAAATCTGCGTCTTGCAGGCGTTTTCCAGAAAATACATCCGCAAGAACGCAATCGCGCAATTCTCGCCCACAGTCAGCGTGCCGTGGTTGCGCAACATCAGCAGGTTCTTGTCCCCCAGATCGTTCACGATCCGCGACCGTTCATCCAAGTTCAGCGCGATCCCTTCGTAATCGTGATAGGCCAGATCGTTGTTCACGATCATCGAAAACTGCGTATAGCGCCGCAGCCCGTCGTTCTGCACCGACACCGCCACACCATAAGGCGTATGCACATGAATCACACAGCCCGCATTGTGGCGCGCCGCATGAATCGCAGAATGAATGGTGAAGCCGGCGGGGTTGATGAAATACGGCGTGTCCTGACAAATATTGCCCTCCAGATCAATCTTGACCAGACAAGAGGCCGTCATCTCGTCAAACATCAGACCGTAAGGGTTGATCAAAAAGCGTTCTTCGCCGTCCTCGTCCGGCAGTCGCGCCGAAATATGTGTGAACACCAGATCGGTCCAGCCGTGCAGTGCGCACAGCCGGTAGGTCGCGGCCAGTTCAACGCGCAAATTCCATTCTTCATCCGACACTTTGCCCTTCAACGTGGGCAATGTCGCCGGGTCCGGAATGTTGAATCCCGTGCCCAGTTCCGCTTTTGATTGATCGTTCATCTCGTCTCCTCCCAGAGTGATATGTGATTTGCCCGGCTATCCCTGACTGCGCGCGCGCCCCACGGCAGGTTCCGTCAAACCGTCCAGCACCGAAATGCGCTTGCGCACGCGCTTGACCTGTCCCTTGGGCGGATAGACCAGCTTGGTCGCCTCCACCATAAACGCACCCCCTGCCAGCATCGTTGGCAATTGCCGCCCCACCCGCTCAAACAGCGCTGCGGTCTTCATCATCACCTTGCTGCGTGACGGCACTTGATAGAGCGCGCCAATATGTCGTTCCGGCAAAAACTGGTGCTTGCGCAACTGCGTGTCCAGTTGGCTTGGCGAATAGGGTCGCCCGAAACCAAAGGGCGTGCCATCACCCCGTGCCCAAATGCCCGCGCGGTTCGGCACAATAAACAATGCCCGCCCCCCCGGTCCCAGCACCCGCCAGCATTCCTCTAACAAATCGGATGGCCGTTCGCAGGTCTCAAGCCCATGCAGCACCACCAGCTTGTCCACATGCCCCGTCTCAATCGGCCATGCGGTTTCCTCGGTCAGCACGCTTGTGTTCGGCATCCCCGGCGGCCATGGCATCACGCCTTGCGGTCCCGGCATCAAGGTCACAACCCGGCGCGCGTCCTTGAGATAAGGCCTGAGCAGCGGCGCAGCAAAGCCGAAGCCCACCACCGTTTGCCCTTTGGCCTCTGGCCACAGTTCCAGCATCCGGTCGCGCAACGACTTTTGCGCCGCCCGTCCCAACGGACTGCGGTAATAGAAATTCCGCAAATCTTGCACATCAAGATGCATTGCAGGCAGGCCCTCAGGATGTCAGTCTGTTTTTAGCATAACAAGACAGACGCGGAGAACACCATGCCTTTCGACCTGATCACCATCCCCTGCCTGTCCGACAACTACGCTTATCTGCTGCGTGATCACGCCAGCGGCGAGGTCGCAGTGATCGATGTGCCCGAGGCAGGCCCGATTGCCGCCGAACTGACCGCGCGGGGCTGGACCCTGAGCCAAGTGTGGATCACGCACCATCATTGGGACCATGTCGACGGGTTGGCCGATCTTTTGGCAGACCATCCCGCCCGCGTCGCCGGTGCCGTCGCCGATGCCGACCGTCTCCCCAAACTTGATCTGGCCGTCTCTGAGGGCGACACCGTTACCCTTGGGGCGCTGACAGCCGTCATCTTTGACGTATCGGGGCACACCATCAATCACATTGCATACTACGTCCCCCAAGCGAACGCCGTTTTCACAGCCGACAGCCTGATGGCACTGGGATGTGGTCGCCTGTTCGAAGGGACGCCGGATCAGATGTGGTCCTCCATGCAAAAGCTGATGGCACTGCCCGCCGACACCACCATCTGCTCGGGCCACGAATACACCGCCTCGAACGCAAAATTCGCGCTTACGGTTGATCCAGACAATACCGCGCTTATATCAAGATCCAATGACATCACCGCCGCCCGCGAAAAAGGCGTGCCGACGGTCCCATCCCTTCTTTCAACCGAGCTTGAAACAAATCCCTTCCTGCGCGCAGCCGATCCGGGCATTCGCGCCACTCTGGGGAGGCCAAATGCGACCGACGCCGAGGTGTTCGCCGAAATCCGCAAGCGCAAAGATCATTTCTGATCCGGCCCACACCGCGACAAAAGCTGCCAAAACACGGTAAACTTTGCTTTTGTGATCGGTTTTCAAAAGAAAGTGCTTGAAGACCGGGCACGATAAACCAAACTCTAACACTAAGTGACCATGGTCGGCGCGAGGGCTGTTATCCTATAGACCCCCGCCCGCCCCCGAATGCCAAGGAGCACCAAAGTGCCTTCATTCTCAACCACGCTTGAACAGGCGATCCATGCCGCTCTTGCATCCGCAAACGCGCGGCACCATGAATTTGCAACGCTTGAGCATCTGCTGCTGGCGTTGATTGACGAACCCGATGCTGTTCAGGTGATGAAAGCCTGTTCCGTTGACATCAACGAACTGCGTGAAACGCTTGTCGAATTTGTCGATGAGGACCTCAGCAATCTGGTCACTGATGTGGACGGCTCAGAGGCAGTTCCAACAGCCGCCTTCCAACGCGTCATCCAGCGTGCCGCCATCCACGTGCAATCCTCTGGCCGGACCGAGGTCACAGGCGCCAACGTGCTGGTCGCCATCTTTGCAGAGCGTGAAAGCAACGCGGCATACTTTCTGCAAGAACAGGACATGACCCGCTACGACGCGGTCAACTATATCGCGCATGGCGTCGCCAAAGACCCCGCCTACGGCGAGGCGCGACCCGTCGCAGGCGCACCCGAGCACGAAGAAGAAACCCAAGGCGTCACCGAAGGCGATAAAAAAGAAACCGCGCTGGAAAAATACTGCGTCGATCTGAACGCCAAATCCCGTGAGGGCGACATCGACCCTCTGATCGGTCGCGATGACGAGGTTGAGCGCTGCATTCAAGTGCTTTGCCGCCGCCGCAAGAACAACCCCCTGCTTGTGGGCGACCCCGGCGTCGGCAAAACCGCCATCGCCGAAGGTCTTGCGCGCAAAATCGTCGCGGGCGAAACCCCCGAAGTGCTGGCCAATACCACGATCTTCTCGCTCGACATGGGCGCGCTGCTGGCCGGTACCCGTTACCGTGGCGATTTTGAGGAACGCCTCAAGGCCGTCGTGACAGAGCTTGAGGATCACAAAGACGCGGTCCTGTTCATTGACGAAATCCACACCGTTATCGGTGCCGGTGCCACGTCTGGCGGTGCAATGGACGCCTCCAACCTGCTGAAACCTGCACTTGCGGGCGGCAAACTGCGCACCATGGGTTCAACCACCTACAAAGAATTCCGTCAGCACTTTGAAAAGGACCGCGCGTTGGCGCGTCGTTTCCAGAAAATCGACGTGAACGAACCCTCTGTCGAGGACGCGGTGAAAATCCTCAAGGGCCTCAAGCCCTATTTCGAGGAACACCACTCTGTCAAATACACCTCGGACGCGATCAGAACCTCTGTGGAACTGGCCGCGCGCTATATCAACGACCGCAAATTGCCCGACTCAGCCATCGACGTGATTGATGAGGCGGGCGCAGCCCAGCATCTGGTCGCCGCCTCCAAACGCCGCAAAACCATCGGCACCAAAGAAGTAGAGGCCGTAGTCGCCAAGATCGCGCGCATCCCGCCGAAAACCGTCTCCAAGGATGATGTCGTCGTCCTCAAAGACCTTGAGGCGTCGCTCAAGCGTGTTGTCTTTGGTCAGGATAAAGCGATTGAGGCACTGTCATCGGCCATCAAACTGGCCCGCGCAGGTTTGCGCGAACCCGAAAAGCCAATCGGTAACTACCTCTTTGCAGGCCCGACCGGTGTCGGTAAAACCGAAGTCGCCAAACAGCTTGCCGATACCCTTGGCGTGGAACTGTTGCGCTTTGACATGTCCGAATACATGGAAAAGCACGCCGTTTCCCGTCTCATCGGCGCGCCCCCGGGCTATGTCGGTTTTGATCAGGGTGGCATGCTGACCGACGGCGTCGACCAACATCCCCATTGCGTCCTGCTGCTCGACGAGATGGAAAAGGCCCACCCGGATGTCTACAACATCCTGTTGCAGGTCATGGACCATGGCAAGCTGACCGACCACAACGGCCGCACCGTCGATTTCCGCAACGTGGTGGTGATCATGACCACCAACGCCGGTGCTGCGGACCAAGCAAAAGAGGCCATCGGCTTTGGCCGCGACCGCCGCACGGGCGAGGATACCGCCGCGATCGAACGCACGTTCACGCCGGAATTCCGCAACCGTCTGGACGCGGTGATCAGCTTTGGCGCGCTGCCCAAAGACGTCATCTTGCGCGTGGTCGAAAAGTTCGTTCTCCAGCTTGAGGCGCAATTAATGGACCGCAACGTAACGTTCGAACTCAGCAAAAAAGCCGCCGAATGGCTGGCTGACAAAGGTTATGATGACAAAATGGGCGCGCGCCCCCTTGGCCGCGTGATCCAAGAGCACATCAAAAAACCGCTGGCCGAGGAGTTGCTCTTTGGCAAGCTTGCCAAAGGCGGCGTTGTCAAAGTGGGCGTCAAGAAAGGGGAGCTTGAACTCCAAATTCTCGACCATGAAAAGCGTCAGCTTTCCGGTGACAAACCGCCTCTGCTCACTGCAGAATGATCAAACGGGCGATACTTGCCCTGCTTATCCCCTTCGCCGGTCCTGCACTGGCGGAGGGGTTTTTGATTCACCCGCCCATCGACTGTGATCTGACCGGCCCGGACTGCTACATCCAGCAATACATGGACCTTGATCCCACCAACGGCGTTACTGATTACCAGTGCCAATCCCTCAGCTACGAGGGCCACAAAGGCACTGATTTCGCCCTGCCCACCCGCAAACATATGACCGAAGGTGTTGCCGTAATCGCCGCCGCCCCCGGCACCATCACCGGCCTGCGCGACGGCATGCCCGACATCGGTTTCTCTGATGAAACCGCAACGTCCGTTAAGGGCCGTGAATGCGGCAATGGCGTCGTGATCCGCCATGCGGATGGTTGGGAAACCCAATATTGCCACCTGCGCCAAGGGTCTGTTACCGTCACCAAAGGCCAGCACGTCCAGACCGGCACCCCCCTTGGTCTTGTCGGACAATCAGGCCGCGCCGCTTTCCCGCATGTCCACCTTTCGGTGCGCAAAGACGGCGTAAAAATCGACCCTTTCGATCCCGATGGCACGCTGACCTGTGGAACACCCGCCGACAGCACCCTTTGGGCCGCCCCACCGGCCTACCGCCCCGGCGGCCTGCTCGACATCGGGTTGGCCACCGCCATCCCGGACTATGCAGACATCAAAGCAGGCACCGCGTCACAGACCAAAATCAGCACCATCGCCCCCGCGCTTGTCCTTTACGGTTTTACCTTTGGCACACGCGCGAACGACATTCTGCGCCTGACACTGCAAGGTCCCGAAACCACAATCCTGACCCAAGACATCACATTCGAACGCCCTCAGGCGCAATCTTTCAGGGCCATCGGGGAAAAAAGGCGCCACTCACCTTGGCCCAAAGGTGCCTACACAGGCACCGCAGCGCTGATCCGCAGCGGCGAGGTCATCGACACACGCAGCACCCAAATCACACTGCGCTAACATCAACCCCCCGCAAACAGGTGGCCTAGCACTTGCCGCGTCCATCAGATCAACGCGGTTATTTTTCGGTAAATTTCAACTCGATCCGCCGGTTTTGCGCGCGCGCATCGTCAGTGTCGCCAAGCGCAATCGGCTGGTACTGTCCGAAACCGTTCGCTGCCAAACGATCCGGCGGGATCGCCAGAAAATTGATCATATACTTGACCACCGACAGCGCCCGCGCTTGACTCAACTCCCAGTTGTCCGCAAACTCGCCTGCGCCGGACAAGGGCACATCGTCCGTGTGCCCGTCTACCCGAATGACCCAATCAATCTCGGGAGGGATATCTCCCACAACAGCGCGCAGGATGTTCGCAACCTTGGCAATTTCACGTTGGCCATCTTCTGCCAAAACCGCCGCACCGGGCGCAAACAGCACCTCGGAAGAGAACACAAACCGGTCCCCCTCGATGCGCACGCCTTCCTGATTGCCCAGAACTTCACGCAACCGGCCAAAGAACTCCGACCGGTATTGCGCCAGATCCTTGGCCTGCGCTTCCAATTCCTTGGCCTCTTCGGCCAGCACCTTGGCCTCTTCCTCCAACCGCCGCCGCTCCGCCGCTTCTAACTCCGCGCGTCTGCCTTGCTCTGCGGCGACCCGCGCCAAAGCGGTATTCAGATCAGATCCCAGCGACTGCAACTGCACGGACTGGGCCGCGTCCCGTGCCACGGCATCATCCAGCAACGCCTGCAAATCACCCAATTGTGTGCGCAGGGCCGCGACCTGCTGGTTCAGCAATTCCGTCTGCCGCTGCGCCTCTGCACTTGTCGCCTCTTCCTGTGATAGCGACTGCCGCGCCGCCGCCAGCAAGGCCGCCTGCCGTTGCACATCTGTCGTTGTGTCCTGCGCCAGTGTTTCCGCCGCCAGCTTGGCTGCCAACGCACGGGCCAGTTGCGTGCGCAACGCTTCGCGGTCTGTGCTCAGGGTCTGCCGACTTTGCGCCAACTCTGCCTTCAGCGCGGTTAATTCCACCTGCGCTGCCGACAATTCCGCGCGCAATGTCTCACGGTCCGCACTCAACGCCTCTTCGGTCTCGACCAAACGCGCAGTCAGCGCCGCGACCTCCTGCTTGGACAACGTCAGTTCTGCGGTCAGCGCATCGCGGTCCTTGCTCAGGGCATCACGTGTTTCCTCCAACTGTACCTTCAAGGCCGCAACTTCCTGCTGCGACAGGGTCAACTCCGAACTCAGCGTATCACGGTCCGCCGTCAACGACGCTTGCGTCTGGGCCAATGCGGCCTGCAGGTTCAACACCTGCAATTGCAACGCTTCAATCTGCGAACCTGCTGCACCGCTGGCCTCAGCCGCCTGCGCCTCGGTGGTTTGCAAAAGGATCAGCGCCTGCGCCAATTGCGCGTCCAGATCACCCTCTGCCGCGCGCGCCGCCGCCAACAAGGTCAGCGTATCCTCCGCCTTCTTGCGCTGCTGCTCCAACGCCAGCGTCATCGCTGTCAGTTCCGCATCCGCATTCTCCAACCGCGTCCGCAGGGCTTCGGCAGCCGCTGCCTC
>Ga0115564_10001034_pt1 | contig 26365 bp, 19 predicted proteins | sample COGITO_mtgs_1105_7_FD_88680 | JGI IMG/M metagenome (GOLD analysis project Ga0115564, IMG submission 88680) | Pelagic marine microbial communities from North Sea - COGITO_mtgs_110523 | ecosystem: Environmental > Aquatic > Marine > Epipelagic | place: Germany:Helgoland, sampling site Kabeltonne...
ACATATTATCCTATTTGTCTTTGTTTTAGTTATTGTTCAAAACAAAGGATACTCCCAAAAAACTGATACTATTTATCATATCAATGGAAACATCCTTACTGGAGAATTTAAAAAAATGAAATACGGTATTGCTAGCTATAGCATGGATGGTATGGGAACTATTAACGTTGAGGAGGTTAAAATAAACGCGATCCGATCTAATAAAGAATTTGAAATCAAGATGAAAAATGGCTTGATTTATTTTGGATCTTTTCTACCCTCCGATATTGATCGAAAAATATACATTATAGGTCCTACCGGAAAAGATTTAATCTATTTAGATGACATCGTTGAGATATTCCCGCTTAAACAAAACTTCTGGAGTCGAATCGATGGCAATTTTAGTGTGGGCGCAAATTTTTCAAAGAGTAGTAACGTGGGTACCACGTCATTTTCTGGTAATTTGGATTATAGAAAGAGAAAAAGTTTCATCCAGTTATCTTGGGATAATAACAACACTTTCCAGGCGGATACTTTAAGTGCAAATAAATCGGATATAGCACTTGAATGGCAGCGATTGTTAAAAAAATCTTGGTCTACAGGTTTAATTATTAGTGCTTCACAAAATAGAGAATTAGGAACCAAACTCCGACTAAATATAAGTGCACTTGGCATCAAAGATATTTTTTACAACAATTGGAACAGGTTTTATGTTGGAGCAGGATTGACAATGAGTCGTGAAACACCCTATAATAGTGAAAATATTACAAACGACTTAACAGGATTGACCCAATTAGTTTGGAAAGTTTATAAATTTTCTTCCCCTAAAATCTGGGTAGATGCCAATATTAATTTTCTTCCTTACATCACTGACCCTGGAAGGTATAGGGCATCTTTTAATCTAAATCCTCAAGTGAGTATATTTAGTAATGACTTTAAAGTAGGAGTATCATTTTATTATAACTATGATAGTGAACCGCTATCTGATGGATCTAAAACAGATTATGGTACTAATCTTCAATTATCCTATTCATTATAACTAATCATAGAAACATTCTACGTTCAGTGTTTAAAACTATTTAAACTAAAGTGATTGCTGAATTGTAAGAAGAGGACATACCTATAATTTAGTCCAAATGCTTTATAGCTAACTATTTTTCGGTATTATTTTATCCGTTTTTATCCTAAAAAGTGGGTTAAACCCATATTTATAAATGCTTCCCCGCTACCTTTTTTTAAAATATTAGAGAGGTTTTATTAATAAATAATGAATTTTTATAATTGGTTACCATTAAGTTGGTAGCTTTTTTTTATTTTTACATGATAAATAAAAACGAAAAAATGAAAATAATTACTTTTTTACTTCTCTTTAGCTTCTTTTCAATAAACACTCTTTTAGCACAGGATTTTTACCTCAACAGCAATGGGGTCACTTGTATGTGTCCTGATGCTGCCTTTGACGATACGGGGGTGGTCAATGGGATTACGTATACCAAAAGAACCAGAGAACAAATTACAACCGAAAATGCTAGCACAACTTGTACGTCGGGAATAACTAATATGTCTTCATTATTCAATCAAGTTATTTTTAACGAAGACATCACGAGTTGGGATGTTAGTAACGTTACTAACATGAATCAGATGTTTGCCGAGAGCTATGCTTTCAATCAACCGATAGGGTATTGGGATGTGAGCTCAGTAACTAATATGAATGGTCTGTTTTTCTTTACCACTGCTTTTAACCAACCTATTAATGACTGGAACGTAAGTTCAGTGACAGATATGGGAGGAATGTTCATTGAAAGTGGATTTAACCAACCCCTCGATGCTTGGGATGTTTCTAATGTAACATCTATGTTTACTATGTTCTATGCTGCTTTGGCTTTTAATCAATCACTAGACACATGGGACGTTTCTAATGTGGGTAATATGCAATCTATGTTCACTAACACCCCTTTTAACCAGGACATAAGTTCTTGGGATGTTGGCAATGTTGTCAATATGAAAGAAATGTTTACTGGCACTTCATTTAATCAGCCATTGGACAACTGGGATGTAGGTAATGTGATTAATATGAGCGCTATGTTTAGTAATACTCCTTTTAACCAACCTATTGAAAATTGGGATGTAAGTAGTGTTTTAGATATGGAAGGTATGTTTGGTAATACGTCCTTCAACCAAAGTATAAACAATTGGGATGTAAGTTCTGTAATAAACATGTATAATATGTTTAATGGGAATTCATCCTTTAATCAAGATATTAGCACGTGGATATTTAACTCCGCTGTGAACTTAGTTGGAATGCTAAATAGCACCATGATGAGTGTAGAAAATTATGACCTTCTTTTGTCCAGTATGATTGACCAACCACTTGTGAATAAAGAATTTGGAGATTTTAGTCTTTCTTATTGCAACGTCACCGACCATGACGCCTTAATAAATGATAAAGGGTGGACATTTGATGGTGGTCTGCCAGTAAGTACCTCTATAATTGCTCCAGAATCTTTTATTTCAGAAGTTGATCCTGGAACCTGTATTGCAACAAATATTGAGTTAGGCTCTCCTAGTGCTTTTGGATGTGGTACACTAACTATTTCGAATGATGCTCCAGTTGAATTTCCTTTAGGAATTACTGAGGTATTATGGACTGTCACGGATGGTAACGGTACCTCGGTTACTGACACACAAATTATTGAAGTAATTATGGTTACAGATGAGGCGAGTTTATGCTATGTATCTGCAGATGAAAACCAACCAGAAAATAATCAAATTTTTATAACTTCGAATACTGACCTTAATGGTCAGAATGTAGATTTTCATGAAGTATTAAGAGAAAGTAGTTCAGGTAATTATGAGACTATTGGTTTTATTGTTCCTCCAGAAGAGTCATTTATAGATATTACTTCAGATAATAATACTCAAGCTTATAGATATAAGGTGCAAACAACAAACGTTTGTGGGCAAGTACTAATGTTATCTGATTATCACAAGACCATTCTTTTACAAAGTAATATTGCAACTGATAACTCTGTAAATCTTTCATGGAGCCCCTATATTGGTTTTTCTTTTGATTCATATGCTATTTATCGTAATGTAAACGGTACAAATTTTGATTTGCTAACCACTTTAGCTTCAACTAATACGTCATACAATGATTCTGCAGCTGATGTTGTTAATAATTCTTATGAATATTATATCGCTATCGAAGCACCAAATTGCAATACAGTTCCTCTGATGTCGGAGCTTATAAAATCGAACATTGAATACATCAATCCAAATTTGGGAATTAGTGAATTGTCTTATTTAGAGAAATCTATAAGCCTATTTCCAAACCCTACCAGTAATCAGGTAGCGATTAACACATCCAATGATATAGATATTATTGGAATTGAACTATACAATGTATTAGGTCAGCAAATAAAAATAGCTACTAAGAGTACAATAGAGATGAGTTACTTACCTTCTGGACTTTATTACCTTCAAATCTCAACAGATTTAGGAACGGTAACTAAAACCATTATTAGAAAATAAATAGTTTAAATAAAAGATTACAAGCCACTCTATTAATTTAGGGTGGTTTTTTTATGCCTTCGGTTTAGTGGATAGTATTCAAATAATGGCATTATATTAAAGGCACATCCTCTTACTTTAATTCAGCTATTTCAAGAACTCTTAAGTAGGTTTATTTATAATTTATTATTTTTGGTTTAAACTAAACACAATGAAAAAACTTATCTGTTTATTTTTAGCCTTATTAATCGTTGCTTGTAGTGATGATGATAATACTGCTCCTGTAGTTACACTAATAGGAGAATCTTCGATAACTGTAACGCAAAACACTACTTATGAAGATGCGGGTGCAATTGCAAGTGATAATGTTGACGGAGATTTAACTTCCAATATTGTTACAACTTCAAACGTAGATACAAGCACATTAGGTACGTATACTGTTACTCATAGCGTTTCGGATGCATCGGGTAATAACGGTTCGGCATCAAGACAAGTTGGTGTTGTAGATGGTGAAACATCTGATTGTAATTTATCAATGCCATTATCTTTTGATATTGCACTATGGCACGAAGGTTATTCTACACATACATTAATGACGCCAATGGATTTAGGTAACTACCTAGATGCTTTATTGCGTTTCGTTGATGGAAATAATTTTAAAACGGTTTTCATAAGTGTACCGACAAAAATACCTGCAGTTCTACCTGAAGATAACCAAGAATTACAAGCTAAATTAATATCCTTTACTAACTCACTTATTGAAAAAGAAATTGGTATTGGTATTCAATTTGGTTTGGATAATGGACCTGCTAGCGACCCAGATTCGGGTAATGATTGGTTTGATTATGATCAAGTTTCTAGTGTAGTTGGTAATCATCCATATATTTTAGGACTAGACTCTGAAAATTATAATTTAAACGGGGCAACAATTAATGCAGCAAACACTATGGAATTCATTAATGATATTGAAAGTAAAATTATTGCTGCTGGCGGACCTATACCTACTGATATAGCAGTAGCTAGTACAGCCGGTTATAATCCTGCTAATAATTGGTCTTCACCTCTTGTTAATATATACGAATATTATTCTTCACCGGATACTCTTAATGAAATTTTCTCTAGTAATGTAAATGATCCTACAACAGCATTTAATCAATGTCTTGCCCTACCAATCAAAGATCCAACAGCAGAAGGTGGTGGTATTAAAGGAGGATCCGTAAAGGGTTGGCCAGCCTTTAGTTTTGAGCAAGCAAATGAAAATTGTTTAGCTGGATCCTTTGGTACTGTAAACAATACCTGTGGAGTAACTGAAATTTTAGGTGACTGGGAGTACGATTGTATTTTACAGTTTATGACTTTATTTAAAGAACATTACTATCCTTCACCTTCAGACAAACCAACCTTTGTTCTTTATCAATCAGATTTTTTACCTTGTAATTGGATACCAAATGGATGCCCATAAAATTGATACCTATTAATAATCTTAGATAAAATTTATAGATTAAAAACTTTTAAAATAAAACCACTCTATTAATTTAGGGTGGTTTTTTTATGCAATACATTTAAATCATTTGCTTGATATTAAGACCAGAAGTATCTATATGTCAGTTTGAGTGGTGGTGAAGTATATTTTTAGGGCTTAATTGTTTTTATCGGACAATGAGAGAGTATAGATCCCTATTAAAACCACTATTGCAAATACAATCCCTTTTGAGCTTTGCTCACATCGTTTTTTTTAATTTTTAAAAAATTATAAAGCAAGCTTCTAATTTTTTAAAAATAAAAAATCCTGTCGAAAATTCGACAGGATTGTGGTTGAAGTGGGCAATGAGGGATTCGAACCCCCGACCCCCTCGGTGTAAACGAGGTGCTCTGAACCAACTGAGCTAATTGCCCTTCTTGTTAGCGGTGGCAAATATAAGGCAGTTTTTAATTTACACAAACATTTATATAAAAAATATTATAAAACTTCTGCTACCACAAAAGTACTTCCTCCTATAAAAATTAGGTCTTTGGGCTTGGCAGCAGTCATTGCACTTTTATAAGCCTCACTTACGCTAACATAGGAGGCACCTATAAGTTCGTAAGCCTTTGCTTTTTGCTGTAACATAGCTTCTGCTAAGCCACGAATAACAGCAGGTTTACAGAAATAATAAATGGCATTTTTTGGAAACAATGGTAAAATAGCATCTAAATTTTTATCAGCTACGACTCCTAATACGATATGCAATTGATCGAATTCTTCTTTTTTTAATTGGTTTAAAACCAAACTAAGCCCTTCTTTATTATGAGCCGTATCACAAATTACCTTTGGACTTTTATTTAAAAGCTGCCACCTTCCTTGTAATCCTGTATTTTTAACCACATTTAAAAAGCCATTTTCAATGTTTTTATTGGAAATATCCCATCCCTTTTGTTCTAAAACACCTAATGTGGCATAGGCTGTTTTGTAGTTTTTAATTTGATAGTTTCCCAATAGATCTGTTTTAAATTTCGGAAGCTCTTCTTCTTCAACAAACAGTATGGGACTTTTTTCTTTTCTTGCCTCATCGAGAAAAACAGCTGTTGTTTCCGGTTTTGCTTCACCGATGACCACCGGAATTTTTGACTTTATGATTCCTGCTTTTTCTGAAGCAATTTCAGCTAAAGTGGTTCCTAAAAACTGGGTGTGATCCAAACCAATATTGGTAATTACCGAGACTTCAGGGTTAATTACATTGGTACTATCTAACCTACCCCCAAGCCCTACTTCAATAATCGCAATATCTACTTTTTCATTTTTAAAATAATCGAAAGCCAAACCGACGGTCATTTCAAAAAAAGACAACTGATTTTCTTCAAAAAAAGAACGATGATTTTCAACAAAATCAACGACTTTATGCTCGGGTATCATTTTTCCATTGAGTTTAATTCGTTCTCGAAAATCTTTTAAGTGAGGAGAAGTATACAATCCTACCTTATAACCTGCATTCTGTAAAACAGAAGCCAACATATGGCTGGTAGATCCTTTTCCATTAGTTCCTGCAACATGTATTGACTTAAAACTGCTTTGAGGTTCTTTTAAATGCTTCATTAACTTTAACGTGTTGGTTAAATCAACTTTATAAGCAGCAGCACCAATACGCTGGTACATTGGCAATTGATTAAAAAGCCAAGATATGGTCTCTGTATAATTGATAAAAATTATTTTATGATTAACTTTTTTGTGAATTTTATTCTTTTAGAAATAAGATGTACATAATAAACTCCTTTATTCAAATTATCTAAAGATAGTGGAACCTCATCGCTTTCATTTTCAATATCTTTATTTAAAACAATTCTCCCAAGCTGATCATAGATAGTTATCGAACTATTTTCAGAGGGATCATCTAGTGAAATAGTAACAAAGTTTGATGCTGGATTGGGATACATCCTAAATCCTGAAACCAAGGGGTTATTATAAATTTCCAATACATTTTCACCGATGTCCATTTTATAACTTGAACGCCCATAAGTTGCGGCATACATGTATTCTGAAGCCTCGTGAATAAACAAATCGTTGATAACTACAGAAGGCATGTTTTCTCCAAATGGCTCCCAATTAGCACCATCGTCTAAGGAAGACAACACACCTATATCAGTACCTAAAAACAAATTTCCATACTGATCTTGCACGATATCATTAATTGGAATGTCCGGTAAGCCTTCAGAAATATCCAACCAATTTTCTCCAGAATCTGTACTTTTATAAACATGTCCATCATCTTCTCCATAACGATATCCAGAAAAGGTAACATATAGGCTATTTACATCTTCTCTGGACGCCAAAACTTTGGTCACCCATCGGTTTGGCAATGCCTCTGAAATATTTGTCCAATTAGCACCTCCATCACTGGTTTCCCATACATTTCCATCGTCGGTTCCTGCAACTATTACATTACTATTTATAGTTGAGACGTCAATGCTTGTAACAGTTCCAAAATCAAGATTCCCCGCATAAGGCCCATTGCTTAAATCTGGACTTATAGAGGTCCAATTTCCTGCAGCATTTGTAGTTTTATATACCTTTTGTGTTCCATAGTAAAGTGTTTGTGAATCATTGGGATCGATTGTTAATGCTGTATCCCAATTATTGGTATCACTTGAAGGAATACCGTTTAATGCTCCGCTAAAAGAAATTCCATTATTGCTTGATTTTCCTAAGTTTCCTCTTTGTGATAGCGCATAAATAACATTGGTATTTGTGGGATCTACTATTGGCTGAAATCCATCACCTCCATAAATTACCTGCCAATCAGTTAAACCTCCAGTTTGAGTTCTGATCGTGCTATTGTCTTGTGTTCCTCCATAAATTTTATCTGAATTTTGTGCATCCACGTAAAATCGATAAAATTGTGTGATGGGTAAGCTGTTATTTTTTAGTGAGGAATTCCCATCGTCGTTACTTACATACAATCCTCCATCATTTCCTATTAAAACTTCTCCAGGAACTAGAGGGTTAAATGCCATTGCGTGTTGGTCTACGTGTACATTTGGAAAGGTGGAGTTCCAAGTGATTCCTCCATCGACAGATTTTTCCATTACAAAACCTGAATTATAAATAATATTTTCATTGGTAGGATCAATAAATATGCCCCCAAACCACCAATGATATGAAGTACCATTACTTATTGAATTCACTTCAGTCCACGTATTACCACCATCAATTGTTTTAAAGGTACCTTCTACATTCCCAATTTTATCGGTATAAAATGCATAAAGCACATTCGGATTTGATTGTGAAATATCAATACTTATTCTTCCTTTAGAATTGGGATCGCTAGGCAACCCATTGATTAGTTCACTCCAAGTATCTCCCCCATCTTGTGAGCGATATATTCTAGAGGTTTCGCCTCCATATTGACGATTATTAGGTCGTCTTATTCGCTCCCAGCTTGCTGCATAGACTATATCACCGTTATTGGGATGAATGGCCATGTCTATAATTCCTGTAGAGTCACTCACTAATAATTGTTGTTCCCAAGTATCTCCTCCATCAGTAGAGCGATACACTCCCCTATTGCTGTCTTTTCTAAACAATGGACCCATTGCGCCTACAAAAATTGTTTCGTCATCATTAGGATCTAACAATACCTTACCAACACTACCTGAAGCAGGTAATCCTTTTGCTTGCCATGTTAAACCTGCATCTTCACTTTTATAAATACCGTTGCCATCATAGGCTAAAGATCCACCTCCGGCATTTACTTCACCGGTACCCACCCAAATTATATCGGTATTGTTTTTTGAAATTTCTATATCACCAATAGAAAGCATTTCTTGCTCATCGAAAATAGGAATCCAATTAGCTCCTGCATCTATAGTTTTAAAAATACCACCCGATGCAGCTCCAACATAATACGTTTCTGAGGCATCAATTGGAATTTCAATATCTGAAATACGTCCACCAACATTTAATGGCCCTGAGAATTCCCAAACAGGAAGTACATTGTTATTTCTACCAGCTTGTTGTTTTTTCCACTGTATGGCCTTTGAATAGGCATCTGTTTTAATTTCCCCAGTAGGATATGCACGTTGTACAAACATAAAATCGTTTGGTGATTTTTTAAAACCTTCCGTTTCTTTAGTGGTGATTTTTGTAGAATTATTACAACTTGATAAGGATATCATTGCAATTAATAATAGAGTATAACGATGCATAGCAGTTTTTTTTAAATTGCTATAAAGATATTGAAAATGAAATTTTAAAAATGAAATTTTTTATAATTATTCAGAAAGGCTAAATCTATAAATAATTTTACCTATTTGTTTATAAGGTGCTTCGGCGTCTTTATTAAATTTAGTAGCTAATGCTGCCCTCTTTGCAGGCTCTAAAAGACATTTAGAATTATTGGTGGTACCGCGAACTCCTGGGGTTGCATTGATTACTTTTCCACTACGATCTACTTCAATACTTACCACCACGGTTCCTGCTTCATTACAATCCTGAACAAATTTCTTTTTATTCAAAGCTTTTCGTCCGCCTAATAAATAATTTCCGTCACCATCTAACCCTTTTCCATTGCCATAATAACTTTTTGAATTTGGATCACCAACAGGATCTCCTTTATCACCAGGGCTTAGATCATCACCCTCTCCTGCTTTATCAACTCCATCAGATTTTGGACCATTTATCAAACTAGAAAGTGCATCTGAAGTTGATTGGTCCGGTTTAGGGTCTGGTTTTTTTTTAACTTCTTTTTTAGGCTCTTTTTTTGAAACTACCTCAACCACTTCTTTTATTACATCTTTTTTTTCTTCCCTTTTTATTACCGGAGCATCTTTAGTATCTTGGGTAACTACTTCTTCTTTTATTTCCGCTTTTTGTGCTTTTACTGGTTCTGGTATTGTTTGTTTAGGAGCAGTTTTTATTTTTTCTTTTGGCTGTACATTTCCACTACCCAAATCCATTGTACCAAAATTTACTGCAATGCCATTTTCTGGGGGTGGATCTAAATAAGACAATCCTACATAAAAAAACAATAGCAGTATCATCACATGTAAAACGAATGTGATGGCCATACTCTTTTGTTTATGTTTGGTATTTAATAAGCGCATTTTATAATATTAATAGAAAAGAGATTCTTCACATTCGTGCAAAATAACTGTACCTAATTTGGTCTTACAGCCAACACTACTTTATAGTTATTCTGGTTTGCTATATCCATTACAAAAACAGCATCTTCAATGGGAACTCCCTCTTCTGCACGAAGAATTAAAGTAGGTTTTTCTTGACCAGCAAATACTTTTTTTAATTCAGTTTCTATATTGTATTCACTCACTCGTTCTTTATTAACATAGTAAGCACCATCCTTTGTGATACTAATTGACGCATTTTGCTTATTGGTAGATTTTCCTTTGGCTTTTGGCAAAATTAAATCCAACGCATCAGGTGTAATTGAAGGTGATGTTAATAGAAAAAAGACCAGTAATAGAAATACTATATCCGTCATTGAGCTCATACTAAACTCCGCACTCACTTTATTTCTTCCTCTTAAATTCATGAAGCTGGTTCATTTAAAAGATCTAAAAAGTCTACAGCAGTTGCTTCCATTTGATGCACCACCTTATCTGTTTTAACAACGATGTGGTTGTAACCTATATAGGCAATAATCCCAACGATTAGTCCAGCAACCGTTGTGGTCATTGCGGTATAAATACCTTCGGCTAAAGTTCCCATTTCTGCTTGACCACTGCTTGTTGCCAAGGTATGAAATGCCAATACCATCCCTATAACAGTTCCTAAAAACCCAATCATTGGAGCAGCACCAGCTATGGTAGCAAGGATACTTACATTCTTTTCTAATTTGTATACCTCTAATTTTCCTGCATTTTCAATTGCGGTATTGATATCTTCTAATGGGCTTCCAATTCTTGAAATTCCTTTTTCGGTTAATCTTGAAACTGGTGTGTTTTTTTTAGCACACAATACTTTTGCAGCTTCTAGATTACCAGAACTTACATTATTACGTATCTCATCCATAAAATTAATATCATAATCAGTAGCTGCTTTTATTGCAAATAATCTTTCAAAATAAAGATAAACAGCAGTAAATAAAAGTACAAATAGCACTCCTATAATAATTTGTCCTGCCATACCTCCATCCATCAGTAATTCCATGATGGACAGTGTTTTTTCTTGAACTAATGGCTCTAAGTTCTCTGCAGTTTCAGAACCGTCTTGAATAAAAATACTTAACATATAAAATAGGTTTATTGAATAACGTTTATGTTATTCATAAATTGTGAGACTTTTCATTGTTTAGGCAAAAACAACCCTTTCTAAAAGAATAAATATAGCTGCTCCTGCTATAAAACCTGCAAATGCTAGCCAACTAATTTTTTTAAGATACCATATAAAATCTATCTTTTCCATTCCCATTGCTGCTACTCCAGCAGCAGATCCAATAATCAACATACTTCCTCCTGTTCCAGCAGAATAAGCAATAAAATGCCAAAGTATAGAATCGGCAGGAGAATCATACATACCAATTGATGCTGCTACTAAAGGAACATTATCAATAACTGCAGAACAAACTCCTAATAAGATAACGACTAAATCTTGGTTTGGAATGGCTGCTTGTAATACTTCTGCTAAATAACGAAGTGTCCCAACAGGATCTCCATTTTCAGCAACACCATAAACTAAACTTTCTAAACCAGCCACCGCCATTAAAATTCCTAAAAAGAACAAAATACTTGAAATCTCAATTCGAGATAATGCTTTATGAGCTGAATAAAGATGGCGTTTTGAACTTGGAAAATCTTCTTCTGGATGAATGTATTCTGAAACTAACCACACCACTCCTAAAGCAAGCATCATCCCTATATAGGGAGGTAAGTGTGTAATTGTTTTAAAAATTGGAACAGAGACTATCATCCCTAATCCTATAAACAACATCGTTTTACTACTTAATAAACGTTCAGCCGCAACATCTTTAATAGCATCTGCTTTAATATTTCCTTTAAAAACTTTTAAATATCCTGCGATGAAAAATGGTACTATAAAACAAACTAAAGAGGGTAATACTACTGTTTTTACTAAACCTAAAGCTGTTACCTTATTGGCTATCCAAAGCATCGTTGTAGTTACGTCTCCAATTGGAGACCAAGCACCGCCGGCATTTGCAGCTATTACTACCATTGCCGCATACCAAAGACGTTGTTCTTTATTTTGTATTAATTTTCGCAATAAGGTTATTAGCACAATGGTTGCTGTTAAGTTATCTATTATTGCTGAAAGAATAAAGGCTAAAATTCCAATGATCCATAATAACTTTTTCTTGCTTTTTGTATTTACTGCTCCTTTTAATATTTCAAAACCCCTATGTAGATCTATAATTTCAACGATGGTCATCGCTCCAATTAAAAAGATAAGAATCTCGGAAGTTTTTCCCAAATGGTGTAATAAGGTATTATCAAAACCGTGTTCTGCTGCTTCTCCACCGGAGAGAAAATTAAAAACATTTTCATGAGTATCAATAACATCAAACCAGCCCGCATGAAAACCAATAGCAAGTAATGCCCAAATAAGAGCTGCCATAATTAATGCAGGTACTGTTTTATCTAATTTTAAAGGATGTTCTAAAGTAATTGAGAGGTAACCTATAACAAAAATCAAGATAATTATAGAAGTCATAAAGAGGTGTTTTTTTAAAAAATTAAATGCCCAAAATAAAAAAGAAAATTAAATATTCAGGGCTTAAAATAAGCTAGCTAATATATAATGAAATTAAGCCTTTTCCAATGGATTTTTAGGAAAAAATATCACTCCTGATGAATGATCTTTTTTTGCCCCAGTCACACTTTTTAAACAATTATTTTCATTCCTTAATTTTAAAATTCCCAACAGAGCAAATATTAAAGCCTCCTTAAATTCAATCAATTCCGCTGGTGGAATGATTAAATTTATTTTTTTATAATTATTAATACGTTCTATTAAATAGGAGTTATAGGCACCCCCTCCTGTGACTAAAATAGTTGAATCTTTTTTAAATGTACTTGATAACTGAAAAGCGAAATGCTCAGTGATGGTATGTAACTGATCTTCAATTGAAATGGCGGAGGAGCTAAGAAGTGGAAATACTTCTTTTTTTACCCATTCCAATCCCAATGATTTTGGTGAAATCATTTTATAAAAAGGCAAGTCGTTTAATTGTTGAAACAATTTCTTAGATAATTTTCCGCCTCGAGCTGAATTTCCACTTTCATCAAATAAAAACCCTAATTGTTCTGCTAAATAATTAAGCACAATATTTACTGGACAAACATCATAAGCTACTCTTTTTGAATCTTCATTATTAGCTCTTTTTTCTTCGAAAGAAATATTTGCAAATCCACCTAGGTTTAAACAATAATCATATTCACTAAACAGTAATCGGTCTCCAATTGGAACCAAGGGAGCTCCATTTCCTCCTAAATCTATATCTTGAACTCTAAAATCACAAACTACTTTTTGATTTATTAAAGAAGCAATTTCAAATAAATTTCCTATTTGTAAAGTAATTCCTTTTTGAGGTTGATGTAAAATTGTATGCCCATGACTGCAAACAGCATCTAATTTAGATATCTTTTTTCTTGATATGAATTCTGAAATAACCTCAGCTAAATAAAGGGTGTATTCAGAATTTAGTATTGTTAAATTTTTCTCAGAAAAGGAGATTGCTTTCTGTAGCTTATCTTTCCAGACTTTAGTATAGGAGATCGTTTCAGATGCTATTATTTTATAATTCCAAGTTCCCTTTTCTGACAAATTAAAAATGATTTGAGCTAAGTCAATTCCGTCTAATGAAGTCCCACTCATTACACCCAAAACATGGTATTTTATTTTTTTCAAAACTGTAATTTATTGAGAATATAAATACACAAGCCACTTATCCCTCTATTAAAGTTGAATAATTGTTCTTTTACTAATCGCAAATTAATCTGATATTACATCTTTTCGGTTTTCACCCCATAAATATAAAGCTTATAAAAAAAACCTACAAATGCAGAGGTGTATATAAAATACGTTTAGCAATAAGAATTTCAGGTTCAAATGTTAAGTTATAATTCTGATAAAACTATTGAATCGGCACTAAATTTAAAAAAACATATAACTCCATCAAGACTCCAATAATTTAATTATTTATTAAAAGCCGTTTGCTTCATATCGGTATTTGATATGTAGAATTATCATTGATCTTAGGACTGCTTATATCTAGTTTTTTAATTACTGTTTTTTTTGTACATTTATTTCATCTTCAGATAATTATATTTTATCCCCTATACTGATTATCTGATTTTAGAAGCCTGTATCTATTTACTTGTGATACAGGCTTCGTTTATGTAATTAGAAAAAGTATCGGAACCCATCCTCTTACTTTTATTAATTAAATGGTTATTTGTTGTAAAGTCCAAAATCCCAATTCTAGAATTAGGATTGAAACCTTATTAATATCGATAAAACACTAACACAATCGAAACCATTTCTAATTTGACAATTGAGATTTAAAAGGTATATTTGTGACTAATTTTTTTAACTATTTAACACTGTTTTTAATGGATTTTAAGCTTACTGAAGAACACATCATGATTCGCGATGCAGCGCGTGATTTTTCAAAAAATGAATTATTACCAGGAGTAATAGATCGGGATAACAAACAAGAATTTCCCACCCAACAAATAAAAATGATGGGAGAAATGGGCTTTCTTGGAATGATGGTAAATCAAAAGTATGGTGGTGGCGGAATGGATACGCTTTCTTATGTTTTAGCCATGGAAGAAATTTCAAAAATAGATGCATCAGCAAGTGTGATTATGTCTGTAAATAATTCTTTGGTCTGTTATGGATTAGAAAAATACGCTAATGAAGATCAAAAACAAAAATACCTTATTGAATTAGCTACTGGTAAAAAGCTAGGAGCATTTTGCTTGAGTGAGCCTGAAGCAGGATCTGACGCTACTTCACAAAAAACCACTGCCATTGACAAAGGAGATCATTATTTATTAAATGGAACAAAAAACTGGATTACCAATGGAAGTTCTGCAGACTATTATATTGTAATTGCTCAAACAGATAAGGAAAAAAAACACAAAGGAATCAATGCTTTTATTGTTGAAAAAAGCTGGGATGGATTTGAAATAGGGGCCAAAGAAGATAAATTAGGAATTAGAGGAAGTGATACGCACTCATTAATTTTTAATGATGTCAAGGTTCCTAAAGAAAATAGAATTGGTGTAGAAGGGTTTGGTTTTTCATTTGCAATGAAAACACTGTCTGGAGGAAGAATAGGAATTGCAGCACAAGCTTTAGGTATAGCTGCTGGCGCATATGAATTAGCAAGAAACTATTCTAAAGTAAGAAAATCTTTTGGCACCGAAATTTGTAACCATCAAGCCATCGCTTTTAAATTAGCCGATATGCATACGAATATTGAGGCAGCTAGAATGTTAGTTTATAAATCTGCATGGGATAAAGACCAAGGAAACAACTACGATATGAGTAGTGCAATGGCAAAGGTATTTGCTTCACAAGTTGCAATGGATGTTACCGTTGAAGCCATTCAAGTTCATGGCGGAAATGGATACGTAAAAGATTACCATGTTGAGCGTTTAATGCGTGATGCTAAAATTACTCAGATATATGAAGGAACTTCAGAAATACAAAAAATTGTAATTTCTAGGGGATTATTAAAAGATTAATCAAAAAAAAATGAAAAAAAACAACTACCTATTAATTGCTATTGTCCTTTTAATGGTTGCTGGATGTAATACTTCTGTAAAAGTATTAAGTGCTTGGAAAAGTAAAGACATAGACCAGATGACCGATAGAAATATATTGGTAATCGCAAGAACTTCAGACCTTGAAATACGTGCTGATTTCGAAAGTAGCATCGCGAATAAATTAAGAAACGCTGGTTATAAAGCTACTGAAAGCTTTACTAGGTTTCCAAAAATGGATCATGACAAGGAAATGACAGAAGAAGATCGAAAGCGTATTCTTGAAATTTTTGGTTACGAAGGATATGACGCCATATGCATAAGTGTACTTAAAGATTATTCAGAAACTGAAACCACCAATTATTACAATGATTATTACGGAGGTAGTATGGGTATGATGGGACCTTACAACTCTTATTACCCATCCTATTATGGAGGTTTTAATAGTTATTACGGGCACCCCTATTCATACTCTACTTTTGGAGATTATTATGGCTATGGTGGTTCTTATACCACGATTGATAAAAAATATGTGCTTGAAACATTATTTTATAATTTAAATAATGACGACGACGAGCAACTTATGGCTGCTACTACCACAATAATAGAAAACCCAAGGGATGCTGTAAAAACTGCAGATAAATACACTGAAAAAATAGCAGAAAGCTTAAAAAAACTAGATAAATAGTAATTCGATACGTTTATTATAAAAAAGGCCTGACAACAACTGTCAGGCCTTTTTTATAATTGGAATCTAGGTATTGAATGTTATAAGCCTCTTACAAATCACATCAAGAAATTCCATACAATTCCAAATCGAATCACGGCATCACGATACGGATATCCGGGAGCCGAAAAATAAGTATTGGTTCTTGCAAATAATGCATTAAAATTTTCATATTTAAAATAAAAACGAATTTGTTGTACTCTTGCATTGAAGAAAATATCAAATTGAGGATATCCTCCTAGCTCTGTCTCATTTTGAACATAAAACTCTGCTAATACAGCATCATAACCATTCATCATATAGTTAGAATAATATTTAAAAGTAACACCAGTTTGCATAAACAAGGCTTTTTTAAATAAATGATCTTCAAAAAATAAGGTGTTTCTGGTAATAAATTGAGGCAATTTTAATACATCTTCACCATTTAAAGCGTTTTGATATAAGAGTGTGTTATCCAATCCAAATTTCTTAAATTTAAGTTCCTTTTGTAATTTAACTTTTACATAATCTACTCGTTCTCCATATTGTTGTGGCGTTGGAGTTGAATCATTTTCTTTGATTGCAAAATAGGTGTATTTGTCAATCCCGGTATAATTCAGAGATAGGTTTGCTATTTTATCAGATTCAAAATATACTTTTAACTGCTGTGTTTTTACATTATCAAAATTATTTTGCCAATTATAATTGATATAATCACTTTGATTTAATAAGAAAACAAAGTTTGGCGCAGTGGTATGGGTTTTAATTTCTGCACTAATTTTATGAGCGTTTTTAATAAGGTAAGAAGCTCCCGCCTTTAAATAATTACCATCATAATCTCCCGAAATATTAATGGCTCCTTTACCAAATAATTCAAAACCTTTATATGTTTTTTTATAGGAGGCACCCGCTTGAACCAAATTACCTTTTAACCTATTTGTAATTCTACCATCATCAAATATGATGACACTATTATATCCATAATTATAATTCGTATACCCAATAAAAGCACTTAAACTCCCTATGTAGTTATTTTCAAAACGAGTATAGCCTTGAATGTTGAAATCTTCAAGCTTTCCTTTTTTATACAAATCAGAAGTTTTATAAGACTCCCCATAATCATCAAAGGGAACATCTTGTTTAAACACATACGATTTATCTTCAAAGCTCATTACATTACCAATAAAAAGCTTGTTTTGGTCGGTACTATCTTTTTTGGTGATTAACTCAAACTCTTGTTTTCCGTATACACGAAACCCTTTTAATTCATTTTCTGCATCTTGAAAATTTACTTCTAACCGTCCCCGATCTCTAAATTCACTATTATTACTCTCAAACAATAAAACAGATTCATCAGTAAGTCCCCCGTTTTGTTGATTGATAAGATCCAATGCCGTTACATGTGCTAAAATATTATATCGATTGTTTTTTGTGTGATAATTTGTAGTAAACCTAAAATCTCCAGTACTCGTCAAACTATGTTGATAGGCTCCTAAAGATCGCACTCCTTTATATGCAATAGAAAAATTAAATTGTTTTGAAGTATTTATTGAAAAAAAGGCGTCTAACTGTTGTCCTTGTTTAAATGCAGTTTTAAAATACAATTCTGTTAAAGGAGTGGGGAGATTGTAATAATCCATGTCTTCAATTTCACGATAACCGAAATGATGAGATTGAGCCAAAAATAATGGCTTTAAATTTATATTATCAAAGTCATAACTTAAATCATTATAGGGTTGACCGACATTTGAAAATTGTTGCAATTCAAAATTATCCTTTCGCAAATAGTTGAATTTATAATACCTTTGGATGGTAAGAGAGGTGTCTAAAAACGTAGTATCTCGTTTAGCTGAAATAATTTTATATTGTGTTATAGAAGGTTTTTCCTTGTTCTTTTTCTCAGGACGTTCTCCTCCATTCTGAGAAAAAACTATTACTGGATAGCATAATAGAAGAAATAAAAAAAACGTTTTGTGCATCTATTTTTAACTTACAAAGCAAAGGTATACTTTTGAAAGGAATATTTAAATAATGAATTCCGTTAAATATGTTAAAACTAAAAATCAATAAACAATTAGTTGAATGCGGTACTGATGAAGCTGGCCGAGGATGCCTTGCCGGACCGGTAACAGCAGCTGCAGTTATACTACCTGATAATTTTAAAAATGAAATTTTAACAGATTCAAAACAACTTTCAGAAAAAAAACGAGCAATTTTAAAGCCCATCATTGAAGCCCAAGCAATTTGTTTTGGAGTTTCTCACATTATGATGGGAAAAATTGATAAAATAAATATTTTAAACGCTTCCATTTTAGCGATGCATACCGCTATTAAAGAGCTATCCAAAACACCTGATTTTATAGCTGTTGATGGCAATCGCTTTAAACCTTTATTAGACATACCACATCAAACTGTTATAAAAGGAGATGGAAAATATTTACATATAGCAGCAGCCTCTATATTAGCAAAAACATATCGCGACGCGTATATGGAAAACATTGACAAAGAGTATCCAATGTATAATTGGAAACAAAACAAAGGCTACCCCACCAAAGAACATCGAGCGGCAATTAAAAAATACGGAATCACCAAATACCATCGCAAAAGTTTTCGGTTGTTATCCGAACAATTGCTAATGGAATAAGCATTTAAATTTCATTGTTAAAAACCCATCAATAAACTTTTAAATTTCTAACAGATGCTGTTATTTTCCTTATTATTTTTGTAGCATGAAGGTTTTTATTCAATTCGTCGCAACGCTATTCCTATTCAGTTTTTTTATAAGCTGTGATCCAGCACCTTCAAAATTAAAAGTGCTTAGCGATTTTATCCCCAGGAACCCTTCAGTGGTATTTAGCATCAATGATTTTGAAGCTTTAAAATCTGATCTTAAAAACAATAGTTTCCTTAGTAATTTAAAAAATGCTCAAGCTTATTCTTATCTTAAGAATAAAGAGATTTTTAAGTACTTACATCCTAATTCAAAAAGCATACTATGCATCTCTGAAGGAAATGATGAACCCGCTTTTACTTTTATGACTAAACTAAACAAAGGTTTATTTAATACAGACTCCATAGCCGTTCATACCATTGAAAATAGTTCGTTTAATTCCTTTACATTTCAAAAAGTAATTATCAATAAACAAGCTGTTTTCACTACTGTTGAAGACAGTATATTTTTCGCATCAAATTCAAAAAAAACATTAGCGAATATTCTAAGCGGTAAAAACGAAAATAATGCGATTTTTAAAAAAATAACAGCCCTTAGTAATCGTCAGGATTTAACAGCATTTATTCCTGCAAACGAGATTTTAGCAAACCAAATATTATTTAATTTTGGATCTTGGGCGGCACTTAATATTGAAGTGTTACCAGATGCATTAACTGCTTCAGGAGTTTTATTAACAAATGATTCAGTTCCACAATTAATATCGGTTTTTAAAGGTTTAAATCCCCAACAAAATCAAATTGCAAAAGTGACTCCAACCAATGCCCATACAATTGTTTCATTAACATTTGATGATTTTGCATTATTTCAAAATAACCTTCAAAACTTTAGGGGTATCAAAAGCATCAAAGACGAAGAAACTATTTTATTTGAAGCGGTTAATGAAGTAAGTAAAATAAGTTTTTCAAAAGGGAATGCAATTGTTTTAAAGAGTATTGATCCGCAACTTACCAATGAGGCATTGCAAAATTTTAGTAGTCCTAAAGCTCCATTTAAAAGAATAATGATTCATCGCTTTAATGAGCCTAATTTATTTGTAAATCATTTCTTAACTTTCACAAACCGTACTGCTCCTAAAGAAGTATTTATTTTAGATAATTTCTTTGTTTTTTCTGAAAATGAAGAAGTGACTCAAAACATCATCAACTCCTATTTACAAAATAATTGCCTTTCATCTACCTCCTACTATAAAGAAGCGCTTTCTCAACTTAGTGACGAGTCTTCGCTATTAGTTATGAAGCTAAACGGAGATTATTCAGAAGCAATTTCAACGCTTCTAAAAACTGAAATAGCACCTGTTTCTTTTAAAAAGTATCCCATAGCTATATTGCAGTTTAATTATGATCGTGATTTCGCTCACGTAAATTTTGTTTGTAAAGAGGCAAGTACATCAAACAGTAAAAAAATTGCAGGAAAGGTAACTCAAATTAACAGTATTCAATTAGAAAACGAACTACTAAATAACCCTACTTTTTTTAGTAATCACAGAACAGGTGGAAAAGACATCGTAGTTCAAGATGTGACCAATAAGATGTACTTTATTTCTTCTGGAGGAAAAATTTTATGGACAAAGAAACTTAAGAATCCAATATTAGGCAAAATAGAAGAAGTTGATCTTTTACGAAATGGCAAAAAGCAATTGGCGTTTACGACCAAAAATAATTTTTATATTTTAGATAGAACGGGTAGAGCAGTTGCTCCTTTTCCTATAAAATTTAGAGATGAAATCACCCAAGGAATTTCTGTTTTTGATTATGATAACAATCGGAAATACCGCTTTGTAATCACGCAAGGAAAAGAACCTTTAATGTTAGATAGCAAAGGAAAAAAAGTAAAGGGTTTTAGGTTTAAAAAAACAAAATCAAACATCGTATTCCCACCTCAACATTTTAGAATTAAAAGTAAAGATTACATCATTATTGCAGAGGAAAACGGAAAACTAAACATTCTTAGTCGAATAGGTAAGCCGAGAGTAACTGTATCTAAAACATTCGATTTTTCCAATACTCCAATCACATTAGAAAAGTCAAAACTAGTAGTCATCAATAAAGACAATTCGAAAAACAGTGTTGGTTTGGATGGAAAAACGATTACAAATAAATTGAAGGTAACTAGTTATCATTTTACAGTTAAAGGTAAAACCAAAGTAACTTTAGATGATAATTTAATGCGAATTAATGGTGTTTTAATCGAATTACCTTTTGGAATTTATACAGCACCAACAATTAGTATTGTTAATCGTAAAACCTACATTTCAATTACTGAAACTCAAGAAAACAAGGTTTATGTATATAATAAATCTGGAAATCTGCTATCGGGATTCCCTGTTTACGGAACATCTATTATTGATCTTGGAGATCTAACAAAAAATGGTAAAACAAATTTTTTAGTAAAAGGTGCTGATAAAAACATTATTCTTTACGAAATACACTAATTTTTTTGTGAACAAACTTAACTAATTTTTAGAATTATGAAACGAGCTAACTTATAAAACAAGATTCTATAGGTGAAAAAAATCTAAAAAAAGTAATGAGTTTACTAAATATAAAAAACTTAGGAATTCAGCTTTTTTTCAGCTTCAAATAAATCTAAAAAATGAAAGAGTAATTTTTCTTTTACTTCTTCTATAGCAACCTCAGATTTCCCTAATTCTACATTTAAAGAGGTAACTGCTTTTCCTTTTATTCCACAAGGAATCATATGATCAAAATAACCCAAATTTGCATTTACATTAAGTGCAAACCCATGCATGGTTACCCAACGACTAGCGCGCACTCCAAAAGCACAAATTTTTCTTGCAAAAGGAGTTCCTACGTCAAACCAAACCCCTGTTTCGCCTTTAGACCGCTCCGCCTTTAAACCATATTCAGCCAATGTTCTTATTACCATTTCTTCCAAGAATCGAAGGTATTTATGAATATCTAAAAAAAAGTTTTCTAAATCTAAAATAGGATAACCAACAATTTGTCCAGGTCCATGATAGGTAATATCTCCACCTCGATTATTTCTATAGAAGGAAGCTCCTATTTCCGTTAATTTTTCTTCAGAAATAAGTAAATTTTCAATGTGCCCACTTTTTCCTAAAGTATATACATGAGGATGTTCTACAAACAGAAAATAATTAGGTGTGGATAGGAATTTTTCTTCCCTTCTATTTTTTATTTTTAAATCAATAATATCTTTAAAAAGCTGTTCTTGATATTCCCAAGTATCTTTATAATCTTTAACTCCTAGTTCCTGTATTTCAATTTTTTTATTCAAGAGATTATTTTTCTAATTCAATGTTTAAATCTAAAATATTTGGATTATTTAAATATGCTAAAAAGGATTTTATCCAATATGATTTATTTTGGATTATTGATGATAATTAGCGCTGCAATAACTCCAGGTACCCATCCACATAACGTTAAAATAAAAACAATAACTAAAGATCCACAGCCCTTATCTAAAACCGCTAAAGGTGGAAATATGATTGATAAAATTACCCTCCAAATATTCATTTATACAAATTTACGATTATTTAATTAATCTATAAGTCCTAATAAAATTCCTTTTGTTACAGCAACCTCATTAGTATTAAGCTATTTATTTTTTAAAAAAATAAGTATTTAAAAATTATTGCTTTTTATTTACAACTAATGATTGTTTGTTTATTAGCTTAATCTTCATTGATTTTTTTTTATTTTTACAAAAAAACTATGAAAAAAAGTAATTTTAAATTAAGATTAATTATTCCAATGCTTTTAATGTGTTTTGGACTAAGTGCACAAAACAATATAGATTTGTGGAAAACTGCATCATTAAATGAAACAGCTTCTAAGACAAAAGTTTTTAGGAATACCGTTCCTCAAGAATTCAAACTATTTACACTTAACCCTGTTGAGCTTAATAGTTTATTAGCAACTGCTCCTCAAAGGTTCACTACACCTTCTAATGCGATAATTGAGTTCCCAACAAACAATGGAGAAATTCAAAAGTTCCGTGTTTATGAAGCTTCTGTTTTAGACGCCTTATTACAGGCACAATATCCAACTATTAGATCTTATACGGCTCAAGGTATTGATGATCCATCTGCTATTGCAAGATTTAGTTATTCAGACTCTGGTCTTAATGTAATGATTTCATCTGCTAACTATGGAACTATTTACATAGATCCTTATACTAAAGATTTAAATCAATACATCAGCTATGCTACCAATTCTTTGCCCGAAGACTCTAGATCTTTCGAGTGTTTAGTTCAAGATACATTGCAGGATGAAGTTGTGTTATCTCCCTTAAATGCAGATGATGGAAAATTACGTACCTACCGTCTAGCACTAGCTTGTACTGGAGAATATGCCCAATATCATTTAAACAATCAAGGCATTCCTTCAAGCGCGACTGATGAAGTAAAAAAGGCTGCAGTTCTTACTGCCATGAATACAGCGATGACTAGAATAAATGGTGTTTTTGAGAAAGAGGTAGCTCTGACCATGGTTATTATAGCTAATAATACAGAAATTATATTTTTAAACGCAGGATCTGATCCCTATACCAACAATAATGGGGGTGTTATGTTGGGTCAAAATCAAAGTACAATTAATTCTATCATTGGTACTGCAAATTATGACATTGGCCATGTTTTTAGCACCGGTGGTGGTGGCATCGCTAGTCTTGGTTCGGTTTGTGGTTCGAGTAAAGCTCAAGGAGTTACAGGACTACCTCAGCCTATAGGAGATGATTTTTATATTAACTATGTAGCTCATGAAATGGGACATCAATATCGTGCCAACCATACTCAAAACAATAGTTGTCAAAGAAATAATGCAACTTCTATGGAACCAGGAAGTGCATCAACTATTATGGGATATGCCGGAATTTGCTCACCTAACGTTCAAAGCGACAGTGATGCTTATTTTCATGCCATTAGTATTCAGGAAATGTGGGGTTTTATTTCAATATTGGGAGGATCTTCTTGTCCAGAAGAAACAGATACAGGAAACGCTCCTCCAACTGCAAATGCTGGTCCTAATTACACTATACCTAGAACAACTCCGTTTATCTTAAAGGGCATAGCAACAGATCCAGATACGGAAGATGTGCTTTCGCATAATTGGGAGCAAATGGATCAACAAATAGGTACAATGCCTCCTCAAAACACTTCCGCTTTTGGGCCTATGTTTAGATCTGAAATTGCACTTATATCACCAAATAGATACATGCCTAAATTATCAACCGTATTGAACGGTCAAACACAAACAACATGGGAAGTAGTTCCTTCGGTAAGTAGAACTATGAAATTTAGATATACCGTTCGAGATAATGTAGCAGGTGGATCCTCATCAGCAAGTGACGACACCGTTATAACAGTAGATGGCGATTCAGGACCATTTGTAGTAACTTCTCAAAATACCTCTACTACTTGGTCACCACAATCCAATGAAACTATAACATGGGATGTTGCTGGAACTGATGTGGCACCTGTAGACAGTCCAAATGTAGATATTTTATTTTCTGCCAATGGAGGACAAACCTTTGATGTAGTAATCGCAGAAGACATTCCAAATAACGGAAGTGCAGCTATTTCTGCCCCAAACTTGAATACTACCAACGGAAGATTTATGATTATTTCTTCAAATAATATCTTTTACGATATCAATGCTGGAGTAATTACAATTGAAGGAGAATTAGCCCTTAATGAAAATTCTTTTGAAAATTTTGCCCTGTGGCCAAATCCATCAAATGGATCTATCAATTTAGTATTAACTCCTTTTTCTAATGGAGAAATTGAAGTATCTCTATATGACATTAGAGGGAGTCTTGTTTACAATAAGGGATTTGAAACCAATGGAAGTTTGTTTGAAAAAGCATTAACTTTTAATGGGTTAAACTCAGGAATTTTCTTTATCAGAGTGAGTAATAATGGCATTAGCAAAACAACTAAGCTAATCATAAAATAAAAGTTATAAACATAAAAAAAGCGAGCTTAAAATCTCGCTTTTTTTATGTTTATAACTTAATGTACTGTGCAACTCGAACTAATTTCGTAGCTGTTTCATCTATACTAAAACTTATATCAAAGTAAATTTCACTTTCCGTTTTCATAATTTTTATCGTTCCTTTTTTTATCTCATAATAACCTGCTTCGCCTCTACAAAAGCACTCTTTACCATAAAGTAATTTCACATTGTTTAATTCTTCATCCATTAAATTTAGCACTGTTGTATTCTGTGGAATTTCAAAATGCAATGTTTCAGAGTAATCTCCGTCAGCAGTTCCTTCTGGTGATTTTTCTTCATATTTAAAATTAATAACTATATCATTACCAGATGCTATAACCGGATAAATTGCACCAATAGTATCATCTTTTAAATTTAAATTAGAATGGTTAGAAATAACAACAGATACATCTCCGTCTTTTTCTTCTAGCCCATCTGCTAGAAGAATGACTTCTTTATGAGTTTTTAACACTACTTTTTTATTGTTTCCACAAGAATTAAATAAAAACAAAACACTTAATAAGGTAATTAATTTCATAATGTTTGATTTAAAATAAATGGTAGTTTTCAAATTTACAAATATAAATTAAGAAAAAATCCAACACCATTCCTTTTGATAGAACTAGCGACTAAAACACGTATCAAGATGAATTTATAAAAAATAAAAATTAGCCATCAAGCCTTTTATTGAAAGCGCTAAGAAATTCCTAGAAAACATCGAAAAAAATGTTACTAATTAAGTAGTATTAAGATGCTAATAATAATTATTTTTGTAGCTGTCTGCTAAATATATAGCATTTTAAAAATCTGATCATGCAATTATCCGAACAAGAACAAGTACGAAGAGAAAAGCTCATACAATTAAGGGCCTTAGGCATTAACCCATATCCAGCAGATTTATTTCCGGTGGATGCGATGACTGCAGATATTAAACAGAATTTTGAAAACGGTAAAAAAGTAATTATTGCCGGACGATTAATGTCTCGACGGATACAAGGAAAAGCTTCATTTGCAGAATTGCAAGATTCAAAGGGTCGTATTCAAGTATATTTTAATAGAGATGAAATTTGCCATGGCGAGGATAAAGTACTTTATAATGAGGTCTATAAAAAACTATTGGACATTGGTGATTTCATTGGTGTTGAAGGAGAGTTATTTACAACTAAAGTAGGAGAAAAAACAGTAATGGTTAAGAGTTTTAAATTACTTTCGAAAGCTTTAAAACCATTACCATTGCCAAAAACA